>Ga0224559_1000114_pt1 | contig 49526 bp, 37 predicted proteins | sample 714S33034metaG_FD_180676 | JGI IMG/M metagenome (GOLD analysis project Ga0224559, IMG submission 180676) | Peat soil microbial communities from Stordalen Mire, Sweden - 717 S3 30-34 | ecosystem: Environmental > Terrestrial > Soil > Wetlands > Peat | place: Sweden: Norrbotten County, Stordalen... | reverse complement strand
CGATGCCGAGAACGTAGTTGTGCGCCGGCGCCGTCGTAACCGCGACCGGCGTCACCTTGCCCGCGGCGTCGCGCACAGTCATCTCCGGCCTGCCGTCCTTCAACGACGGGGTATAGACGGCCCAGTTCACGCCGTCATAGTAGGCCAGCCCCTTGTCTGTGCAGAACCAGGCGCGCTGGGCATCCACGCCCTTGATGAAGTTTGTAAAGTTCGAGGGAAGCCCGCTGTCTTTCGTCAGAAAATTGTGCCAGTAGCGGCCATCGTACCGGCTGTCGCCGAAGTATGTGGCTGCCCATAGGATGTTATCCACGTAGCTGACGGAAGTCGTAATTTCGTGGATGAGGCCCTGATCCTTGAACAGCACCAACTCGGTTTCGCCGTCCGGATCCTCATACTTGTCCCAGCGCCCGGTCTTCTGGTCGTATTCCAGAATGCCGCTGCCCCACACGGCGTAGTAGACCTTGCTGGCCGTCGCAGAGACTCCGTACACCCATATCTCGATCATGGGCGTGTTGCGTTCGTTGTAGAGCGCCCACTGATCGGTGTGAAGATCGAGACGGCAGGCGCCTGCAGCCGTGGCCACCCACACATTTTCGCCTTCCACAGATACTCCGTAGACCACATCGTTGCTCAGCCCCGAGTTCAACTGGGTATAGCTGTCAATGCGCCCGCCGGAGATGCGGCTCAGACCGCCCATGGTTCCAGCCCACACATCGCCGGTGTGCTTGTCCAGCGCCAGAGAGAGCACCGCCCGATGGGCCAGGCCGTCCTTCGTGGTATAGGTCTTCCACACATGATTCTCGTAAACTGCCAGGCCGTTCTCAGTGCCCGCCCAAATGCGGTCTCCATCCACCAGCACCGAGTACACGTGATTGTCGGGGAGGCCGTTGGCGGTGGTGAAGTTCTCAAACCGGTAACGCGGCATCTGTGGCGCCGCGGCAAGCGCCAGCGTACCGGCAACCAGAAACATTGCGATCATGCCTATCCTTTTCATCGCGTCCTCAGGTATTCGATCAGGTCGTTGAGTTCATCCTTGGTCAGGTCGTTGGTGCGGCCATGCTTGTCTTCGGGGTTGAAGATCGTCCATATCTCTTCCAGCGTGCGCGCCGAACCGTCGTGCAGGTACGGTGCCGTAAGCGCAATATTGGTCAACGGCGCCGCCTTCAGCAGACCCGAATTGTCGGTGGCCTTGCGTGTCCCCACGTCGGAAATCTTCTGGTTGGTGCCCTTGGGGCCGCTGTGGCAATAGGAGCAACGGTTGCTCTCCGGAATCGACTTGCCGAACTTGTCTTGAGAGCGTTCAAACAGTGCCTTGCCGCGCTCCTGCGCGGGAGTCAATTCACTGCCAGGGCGGCGCCAGCGGTTAGGCCGCGGCTCGAGACCGCGAACATAGACGACCAAATCGGTAAGGGTCAGGTCGTCGTAGTTCTCAGATCGCCAGAAGTACTTTTCGGTCCTGGGTCCGCACTCGGTGGGAAGATTCGGGTTGCCGCCGTTCCACTTGTAAGGTTCCGTGTCCTTGACGCCCTCGATCATCTTATTGTCCACAATGTCGCGCCCGAAGCCGTCCGGCTCCAGATCCCAGGTGAGGCCATCGAAGGTGGAATCGATGTGGCAAGTGGCGCAGCCGATCTGGCCCTGAAAGGAATAGCGTGATGTATAAAATGCCTGTTCACCGCGGCGCAGCACGGAGATCGTCTTCGGCCCGGCAAGTGCGATGGTCGAGGCAACGCGATTGGTGCGCGTGTCGATCACGCTAATCGTATCGTCAAGCCGGTTGGCCACAAACAGCTTGCGGCCGTCGCGCGAAAGCGTCAGGCCACGGGGGTTTCGCCCCACTGGAATGCGAGTCACAACATAGTTGGCGCTGGCGGAGAGATCCTGTGTATAGGGCGCCCGGTGAGCGTGGATGTAGCGCAGAAGGCGCGGAACGTCCACCACGGTCACCATCTCCGAACCGCCACAGGTGACATAGATGCGCGACTTGTCTGGCGCAATGGCCACGCCGAACGGTTGCGTGGCGTACCGTTCCAATTCATCCAGAGGAACCTCGACGGGATTCCCTACGTCCGAGCCAAACAGCGTGAGCGTGTCGGCAAAGGCCCCGCCGCGTTCCAGGTGCGCCAGCGGCACGAGATTCTTAGGATGGTATTCGGCCACCGCGCCGAGGCGTCCATCCGTAGAGAAGGCCAGATGAAAGACGCCGGCGATTCCGTGCAACGGCATTCGATCAACCACCACGGAACGCGCCATGTCAATGACCGTGATCTCGGACTCAGGCGCACTGCGATCTTGCAGTCCGGCCCGATGCGGTTGCGGATTGGGAAATATATGTGTGGCATAGAGACGGCTTCCATCTGGGGAGGTCGTGAGATAACTGGCGCCCCGTCCGGCTATCAACCGCTTCTCTTCGACGCCAGTCTGGGCGTCCAGAACCGCGACATTGCTGCTGATTCGATTGGCCACAAATAGTCGCTTACCCGCCCGATCCTCCACCACGCTCGACGGTTCCGCGCCCACCGGCCAGGTCGCAACCACGGCAAACGTGCCGGTATCGATCACCGAGAGCGTATCGTCCCAGGAGTTGGTTACAAACAGACGGTCGCCTGAGGAAGACAGCGAAAAGCCGCGCGGCACCTGGCCCACCGCGATCTTCCCGATCACGGCAAAACTGTTTGCGTCCAGCACACGCACTTCCTCGCTCTGCTGACAAAGCACATAGAGCCGCTTGCCGTCAGGCGAGAGCAGCAACTCAAGGGGCGAAGCGTAGACCTGCGCGACGCTCTCGTCGCCTTGAGCTTCTGCACAAACAGGCCGATCGCTGCACAGCGCAACTGCAAACAGTGCCGCAACCAGGACCGCGAGCGCCGTGCCCAATGCGGCTTGAGTGCGGTGACTCATCTCTGTTCCTCCAATATGGGAGTGCGGTACATGCACTTTTTCGAAGCCCTTCTCTCCGCGCGCGGCTGCCCGCGATTCGTAAACCGGAAGCAGCAACGGAACCGGCTGACCAATCTCCGGCACTCTGGCTGCAGAACTCAATCCACCGCGCTCATTGACCGCACTTCAGCCGTCTCGCACCGCGCAGGCTGCTGCTTGCGCAACACCTGTCTCCGAATCTCTAACCATGGCTCCAGATTACCCATCAAATCGTTGAAACCGGCAAGGTCCAGCGATTCACCGCCATCACTCCACGCCTTGTCCGGGTTTGAATGCATCGCGACGATCATCCCATCCGCACGCGCGGCGACCGCAATGCGCGCCAGCGCCGGAACCAGGTCGCTCTTCCCTGCCATGCCGCTCAGATCGGCGATCACTGGAAGATGCGAGATATGCTTGAGCAGCGCAATGGCGGCCACATCGAACGTGTTGCCCATCGCTGTTTCAAAGGTGCGGATGCCGCGCTCGCAGAGAATGACGCTGAGATTGCCGTTGTCCAGAATCAACTGCGCCGAGTGCAGCAATTCGGCTATCGTGGCTCCCAGGCCGCGCTTGAGCAATACCGGCCGGCCAAATCGTGCCACCGCCTCCAGCAGCGGTTGGTTCTCCATGTTACGCGTGCCGATCTGCAGAATGTCGGCATACTCGGCCACCATCGACACGTCCTCTTCCGACATGACTTCAATCACGATGGCCAAACCGCTCTCTTCCCGAGTGCGGGCCAGCATTTTCAAATCTTCCAGGCCGAGTCCTTGAAATGCGCTGGGAGGACCGAGCGGCTCGAAGGCTCCTCCGCAGAGAATATGGGCACCGGCCCGGCGAACATGGTTGGCGGTTGCCATTAACTGGAGCTCGGTTTCAATCGGGCAAGGTCCAGCCATGGTGATGAATTCGCCGCCGCCGATTTCAACGCCGAGCACCGGCACTACTGTCCGCTTGAGCTCAGCGCCCCTCAGAACCCCAGGGATTTCGGCAAATCGTTCGTGCCAACTCCGGCGCACCTCTGCACTCCAATCCGGGGAAATGCAAGCCTACCCGAGATTACGTGTAATTTGCATCCATCAAAAGGTGGAGGCAATGTTTTACGCTTCAAGCCATGACGCTTCGGCCTTTAACCGCCAATCTAAATCCTGTCCGGCGTGTGCTTTCGCCCGATTCGATCCGCCGCCAACCACCCGAAGGCAAGAAGCGTTGTCAGAGCGATGATCCCTTGCGACACTACGCAGTACAGGCACCACACCATGAGGATGTCCTTTTCGATATGGGTCAGATAGAGCGCAATTCCTAGACCGGCGAGGGCAGCAGCCGTGACGAGGCTCCGCCGTCGAGCCAGCGCTAACCCAGCCAGCACCAGGTAGCCGGCAATCCCAATCGCGGCCACAGGTACGTGCGCGATCTCGGCAAACGGGCTGTGGTTTACTACGCCGCAGTCCCATTGGTCATTGATGGAGCAGGGCTCCGTTTCGTTCGAGTAATGCACGCGCAACGCGAGCAGCGAAACCACTGCTCCGGCCACGGCCAAAAGTACGATCAGATATTGAATTGTCTTCACTCGAGTATCCTTTTCAAATCACGCAAATGGCCCAACTGACTGCTCAACGGTTCTATTCGCACCTTGGAGCAAGGGAACGTCTTTGTGTGCTCGCACTTACGGCTCAGCTGCGGCAGCAGGCGGCGCCTTCAGAGCCGGTTTGACTTGCACAGCAACACCCATGGTCTCCGCCCTGTTTCGTTGACGCGGTCACGGCTTGCAATTTCGACTGCCCAAACATTCGCAGCGCCTCCCACCCGGTGATTCTCTCTGGCGCAGCCCACCCGCGGATGCCCGCTGCCTGCAAATGGCCAAACGCGCCAGGGCCAATCTCAGCGAAAACCATGTCGGTGAAACCATGGCTAATCGCGATGTCAACCGCACTTCTGCCGTTCAACCCTTCATTCTTCACAAACTCAATGGCCGAATTCTCCGTATCCGTAACCATGATCCATTCGGCTTTGCCAAAATGCGAAGAAATCTGCTCATCGGCGCGATTCGCCGACATCATCACTCCAATTTTGCTCATAAGGCTCCTTGTTTCGGTTGACGACAATTAAGTCCGCTCTGCGACCGAGCTAATAGGTGTAATATACATCTAGTGAAGGCGGACGTCTAGGAGTGGTACTCTTACTTGAGGAAAGCAGGGCGCAACTTCCTATGTCGACGAGTCGGAGTTTCAAGGCAGGCACACGGAATTCTTCGCAGGAGACCGGGCGCCGGAACTGCAAACAACCTGGCCAGGGACACCCTTGTACCTGTGCGATGGGCAACGTCTCACGGTTTATTGAGCCTGTGGTGTTGCGAATTCTGAAAGAGAAAAAGAGGACGTATGGCTATGAGATCGCCGAATGCCTTACGAAGTATGCCTTGACAGACGCCACGATCGAGGGCGCGGCTCTTTATCGAACTCTCAGAACCTTGGAGGCTAACGGCCATGTGTCCTCAACATGGGAAACTGGAGAAGGCCCGGCCCGGCGCAACTACTCACTGACACGCTCTGGCCACGTCCATCTGCGCGATTGGAGCGATCTTCTGGAGTCGTTGGGTAAGGCAATGATCGAATTTGCCCGCGAGACAAAGGGCGGTAAGAGGGTTTGCATATAATTGCCCGCAAACAGGTCGCTCGACCGATGAGCCGGAACCGTAACTGAATCGCTGAATTCCGCCTGCCTTGTTTGTGGGGGAAGAGAACCCGAATCGACTGGATATTGGATTTTGGGCTGACGGCGGCCGTGGCTTTTCCCAACGGATCCTCACTGTAGGACGGGACAGCTTTCAGGAGATCGTTTCGGCTGTCCTGGACGAAACAATGTCAAGGGCCATTCTTTCGGGAGGCCATGAGGCCTTTACAGCCGATCTGAGGATTCGCTTTCGCAACAAGGTCTGCGTTGGGGGCGCTGTGGTTGCCGGCGGATGGATGGTCAGCATTGAGATGAGCAAGATCCTGGCGAAGCTGTCTCACGTTCGCAGACGGCGAGGAAAGAGTTCATGGCTGGGGTGGGTCTGGTGGCGTAACAAACCTACGGGTTGCGTCCGAATTGCAGTCTTTAGTTCAAGGATTGAGAAGCGGCTTGAATTGTCTTTCGATCGAGTCCAAATCGGCTTCGCCTCGATATTCAGCCTGGACATTGCCGTGGCGTTCGATCAAAAAGCTCAGCGGGAGCCCTAGAACTCCGCCATACAACTGCCCAAGCTCTTCATCCCCCATTGCTACTGGATAATTTAATTTCAGTTTCTTGGCTAGCCTGCGCGCCGATTCAGGGTCGTCGTCCATTGAGATGCCGATAATTTGCAGTCCGCGGGAACCGTACTGATTCTGCCAGGCAACGAAACGCAGCATCTCAACCTGGCATGGCGCACACCAGGTGGCCCAGAAGTTCAGCAGAATGACCTTGCCCCGGTATGCGCGGAGATCCAGTCTCCTGTGCTTCAGATCAGTGCGGACGAATTGTGGCGCCGCTTTGTGAAGCAGGGAGTCCGCCGCAAAAGACGCCTGCACCGCGCTCACGCCGAGCCACAAGCATAAGAGCAGCTTCAATAGCGATGAACTGCGCAGCTCACCCCTCAGAATCCCCGTGGCATTCCGACTTTCAAATATTCTGTGTCGCGTTGCCTTCCTAGCGGCCTTGTTCAACGGGATATCCCTTATCGGCCCAATCCGCGCCAAAGTTGTCGGCCAGGTAGAGGACCTTGACATTGGTAAAGCCCATCCCTTGCAATTTCGCGAATGCGGGTCCGAGGTTTGGACAACGAACCCACGGGCAGCACCCACAGTAAAGCACAATTGACTTCTTTCGCGGGAGCGAGTTCACGCGGTTCTGCAATTGCTCAAGCCCGGCTGGTTGCGAACCTGGTCCAACATATTCAGATCCCGGGATGTGACCCTCGGCGTACAGTACATGCGAGCCGACCTGCAGGATCAAGGGCCTTTCCGCCCCCGGAGTCTGCAACAAGTGGCGCAGCGCGTCCGTGCTGAGCACTTGCGCCGCCGGAATCGTGAGCGTGCTCCCCGGGACTGCATACTGCGCACGCAAGCGGGGACAGGGCTGGAGGAGGGTGAATGCAAGAAGAGCTGCAGCGGTTAGTGTTAGTCGAGTCAGGCTGATTTTCATGGCGCATCTCCAAGACGAGTGTAGACGAGCAGTGGCCGGTTTACTGCTTGAGGGTCCCGAAAGGCAAGTCGCCTCGGCCTGCTTTCGTGATGCTGCTGCAGAAAGAGTTTCGCTGCTTTCGGAAGGCTCAGATGTGTCTTCTGTCACAGAAGCGGGCTCGGGTTCGGCCTAACACAAATTCGGCCCATTATTTGCGTAGTTGCGCAAGTAAGCACATGAATAGGGGGCAGCGGATGGCAGGCAAGGTCGAAATTCGTTCCACAGATCCGATGTGCAATTTATTGGGAAACTTTTTTACAACTCTCGCTCATCGAACGAGGATGCGCATCTTTTGCGCGCTCCAAGGCGACCCAAGGCCGGTCACGAGCATCGCCGCTCATGCGGCAATCTCCATCACCAATGCATCACAGCATCTCCGGCTGATGCGAGACAACGGAGCCGTGATCTCGGAAAAGCGCGGTCAGCGTGTCTATTACCGGATCGCCGATGAGAGATTTATCTGCGCCGCCAATCTGATTCTCCAAGCGCTCACCGAACAGATGCAAGGAAAGGCGAGCAGCGGACACCGCTTAATCTTGAAGAACCTGAAAGCAGCCGATCGAATCGCCAGTGGAACTCGTTCTGCGAACAAATCTCAAATCTCAACCCTCGACGGTTGAATGCGCCAATGAATTCTTCTGGGCCAACAATGCGGCGAGATTTCTTGAAGACTGCGCTCGCGCTTCTTGCCGCACCCGCGCTGTGGTTAATGAGCAACCTGGCGAAGCGTGCAGGTGGGCTCCCGGAATATACCGAGATTCTCCAGATAATTCCGATAATTCCAGGCGATGGAATCCGCTTTTACGACAAGGTCATTGTGATTACCAGTGCAAAAGGAGTGGCGGTCTTTTCATCGGCATGCCCGCACCTGGGTTGCCGCATCAACCGGGCAGAAAGCGGCGAACTGGTTTGCCCTTGCCACGGCTCGCGATTCAATGCGCGCGGGGAGGTTTTGCACGGACCTGCCGGGCGCAACCTGCAACCTCTGAAGTTTGCACTGGACCAGTCAGCAGCAATCCTACGCGTAACCCTGGACAATGAACAAGGGCAGACACGGTGAGGGCCAAGCTCTGGAGCCGAATTCCGCCACTGGGAATGACCGCGCTGGCGGCCTTTGTGGTCTGCGCCACGACCGGCATCATGCTGGCGCCAGCCTATAAGCCCGACGCACCGCTGGACTCGCTCGCTCTCATGCTGTTGAAGAATCCCGCTGGCGCTTTCGTCCGCAGTCTGCACTACTGGTCGGCGGAAGCCTTCCTGGTTTTCACTTTGGCGCACATAGTAGACCACTTGCTTCGACGAAGCGAGACCAAGGTGCAATTCGGCGTCTGGGTACGCCTGGGTTTGACTGTGCCAGTGATTGCCGGCGGCATGCTCTCGGGGTTCCTCCTGCGGGGGGACTCGGCCGCTCTTCAGGCGTTACAGGTCTTGCGGGCGCTGCTTGGCTTTCTTCCTTTGATTGGCAATGATTTATCAAGGCTGTTGACCGGTTCAGGTCCCGATCTCTTCACCGTTTACGTTCATCATGTTTGCACGGCGACTCTCTTGATCTGGCTGGTGACGATTGATCACTCGCGGCGCATCATGCCGACCGCGCAGGCGGTCTGGTGGGTACTACCCGGAGTTTTGCTGACCTCGTTATTCTTGGCGCCAAGCCTGGAATGGCGCGCCGCCTCAGTAGAGAAAGGGCCGTGGTACCTGGTCGGCTTGCAGGAGTTGCTGCACTGGCTGCCTAAACCACAAGTAACTCTCTGGCTTGCACTGATTTATCTGGCGTTGCTTGTTGTCCTGCCTAAGTTCCCTCCATCGTTCCGGACCGGGCTTAAGTGGACTTTGTCGGTCGCAACTCTCGCTTATGCGCTCTTGACCATCGTCGGACTCGGCTTTCGCGGCGACAATTGGAGATTGGAGTCTCCGCAGGCCGTTCTACGAGGCGAGACAGACTTTCTTTCCTACAAGGCTTATGCCTTGCCGGATGCAACGCTGGTCGGGCAGAGTGTACCCATGATCGCCGGCCGGCGCGAGGGCTGCCTCGCCTGTCATCGAGGAATGAAGGGGTTTTCGAGCGCGCACGAACCGGAGACAATTGGTTGCGAAGCCTGCGACCTGGGCAATCCATTCACGCTCAACAAGGCCCTCGCCCATGCCGCCATGACCCGGACGCCGGGAAACCTCACTATCGTCGATCGAACTTGCGGCACCTCCAACTGCCATGAAAACGTGGCGGAGCGGGTCCGCGGTTCACTGATGAACACAATGAGCGGCGTAGTGGGAGTTGACAGATTTGCCTTTGGCGAAAGCCACGATCTGAATTCGAGTTTCGATGTTGCCACGCTGCAACATTCAACCACAGACAAGCATTTGCGCACTCTCTGTGCCTCCTGTCATCTTGGACAGAACAAACTCGAGCCTGGACCGATCAACGAGTCGAGCCGCGGCGGGGGTTGTTCCGCTTGCCATCTACGATACGACCCGGCGGCAGAGGCGGAGCTTCGGGATCAAGACAGTGCGTCAGCGCCGATGCATCACCCGGAGATTTCAGTGCGGGTGCCTAAGCAGGCCTGTTTGGGATGCCACTGTCGCTCCGCACGCATCGCCACGAATTATGAGGGATGGCACGAGACCCAGTTGGACGAGACATCCGCGAAGGCCAAGTCCGGGTGGCCCGGGCAGTTTCGCCAATCGGCCGACGGACGCATTTTCAAAAAGCACTCCGCCGACGTTCATTTTGAGAATGGAATGACCTGCGTCGATTGCCACTTGGCTGCCGAAGTGATGGGCGATGGCGCGGCGCACGCGCACGAAAGAAATGCCATCAGAATTTCCTGCGTGGATTGCCACGCGGCCGGTGAGACGCCAGCGAAGGAGTTTGCGCAACTGGATGCAGAGACTCAAGTGATCGTCTCCTTACGCAAACTCAACGAGCCGGGCCGAAGATTCGTGGTCACCGAATCCGGCTTGGCAGCGTACCCGAATGTCTTCCTCGATTCGGACGGCCATCCGCTGCTAGCGCTCGAAGAGTCGGCAAAGCTGCTGAAATCAAAACCATCCGTAGGAGTTTGCGCCCGCGCCAGGTCCATTCATGGGCGGCTGGACTGCGTCTCATGCCACACCGCCTGGGCGCCGCAGTGCATCGATTGCCACACCTCGTTCGATCAAAACTCACAAAGCTGGGACTATCTTGACGGAAAGTTCATCAACGGCGATTGGCAGGAGAGATCATCTGATTACTTGGATGACGCGCCGTCACTGGGAGTCCTGAGAGTCACCGCGCCGGATGGAAGAACGGAGGATCGCATCACCACATTCATTCCTGGGATGATCCTGGACCTGGAACTTCCTACTGGCGAAGTGAAGAGGCGGAATCAATTTCGCCGGCTTTTTGCCCCTGCATCGGCTCATACGGTTCTTGCGCAGGTCAGGGACTGCCGTTCGTGCCATGCAAATCCCCTGGCGCTGGGTTACGGCCGGGGCCGGCTGTCTTATGCAGTCAAAGGTGACGGAGGTCATTGGCAATTCAAGCCGGAATTTCCGAGCCTCATCCAGGATGGGCTCCCAATGGATGCCTGGATTGCATTTCTGCGCGAGCCTGCCGGTACAACTACTACTCGAAAAGACGCATGTCCGTTCACGTTACAGGAGCAGGAGAGGATTCTACTCGTGGGGGCGTGTCTCGAATGCCACAACGAAAAGGAGCGACGGCTTGCTGCCGTCTTTGCCGACTTCAAGAACTACCGGGCGGCATTAAGTCCACAATGCCGATTGCCTGACTGGACATTTGCCGGATCGCACAGACATGGACCTTCTTTTTGACCAAAAGCAACCAGGCATTTCTCCAACAAAAGTGAGCGGGATCACTGTGTGTAGATTACACCTACCTGTAAGAAGAAAGTGAAAAGAGTGCTTCACATGAACAATCTGTCCCGCCGCCGGTTTCTGAAAATATCTGCCGGCACCATAGCCGGTCTGAGCGCGGTGGATCTACCCCGCCGGGTAGCGTCAGCAGCTGGCAAGGACGAGCAGAGCGGGCTAAAAAGGATTCCAACTTTCTGTAATGTCTGCTTCTGGCAATGCGGCGCTATCGCCAGCGTGCGCGACGGAAAACTCTGGAAGATTGAAGGCCATCCTCTCGATCCGCTCTCGCATGGACGACTTTGTCCTCGCGGTACCGGTGGCATTGCAGCACATTCCGATCCGGACCGTTTGCGCTCGCCGCTCATTCGCGTGAACGAGTGCGGCCAGGACAAATGGAAGGCTGTGACCTGGGACGAAGCATTGACCTTGATCGCCGCAAAGATGCAGAAGATCAAAGGCGACTACGGTCCGGAGGCCTTTGCGGCGTTTATTCACGGCCTGGGCGGCGCCTTTTTCAAGCACGCTCTAAGGGCTTACGGCACAAATAACATAGCTGCCCCATCCTTTGCGCAGTGCCGCGGTCCGCGCGATGTCGGCTTCACGCTAACGTTCGGCGACGATGCCGGCGCGCTGGAGCGGACAGACATCGAGAATGCGCAGTGCATCGTGCCGATCGGCACGCATCTGGGCGAGAATATGCACAACACCCAGGTGCAGGAGTTCGCCACCGCAATTGGGCGCGGCGCAAGCATCATCGTGGTGGACCCGCGCTTCTCTGTCGCAGCCAGCAAGGCGAAGTATTATCTGCCGGTGAAGCCAAGAACGGATATCGCCCTTTTGCTTGCCTGGATGAATGTGATTGTCGGCGAGAAGCTTTACGACAAGGACCATGTCGACAAGTACGGCTTCGGCTTCGAGCAGTTTGCCGCAGAGATTGAGCCGTACACGCCGGAATGGGCCTATCCGGAGACAGGAATCGACCCGGACACGATTCGGGCCACTGCGCGCGAGATGGCGCGCTATCGTCCGGCAACGCTGATTCATCCCGGCCGTCATTCAAGTTGGTATGGCGACGATGCCCAGCGCGGCCGCGCGATCGCCTTGCTCAATGCGCTGATGGGAAGTTGGGGGCGCAAGGGCGGCCTGTATGCACCGTCCGCTATGGAGGTTCCGGCCTATCCGCATCCGCCGTATCCAAAGCCGGGCAAGACGGAGGTCGACAATCCTAATAACAAATTCCCGTTCGCGAACGAGAACATCAGCACCGGGATCCGCGAGGCCACGTTGTCCGGCCACCCGTATCCAATCAAGGGCTGGTTGGTTTATGCCACCAATTTGATGTATTCGCTGCCCAACCAGGCTGAGACGATTCGCGCTCTTGAGCAGCTTGATCTGTTGGTGGTGGTCGATGTAATCCCAAGTGAAATTGCCGGCTGGGCCGACGTAGTTCTGCCCGAGTCGATCTATCTCGAACGCTACGACGATCTGCATTCCGAACCGTTCAAGCAGCCGTTCATCGCGTTGCGCCAGCCGGTGGTGGAATCGCCGGACGACCAGAAGCCGAATTGGTGGATCGCCAAGAAGCTGGCTGAAAAACTCGGCCTCGGCGCATACTTTCCGTGGAACGACATTGAGGATTATCTTGCTGCCCGGCTCAAGGCCGGCGGTTACAGTTTTGACGACCTGAAACGTGACGGCATCATCCTCGGCAAACAGCCACCGATTTATTTCGAGGATGGCGCGCCGGCGACGTTCGACACGCCATCGAAAAAGATCGAGTTCCATTCCGCACAGTTGAAGCAGGCCGGGTTCGACCCAGTGCCCAAATATACGCGGCCGGAACCGGGGCCGGCGGGTTCCTATCGTCTGTTGTTTGGCCGCGCGCCGATGCACTCCTTCAGCCGCACGCAAACCAACCACCTGCTGATGGATCTGATGAGCGAGAACGCAGTGTGGGTGAACGCGAATGAAGCCGCCCGCCTTGGTTTAAAGAGCGGCGACTATGTGCGCCTGCGCAACCAGGACGGCGCGGTGAGCGACCGCATCCGGGTCAAGGCAACTGAGCGCATCCGGCCCGAATGCGTTTACATGGTGCATGGCTTCGGCCACACCTCCAAGGAACTTCGCTTTGCATTCGGAAAAGGCGCCAGCGACTCCAGCCTGATCACGCGCTACAAGACCGACCCGCTGATGGGCGGCACGGGGGTGAATGTGAATTTCGTGACCGTTGAGACGGAGGCCTGACGATGTCGCGTTTTGTCATGGTGATCGATACCCGCAGGTGCGTGGGCTGCCATGATTGCGTCGTGGCCTGCAAAACCGAGAACAGCGTGCCGGAAGGTTACTGCCGCGACTGGATCACCGAAGAGGTGCACGGCGCATTTCCCACGGTGCAACTCGAAATCCGCTCGGAGCGCTGCAATCACTGCGACAATCCGCCCTGCGTGTCCTGCTGTCCGACGGGCGCCAGCCACGTACATGAGCGGGGCGGCGTGGTGCTTGTCACGCACGAGAAATGCATCGGCTGCAAGGCGTGCCTGGCTGCATGCCCCTACGATGCGCGCTTCATTCATCCGGATGGGTATGCCGACAAATGCACGTTCTGCATCCATCGCGCGGAGAAGGGCTTGGATCCAGCCTGCGTCTCCGTCTGTCCGACCCACTGCATGCACTTCGGCGACCTTGACGATCCGGAAGCTGAAGTCAGCCGTCTGCTCAACTCGCGTCCGCACCACGTGCTGATGCCCGATGCGGGCACCAAACCATGCATTTTCTATCTCACGTGAGTGACATGATCGCATTGACTGCACTGACCGAACTGACGACCTCGCGCCACAATCCGCTGGTAGATCCTCACCTGCACATATGGGAGTGGCAGATCCCGGTCTACCTCTTCTTTGGCGGCATGGTTGCCGGACTGATGATCATTGCGGGGGTGCGCCTGATCGCGCTACGCCCGCAACAGCGCGAGGCGCTGGTCTGCTGCACGATCGGTCCCCTGATCGGGCTCGTTTTTCTGAGTCTTGGCATGTTCACGCTGTTCCTTGACCTCTCGCACAAGCTCTATGTGTGGCGCCTTTACACCACATTTCAAGTTACTTCGCCCATGTCCTGGGGTTCGTGGATTCTGCTTCTGGTTTATCCGGCTCTTGTATCAAACGCGCTCGCGCACCAGCCTGAGGCAATTCCCTCGCTTGCCAAGCGTTTCCCGATCCTCGTCACTGTGAGCGATTTCATCCTGGCACGTGTGCAATGGGTAGTGGGCATCGGCATTGCGAACGTCATGGTTGGCATTGCGCTGGGCATCTACACAGGCATCCTACTCGGTGCGCTCGGCGCTCGTCCTCTATGGAATAGTGCAGTGCTTGGTCCGCTCTTTCTTTTTTCCGGGCTTTCGACAGCGACAGCTTTGTTGCACGGTATCCTGGTGCTCACCACGCCCGACGAGGATCGTCCCGCTTTTGCAGACTTCCTGCTCTCGTCCCTGGCGCAACTTACGCAGGCGCGCCCACTCGACAAGAATGTCGGACCCGTGCTGGCGCGCGCCGACAACGGTTTTCTGACCATTGAACTCGCCTTGCTCGGGCTATTCCTGCTGGGGCAACTGACTTCCACCGGCATCCATCAGCAAGCGGCAAGCCTGCTCCTGACTGGACCGTACGGCTCCGTTTTCTGGGTTTTCGTTGTGGGGCTGGGAATTGTTCTGCCACTCGTGCTGCAGTCGCTCGAACTTCAAAACCGCATTCGTCACACCATTGCCCCAGCGGTTCTCGTTGTGTTCGGGGGGATAGCGCTGCGGTTCATTCTCGTTTACGCCGGTCAGGAAAGCCACTGGTTTCAACTCTGAATTGAAGTAATGAGGGCTCTATGAACGCTCAAGAACACACTGCAAAGCCTTATTGGAATCCTTACCTGTCCGGGTTTGGCCTCGGTCTGGTGCTGCTGGCGTCGTTTGTCATCATGGGCCGCGGCCTGGGTGCATCGGGCGCCTTCACCACGGCTTTCGCCACGGCTGTGCATCAAGTGGCGCCGGCCCACGCAGAGAACAATGCCTTCTATGCCGAGTACCTTGGCGACGGCTCACGCAGCCCGCTCAGGGACTGGCTTGTATTCGAGGTGCTGGGCGTCTTCGTCGGCGGATTCTTATCCGGTGTGCTGGCCAACCGTCTGAAATTCACCGTGGAGAAGGGCTCGCGCATCGGCAAGCCGTGGCGCCTGTTCTTCGCCTTTATCGGCGGCGGGTTGATGGGCATCGGCGCCAAGATAGCCTTGGGCTGCACCAGCGGCCAGGCATTGACCGGCGGCTCACTGCTCAATGTGGGCAGTTGGGCATTTATGATGTGCGCCTTCGGTGGCGCTTATGCTGTGGGGTACTTCTTCAGAAAGCAATGGATCTGATATGAATGCTCCCTTCTACAAATTCGGACTCTTCGGCGACGAAGCCAGTTTCATCGTCGCTTTCGCGATCGGCATCGGCTTTGGTTTCTTCCTTGAACGCGCTGGCTTCGGTAGTGGGCGCAAGCTCGCGGCCCAGTTCTATTTCCGAGACTTGAGCGTTCTAAAAGTGATGTTTACCGCCATCATTACGGCGATGACGGGGCTTTACCTCCTTTCGCGCCTGGGTATGGTGGATCTGTCGCTGGTTTATCTGGTGCCCACGTTTCTGGTGCCGCAGATTGTCGGCGGCCTTCTGCTGGGTGTCGGATTTGTGATCGGAGGCTATTGCCCGGGTACTTCGTGCGTTTCCGCGGCAACGGGTCGAATCGACGGCATGGTCTATCTAGTCGGCATGATCGCAGGATTGTTGGGCTTCGCCGAAGTTTATCCATTCGTACAAAACCTCGCTCACGCCACGCCCATGGGACAGATCACTCTGGCGAAGCTCTTCAACCTTCCCTACGGGCTGCTTGTCTTCGCTGTCGTGCTCATGGCATTGGGTGCGTTCATGGCGGCTGAGTGGGCGGAGAAAAGGATCGGCGGTAAAGAGCCCGACCCGAATGGCTCGCTCATCGCGCGGCCGTGGAAGCTCACGCCTGTCCGCGCTCTTGCAATGGGATTGGCTACCGCCGGATTCATCGCACTGTTTGCGGGCGATCCCTACCGTGGTAGCCATGTCAGAATCGACACCAGGGATCTGGCCATCCGCGTTGGCAAAGGCGCGGATTCGGTTCAGGCGGGTCAACTCGCGGATTGGATCGTTCAAGGTCGCAACGATTTCATCCTTGTTGATCTTCGCAGTGAAAAGGACTTTGCCGCCTACCATATTCCGACATCGGAAAGCGTGCCGCTGGCTTCGCTGACGCCTGACTTTGCCGCACACAACGAAAAGATCGTCCTCTGCTCGGACGACGGTACTGAGGGCGCCAAAGCGTGGTTCCTCCTCGAGGCGCAGGGCTTCAAATCCGTCTATCTGCTGGACGGAGGACTTCGCGCCTGGCAGGACGTGGTTCTGTTTCCCAAGAAGGTAGCCGGAGCCGACACAGCTGGCTTTGAAAGGCAGGTGCAAGTGGCGAAGTTCTTTGGCGGCACGCCGCAGGTAGAAGGCGCGGCCGCTCCGGCAAGCGCCGCTCTGGCATTGCCCAAACTGGCGGCGCCTGCGCTCCCGGCGAGTTCCGATGCGGGTGGCTCGAAGCCGCAACCCAAAAAGAAGAAGGAAGGCTGCTGAGATTGCCGCCGACGTTTGCTTAGGTCGTGGGACGGCAACTCTGAGTTTTTAGGTAGGCAGGCGTCTGACGGTATGAGCACAATCACGATTCGGCATCTGTTCATTTCTCCGGGTCACAATTTCTTCGGTCATCAAGCCGAGTCCGAGCCAGATATTGGATGGAACCCAGTTGTAATTCGACTGAGGAGAAACGACGACTACATCGTCCGTCTTGTCCAGCCACGTACGCAAATACGAGGCTGCCGTATGGCCGGCAATCCCCGCTCCGAAAACGACCACTCGCGACATAGCACTCGAATATTTGTGCCAAGACTGGGTGCGGGGCGGTTCCTCCGCACAAATCACAAGTGCAGGCGTATTATGAGATGCTCGTTTAGAAGTCATGCCGGAGCCCGGGATGGAGCCTCATGCCTTTGATTTGCGAGGAGGCTCCCTCGTCCTGGAGAAGCAGCGCGTTTGCCGATTCCGAGACGGTGTTTTCAGGTGGCATATGAATCTTGAGCTCGACTGCATACCGTGTTTTGTCCGGAATGCGCTGGCCGCGGCCAGGTTCGCAACTCGTGACACAGAGGTGCATGAGCAAATCATGCGGGAGGCGCTTCAAATTGCTGCAGCAAGGGGCTCGACACAGTCAGCGCCTGCGATGAGCCAATGTGTTCATCGCAAATTGCGCGAGCTGACGGGGATTACCGATGCTTATCAAGATGCCAAGCAGCGCTTCAATGCTCTGGCCATGGAACTTCTCCCAGAGCTGCAAGCCAAAGTGTCGCAGGCTGAAGACCCATTCGCATCTGCTGTGCGGCTGGCAATCGCCGGCAACGTGATCGATTTGGGCGTGAACGATTGCCTTGAGGAAGTGGATATAAGGCATTCCCTCCAAGATGTTCTTACCGAACCCTTTTGCGGGGATCTACCCTTTTTCCGTACGACTCTCTCGACGGCCGGCCAAATTCTGTATCTTGCCGACAACACAGGAGAGATTGTCTTTGACAGGTTGCTCGTCGAGCAACTGCCGGCCGGGCATGTCACAGTCGCAGTGCGCGGCGGCCCCGTACTCAATGATGCCACGCTGGTCGATGCGCAGGCAGCCGGCCTGGATCGAATTGCGGAAGTGATCGACAACGGTTCCGATGCGCCCGGGACCATCCTAAACGACTGTAGCAAGGCATTTCAGGATAGTTTCAAGCGTGCGGACGTAATCATTGCCAAAGGCCAGGGGAACTTCGAGACTCTGCGCGAAACTTCCGCGAACATCTTCTTCCTGCTAAAGATCAAGTGCCCCGTGGTCGCGATTCAGACCGGTCTCAAGATTGGCACACAAGCTCTTATATACCATCATGCCGCACCGATAGGATAGCGAACGACGGCAAGCAAAAAGCGTGTGCCGACAAGCGTCGGGCCACGGTTCGCTGACTACTCGACGGCGAGACCGATACGCGGCTAATGGGTGGGCGCTACTGCTCCGATCGTTCTGTGATTAGTACCCGCTGTACCACTGTTCGACCCTTTTCGCCGGCGATCGCACACGCCTCTTCCGGTAGTGCCTCGTCATCTCCCCAGATAGTCCCTCGTGGGATGAATCATTTGCGTTTTGCCAGAGGCAAACTGTATCCCGCACAGGGCTTGCCGCCGCATAGCGCGCCGGTAATGCCGTGGCCCTCGGTGATGGTGTAGATGCGGTCCACCGCAGGTAGTTTCACCATCTCCTTTGCGCCGGAAGGCCAGTGAATCTCTGCGGTCCCGGCGTCGGTGGCGTCACCCAGCCCGAAGTGGACTCGCATATCGTTGGAGGAGAGATAGCTGCCGCTTGCCGGCACATCCTGGCGCATGCGCATGCCGTTGGCCTTCAGGAAGACGGTGGCGCAAGTGGCGTCGCGGGGGCTCTTCGGCCCGCTCACCAACTGCATTTCCACCCAGTGCAGGTTCGTTGCGCCGTTCTCGACAATCGGCTCGAAATGCTTTTGCGCGAGTGGCTGCCGAAGTTCCTAATACCAACTCCTCCACCACTAATCGTAGTCTGACCGCCCGCAGCTTTGATACGGGCCCGCCTCCAATTTATACTCCTCCTGTGATTCTTCCATGAAAGGTATTGACTGGCGCGGTTTTCTGGGGCGGCCCGCTTTTGAATCGCCCCAGCTGGAAGTTCTCAGCGCCATTTCTCGCGCGCCGATGCTCGTCACCGGCGCGGGCGGCTCCATTGGCTCTGCGCTCGCGTTGCGTCTGGGCAATCTCGCTCTGCCCGTTCTGCTTCTGCTCGATTCCGCCGAGAACAATCTCTACAAGCTCCAGCACACGTGGGCCGAGGCCGTGGAGGCAAACTCCATCGCCGCGGGGCTCATGGTGCCCATCCTTGGCAGCGCCGGAGACCGCGAGTTGATGGAGGAACTCTTCGCAGCGCACGCCCCCCGCATCGTCTTCCATGCCGCCGCGTACAAACACGTCCCTCTCTTGGAGGAACAACCCCTTGCTGCGATCGCCAATAACGTCATCGCTACGGAAACCGTCACCACCGTGGCTGCCGCTCACGGCGCGCGCGTGGTGCTGATCTCCACAGACAAGGCCGTCGAGCCGGCTTCCATAATGGGCGCAACCAAGCGAGTCGCCGAAGAGATTGTCCTGGCCTCCGGCGGCACGGTCCTGCGCCTCGGCAACGTTCTGGCCTCCAGCGGCAGCGTGACGGAGGTCTTCGCTCGCCAGATCGCGCACGGTGGACCGCTTACCGTCACCGACCCCGAAGCACGCCGCTACTTCCTTACCATGGACGAAGCCGTGAACCTGCTCCTCATTGCGGCCGCGCACCCGGTTTCCTCCACACTGCAGGCCCCGGCGCTGCCCGCCACGCACGGCATTGCGGAGCTGGCCGGCTTCATGGCGCGCCAGCTCGCTCCCGGCTGCGAGATTCCCGTTCGGATCACCGGACTGCGCCCTGGCGACAAGCTCACCGAGCGCCTTTGGAGCGCATCCGATTCCGCCCACCCCGTCGGCATCGGCAACCTGGTCTCCATTCAGTCCAACCGGCCCACGCAAATCCAATTAGAGAGCGCCCTCTCCGGTCTACGCGCCGCAGTTAAAGATCGCGACCTCTCCGGCGCCCTCACTCAACTGCGCTCGCTCGTTCCAGATTTCCATCCCAGCCAGACTGTGCTTGCGCTTACGCGGCACTCCGGCTCGCGAGTGTGCGCATGAACGCGTCCGGTTCACGCCCACCTGCCGCAAGACGCCGCATTGGCGTCGTCACTACCTCTCGCGCCGACTATAGCCATCTCTACTGGCCGCTCCGCGAACTCGCCAGACACCCCGCCGTCGAATTGGGCGTCTTCGCATTGGGTTCGCATTTATCGCCCGAGTTCGGCAACACAATCCAGGAAATTGAGCGTGACGGTTACCCAATCCAGGCCCGCATTGAGTGCCTGCTCAGCTCCGACACCGACACCGGCATGGCCAAGACCATCGGCCTCGCCATCCTGGGCCTGGCCGACGCCCTCACTGCGTGGCGGCCCGATCTGCTGCTGTTGATCGCTGACCGCTACGAGATGCTGGCGCCCGCCTCGGCCGCTCTTGCCTTGCGCATCCCCATTGCCCACATCGAGGGCGGCGAAGTGAGCCAGGGGGCCATCGACGACCAGGTGCGAAACGCCCTCACCAAACTCGCTCACATCCACTTCACCTCGACTGAAATCGCGCGCCGCCGCGTCATTGCCATGGGTGAGGAGCCTTGGCGCGTGCACTGCGTCGGTGCGCCCTCGCTCGATCACCTGCGCCGCTCCGCACTGCTCGGACGAGCGGCGCTCGAAGCCCGCCTGGGTCTCGCGCTCCTCCCGCCCACGCTGCTCGCCGCCTGGCATCCCGTCACCATCCTCCGCGACACCAACGCCGAGGCCGATGCCTTCTTCGCCGCGCTGGCCCAGACTCCAGGTCAACTCCTCTTCGTCTATCCCAACGCCGATGCCGGGAGTTACGCGCTCATCGAACGCACAAAGGCTCTTAGGGCGACGCGCACCCATACACATATCTTCGTCAACCTCGACGCCGTGACTTACTGGAGCCTGCTCGGCCAGGTCGATGTGCTGGCCGGCAACTCCTCCAGCGGCATCATGGAGGCGGCCTCCTTCGCCTTGCCCGTGGTCAACGTGGGCATACGTCAACAAGGCCGAGAGCGCGCCCGCAACGTGATTGACGCGCCCGCTAAGGCCACCGCGATTCGCGCAGCGATCGAGCGATCCCTCAGTCCAGAATTTCGCAAGAGCCTCGCCGGCATGGCGAACCCCTACGGCGATGGAACCGCAGCCGCTGCCATCGCCCGCGTCCTTACCACTGCCCGGCTCGATCGTTTGCTCATCAAGCGGCCCGCGCCGCTGCTGGAAGCTGCCGGGGAAGCTCACGCGGAGCGTCGATGACCGCGCGCATTCCACTTTCCGCGCCCGACATCACTGCGGCGGAGATCGATGCCGTCACGGCAGTCCTGCGCACACCGCATCTCAGCCTGGGCCCCGAACTCGCGGCATTTGAAGCGGCGTTGGCCGCGTATCACTCCGTGGATGACGCAATAGCCGTCAGCTCAGGCACGGCCGGCCTCCATCTTGCGCTGCTCGCGCTGGGAGTGGGCGAGGGCCATGAGGTCATCGTTCCCTCCTTCGCCTTCGTGGCCGTGGCAAACACGGTGCTCCAGGTGCGCGCGACACCGGTCTTCGCCGAAATCGATCCGGTCACACTCAACCTCGATCCCGCCGCCGTCGAGCAGGCCATCACCCCGCGTTCGCGCGCCATTGTGGCCGTTCATACCTTCGGCGTTCCCGCCGATATGGACGCCCTCCAGGCAATCGCCCGCCGCCACGGCCTGGTCCTGATTGAAGACGCATGCGAGGCCATCGGCGCCGAATTCGGCGACCCGCCAGCCGCCAGACGCGTGGGCAGCTTCGGCGATCTGGCCGTCCTCGGCTTCTATCCCAACAAACAGCTCACCACCGGTGAAGGCGGTGCCGTGCTCAGCAGAAATCCCGCCCACGCGGCGCGCCTGCGCGGTCTCAGGAACCAGGGCCGATTGTCCGGCGCCGGCTGGCTCGACCACGGCGAGCCGGGCTACAACTACCGGCTCTCCGAGCTCGCTTGCGCGCTTGGCCGGGTGCAGTTGAGCCGCATCGGCCCGATGCTCGCGCTGCGCCAGGCAGCCGCGGAGCGCTACGACACGCTCCTCGCTGGAATTCCCGGCCTCGAACGCCCGGCACTCTCGCTCCCCCGCCGCGTCATCAGTTGGTTCGTCTACGTGGTCCGCATGCCGGAAAGCGTGGACCGTGACCATGTGCATGCCACCCTGGCGCGCCACGGCATCGCCACCGGACGCTACTTTGCCCCGATCCACCTGCAGCCGGCCTGGCGCGCGCATTCCAGCCCCGGCGCAGGGCGTCTCGCGCTCACCGAATCCATCGCGCGGCGCACGCTGGCGCTGCCCTTCTTCAACCGCATCACGGCCGGCCAGCAGCAGGACCTGGCCGAAGCCCTGCACGACGCGATGCTCTCAGCAACTGTCGCGCTGCACAAGCACAATGAAGCCATCGTCGTCCAGGATTTCAATGCAGTAAACGGGCGATTCGACTGAAGATCCGGGTTTCAAGTGCAGCACGGCACCAGTGGAGTCCGTTTCAGCCGGAGATCGAGCATTCTCTTGCCAGGCCCCCTGCTAGGCACCCTCGTCCTGTGTGGAAAGGTAAGCCGAACGTGGATGAATTGGGAGCCTTGCGCGTCTTGCCGACTTTCGGAACCGAAGGTCCGCGCGGTTGCGGGTTGCGCGAGAGGCGGTCCATCCAGCTGAAGGCTCTGCGGCGCTCAGGCATTCTTCTTCAACGGCGCAAAGCTGTCAGTCTTGAGAATTTTGCCGCCCTCCTGGATCACGTAGAGTCGGTTGACGTCCAGGTCTTTCAAGGTGTCCACAGTGCCCGAGGGCCAGCGAATCTCCACTAGGTCAACTTTTTTGGCTTCGCCGAGGCCGAAGTGGATGCGCAGGTCGCTGGCGGAGTAATAGCCGTTGCAGGAGCGGACTTCCTCGATCAGGGTCAGCGGTGTGCCGGGCTTGGCGGTCAGCACCGGAGTGCCGGTATCAGCTACCACCTTTATCCGCGCGCCGATACCGGTGCGGTTGCTCTTGGTCCCGACGGTACGGATTTTGATCCAGCTTCGGTTCAGCGTCGAATCGCAACGGAGCAGTTGCGGAACGGCATTGACGCAGTTCACCACCGCGTCCAGATCGCCGTCGTTGTCGAAATCGCCCACGGCAAATCCGCGCGCCTTCACAGCCGCGGTAATGCCGCTGCCACCGATCAGGCTCACGTCTTCAAACTGCCCGTTGCGCAGGTTGCGGTAGAGATACTTGCGCTCGGCGTAGGCGGCATCCACCTGAGTGCCGTCTACTTCGGGATAGACGTGCCCGTTGGCCACCATGATGTCGAGCCAGCCGTCATTGTCGATGTCGATAAAGCTTACGCCCCAGCCCAGCAGGCGCGTGTTCATGCCTAAGCCGGCCTGGTAAGTGCGGTCGTCGAAGGAGCCGTCGCCTAGATTCAGGAATATCGAGTCGGTGTCTCCGGCAAAGTTGGTTTTCACGATGTCCAGCAGTCCGTCGCGGTTGTAGTCGCCGACGGAAACGCCCATGCCGGCCTGTGGCTTGCCGTCCGGCGAATAGGCTACGCCGGCCTCAATAGCCTGGTCCTTGAAGGTGCCGTCCTTCTGGTTTACATAGTAGGTGGCCGTGGTCGAGTCGTTGGCCACGTAGATGTTGGGCCAGCCGGTTCCGTCGAAGTCTGCCACACCGCAACTCAGCGCGTAGGTTCCCAGGACGTCCCACATGCCGGATTTCTCGCTCGCATCGGTAAACGTCCCGTTGCCGTTGTTGTGGTAGAGCAGGTTCTTGCCGCCCGCAAGGCCGGGAGGCCCGCAGGCAACCTGGATTCCCTTGTACGTGCAGTTGGCGTCTTCCGGCAAGGGCGCGGTCTTCACGTCGAAGTCGATGTAATTACCTACATAGAGATCGAGGTTCCCATCCTTGTCGTAGTCCAGAAACGAGCAACCAGAGTTCCAGCGGAGCCTGTCCTGCAGTAGGCCGGCCTCTTTGGTCACCTCGGTAAAGGTGCCGTTGCCGTTGTTGCGGAACAGCGCATTTTGCCCGTAGTAGCTGACGAAGAGGTCATTCCAGCCATCGTTGTTGTAATCGCCCACGCAGCAGGCCTGGCCCCAGCCTGAGCGCGCAAGACCGGATTTCAGTGTCACGTCGGTGAATGTGCCGTCGCGGTTGTTCTTGAACAGGCGGCAGACCGGCTCCCGGCCCTTCGGAAAACCTTCCAATCGCCAGCCGTTCACCAGAAAGATATCGATCCAATCGTCCTGGTCGTAGTCGAAGAAGGCCGCGCCGCAGCCCGTGGTTTCGAGTAGATACTTGTTGCGGTGCTCGCCGCCGAAGATCATTTCCACGTTGAGCCCCGCTTCCCTGGCCACGTCAACAAACTGGATACCCAGCGGAGTGCCGGTCACGGGCGAAGAAGTCCCCTTGGGTGCCGGCCGAGCCTGCGCCTCGTAGGCCTGGCGGGCGCTGCCCGTGGGCTTTTGCGGTGCGGCGGCCTGCTGGCCGACAAGCGCAAAGGCCGGCCGAGCCAGCCTCAGCACCTCTTCCAACGGCAAAACCAGTGCAGTCCTTGATAGCGACTTCAAAAATCCACGGCGGGAAAAGGGCAAGACAAAGCTCTCCTTCTGGCGCGCCGCTGTTGTTCGCGACTACACCTCAAGAATGAGTATATTCGCCAGCCCGCGGCGGATGCGGGTGGTAGACGCTTGGCGCGCGACTCGTATCCCGGACAAAAGGAGGGAATGTGAGCCCGTGCAGTATGGCAAAACAGCGCCTATTGAAGGCAAGAACGCACCGCCCGGAGTTAGACTCTACCTCTGATGGTCCGCGAGCCATCTGTTCGCCCGCTCCTGGGCTTGAGCTAGTTCGAACGCTGTCAGTCTCGCAGCCAACCTGTCGCGAGCTTTCGCGGCCTGTTCCTGACGCGCTCCGCTCAAGTTCTTGGCAGCAAGGTCCAGCCAGAAAAACGCATCCGCGTAGCTCATTGGAACGCCCTGACCCATCGAATACATGGAGCCAAGGTTGTATTGCGCACGCGCCACGCCCTGATCGGCGGCCTTGTCGTACCAGACAGCCGCCTGGACATAGTCCTGCTGCACGCCCTGGCCGTTGTCATAAAGCAAACCCAGGTTGAACTGTGCCGCGGAATTTCCCTGCTCGGCGGCTCGGCGGTACAGGTCCACTGCCTGCGAAAAATCCTGCGGAACGCCCTGGCCATGCTCATAAAACAAACCTAAGTTGAACTGCGCCTCGGCAATGCCCTGCAATGCCGCCTTGCGGTACCAACTCGCTGCCTGCGCGTAGTCTTGCGGTACACCCTGGCCGTTGTCGTAGAGCAGACCCAGTTTGAGTTGTGCGTCACCGACCCCTTGTTCGGCGGCCTGACGAAACCACGATGCCGCTCGCGCGTCGCTTTGCGGCGCCCCCTGGCCTGATTGGAAGAGTAGACCAAGCTCGAATTGCGCCTGGGCCATACCCTGATCGGCGGCTTTCGAATACCAGGAAGCGGCTTGCGAGTAATCCTGTTCGACGCCATCGCCATGCGCGTAAGCCAGCCCCACCCGATATTGCGATCTTGCGTCGCCCGAGTTGGCCATGATCAACAGAGTGGGGTCGATTCTCTTCATTTGCGTAAATGCAGGAACGAGTGCCGGAACGAGAATCGATAACAGAAGAAGCTGCTTCCACCGCATGTTCATGACGCCGCCCTCTAAAAGCACCCTACACAATAGCAAATCTCTGCCCGTAACGATGTGACAGCAACTACGAAAACAGGTTCGCCATTACTGGCCGGTTTTCAGAGATTTCCGAGTCCACTTCGGCCAGACTTGGCGATCATTGTCCTGGTGGATCGGGCATTTGATTATTGATGAAGGTCGCGGGATTTGTGAACCATTTGCGACGGAGCGGGGATCCACTGCCTCCGGAAGTCTGCTAGCTTGCTTGTTCATGTTGGTACCTGCAACTGCACCGTCGCCCGTGGAGCCGCCTGATGCTCTCTGGATGACAGACGCATTATACGACCGGTTTCAGTCGGCGAGTACACGGCAGTACCGTTGCCACGTAGTATTGGCGGGGGGCTTCGCCAGGATTACCCCAAACACGACCCACTGACCGGCCGTTCACCAGGTCAAACCACACCCGGCACCAGGATGGCCAGGGCTCTGCCGAAGACAGGTTTCACGGCAATTCCCTTACGAGGCGACTGTAGTTGTCGCAAGAAGCCAACAGTCTCTTGCTGCTTCCACAGACTCGGTCAAACCTGGACGGCTAACAGGCTCTCCGCTACTCTCCTGACGGCATGTAGTGAGCGAACCACTCGACAGCCCTCTCGATCACCTCGAGCCGGTCGGCGGGGTTCGCAAAGCCGTGCCCCTCGTTGGGGTTAAACACAGGCTGCAAGGACTCATTCTGGGCGCTCTGCACGTGCCAGAACTCGTAGGACATGGGTGCTGAGCACTGACTGTGGGGGTCGCCAACTACTACCAGCGTGGGCATGTGGGCCTGTTTGAGAAAGTTGACGGCCGAGCTCTTCGCGTAAGTATCCGGATCGTCATAGATTGAGGCGCCGAAGTACGGTGTCAACCGCTGGATGATGGAACTCTCAGTGCAGTCGTCCTGCCAGTGTAAGAGCCTGTCGCCCCACACCGCCGCCTTGAACCGGTCGGTCTGGGTCACGGCAAACATGGTCTTGAATCCGCCGTAGCTCCACCCGGTGAGTCCCACGCGCTTCGGATCCACGGGGTATTTTGCCTCAACTGCGTCCACCCCGGCCAGAATGTCGCGCAGTTCGCCATCGCCGAAGTCCGTGCGGCTGGCCAGGGTGAAGTCCTCGCCCAGGCCATAGCTGCCAAGGAAAATGGGCTGTAGTACAAAGTAGCCCAGCGCGGAGAAGGCCGCAGCGCTCTGGCCTCCGTCCCCAACCCAATGAGACTCTACCGCTGAGGTTGGCTCACCGTGGACCTCGACAATCAGCGGGTACTTCCTGGTCGAATCGTAGTCCTTGGGCAGCGTGAGCCAGCCCAGCAAACGAACTTTGTCGCTCCTCCACGAGATTGAGACAGATTTGCCCCAGGCCGGTTCCACGCCGTCGTTGAAGTGCGACAATTGCATCACCCCCTCCAGACCGGAGGTCATCACCGTTCCCGGCCTGGCTCCATAGATCTCCCATGGGTGGTCGAACGTGCTGGCGTTGAAGACGAACAGCGTGTGGTCGGCCGTGGAAGAGAGGCTCAGCCTCAGCCGCCCGTCTGCCACAATGCCCTGAAAGCTGAAGATGGGCGAACCGAAGCTGACTTCCCCAACCGGGCTGGTCCGATCACCTTGGAGGTGGAAGCGGATCAACTGGCAATTGCCGCCCGCCAACTCGCTGACAAAAAGGTAATCGTTGCCCGCCCACTCGATCCAGGCCGGCGATGTAGGCCTATGCGCGGTCAGGTCACGCGGCGCGCCACCCTCGGAAGAGACGATCCACACGTCGCCTCCCGTCGCGCCCTGTTCGCTCATCCGCCCACCGATAAAGGCGATGGCTTTTCCGTCCGGCGACCAGCGCGGCACGGCAATTTGCAGGCCATGGAGCGGTCCGGAAACCTCAGTGGGCACAAGAATGGCCATTGGCGCGCCACCGAGCGGTTGGGTGTAGAGCTTAGCCACCGACCATTTGCTTTCCCCCGGCGGATCAGCTGCCACGTAGGCCAGAGACTTGGAATCGGGCGACCAGTCAAACTCGAACACATGCAGACTAGCCGGCGAGGCCAGCACTGGAGTAGCCGGCTTGGCCGCATCGGTCGCGGCCACAGCCACACGCTCAGTCGCGCCCCCCGCTTCACCACCCTCGCCAGCGAGTGGCATCATTCCCGAAAGTGCCGCGGCCGGGTGCGCTGTGCCTTCCACATAGAGGAAAGCCACGCGAGTTCCATCAGGCGAAAAGGCTGGCGCTTCAACGTAGCCCTTCAATTCGGTAAGCCGCCGTGCCGGGCTGCCGTCCAACTGGGTGAGATACAGGTCGGCTTGCGCGCCTGGCTTGGCGCAATCGGAGAAAAAGGCCAGCGCCTTCGCATCTGGCGCCCACGTGATCGCACCCTCGTGGCAGTGCAACTCCGGCTTGGCCGCCGCGGTTACACGCTCGCTTTTCTGGAGTTCGTAAAGCGGAGCAACCCTAATCTCCGCACCTTTCTTTGTCCAGTCAACCCAAGCCAGCCGCTTGCCGTTCGGGGAAACCGCAACCTGACCTACGGAACGGCCACGGTTGAGCCCCTTCAGAACCTCCTCAAGATGGCCGCGATCCGGTCCCTGAGCTGAAGCAACCCCTTGCGCGCGTGCGTCGAAAGGACTGCAAACTTGGCCTAGAAACAGTACTGCACAAGGAAGAGTGACGGCGTATAGGAACTGGCGAAGCGGTTGCACGTTCATACGGAAATGCTATCAGCATTGATAAGTCGTAGTATCTCCGTCAAGCAGAAGGGAGGCGCTCGTCGGTCGGGATTCAGCCCTAAGGAAGAGGCCGTGTAAGGTGCAGGGGATCTCTGGCTAAATCAAACTCAAGTGCTTGCCCCATGCGTGACCTGCGCCACCTGCAGGCGATCGGCATGGACATCGTCGGGGAACGAGTGCGATGCCTGACGGGATGGATGATCGAGAAGCTGCTGGCGATGCGGCACGGTAACGGCCATTCGATGGTCCGCATCTATGGACTGGCTACAACCGAGGCCCGCGGTGGAACCGTGACGCTAAACCTGTACGATCCCCAGGGACACCTGCTCGATTATCGCCGTTTGGAGGAATTAGCCGGCCATGAAGGCATTTCGCTGCGCACCGGCTGCTTCTGCAATCCCGTGCTGGAGAGGCAGCTGAGGGATTGACCGAGGAAGACATGCTGGCCGCCCTCACGCTGGGAACCGATGTCAATCTGTTCAGCTTTCTGAAATTGATGCAGGGCCGAGGCCACAAGAGCGCCGGCGCCATTCGTGCCTCAATCGGCCTCGCGAGCAACTTTGCCGATGTGTGGGGCTTTGTGCGTTTTGTCGAAGGATTCCGCGATCAGACACGGCTCACCATCGGAGACGTTAGCTTCGATATCGATTCGTGCCGTGTAATCCGCGATGGAAGTTAGGGCTGCGCTCCCGAACCGGCTTGTCGGTACCGGCACTTAATTCTTCATAGCAAATCAGCAGCTCGATGCGCCACCCACATCGACTGGTTTGAGTTTTCCATCCAAGATGCCGTAGAGACGGAAAGAGGTTTGGCACATGTTGCACTGGCTCCATTCTAGGCATGGCGTAACCAATTCAGCCCTGTCACTTCGCAGGATTCGTGTTTATGGTCGTCGGGTCGACCGACGAGCGTTGTTTGTGCTGCGGTAAGCCCAGACTCCAAAGATAGCTCCTATTGGGGCCACAAAGTAAAACGGAATGTGAACTACTGTAGCTATCGCCGTTAGCCCAGCGAGAGGCAACCAAGGCGCGCTTGACCGCCACGCTGTTATCTTCGACCTTGTTTCGAGCACTCCCAAAATAAACACGAATGTGAAGAAAGTTATGACTCCGACGCACAGCGATCCCATATCGACTTGCCATCCATGGAGCTTGTTCGCCTGATGCCCCCATAACTCCATTATGTCGTCGATTGTGTTCTCCACGGTGATGAACGCACAAGCGCCGCCAAACGATGCCACAAGCAGTGTGGTCGGGGTGTGGTTAAACTCGTAGCTCGATTTCTTCTTCCATTTCCCCATTTGCACCACCGGCAATCGCGGTCACATTCTTACCTTCCGATCGTTAGAACCGGACATTCCGCATCGACTATGATCCGGAAGGCCCCCGATGTTCTCATTGCCATGCTTAGATGCGAAGTCCTCCGAATGCCGAGCACGAGAAGGTCAATAGATCGCTCTCTTATGTGTTCGAGGATTTGATCGTGCGCCTTGCCGACAGCCACATACGTTCGCGGATCACAGAACTCTTTCGCCTGTTGGGGTACAAGACCATCAAGCGCGCTGAAGAAGCGGGCCTGAGGTTCTGATAATCGGTCCGGATGCTCAATGGCATCGTCCTGAATCACATTGAGCACATCGATCTTGGCCCCAAGCACTTCCGCAAATGTCACCGCATAGGTTGCCGCGTTCGCTGCCGCATCAGTAAAGTCGGTCGCAAAAAGAATCCTCGCAAAAGGAAAAGTCCGTGAAGACACGGGCTTAACCCGCGGGCCAACTGTAAGCGCGGGCCAGCGCGTAGATCGTAGAATCCTTTCCGCGATGGAACCAATGACGCCCCGTTCCAGCCGCCCTCCACCATGCGTTCCCAAAACGATCATGGACGGCTCGTAACTATCAGCCAGGCCGGGAATAACGTCCTTGGGATCACCTTCCAGAAGAGTGGGAATGGCTTCGATAGAATCCGCCGCTAAGAGAGCAGCCTCTTTGGAGAGCAAGTGCTCCAAGTCTTTTCTTTGCTGGCTCAATCGTCTGTCACTAACCTCAACCTCCAGGGCGGCTTGCGATAGTGTGAAGGCATGAGCCACCAAGAGCTTCGCTGAGAAATAGGCTGCTATACGTGAGGCGTAGAGTCCCGCGTTCTGAGAGCATAGAGAGAAATCTGTTGCGTAGACAATCGACTTCAGATTCAATTCGGGTTTGTCACCGATCACCGGCATGGCGGCTATCTCCTCGCAACAAAGCTCAGCATTAGAATGATCGACACGATCACACTCACAGTGGCATAAAGACGGTCCCGCATGAGGAAGAATCCACGAGACACCTTCAATTTGAAGTTCTCAATCATGGCGTTGTTCCAATCTGGTAGTTGAGCGTGGAGAGCGCGAGCCGGTATTGGTATTGCGCGTCCGTGTTGCCGATTGCCGCGTCGGTTTGTTGGAACTGCGCCTGACTGAGTTCAACGATCGAGCTGAGCCCCAATTGGTAACGCGATTGCGCCAGTTTGAGAGCGAGGTTCGCTTCCTTTAAGAGTTCGCCTGTGACGGCAACCCTTTGATAGGCCGTATTGGATGCCAACCAGGCGGTCCGGACATCGCGAACGATCCGGTCACGCAAATCGCGAGTTTGTTCCGAGGCTGCCTGAGCACGGATGGACGCCTCCTTGGCCTGAGCTTGATATAGAAAGCCATTGAAAACAGGAATGTTCATGTTGACGCCAATGCCACCCCACCAATTGTTGAGGTAGTATTGGGCGGGCCGGATGGGTACGGTGCCGACGGTTCCCGCAGCACTGATGCTGGGTAGCATTTGATCGCGCTGTGCGTGGCTGAACTTGACCGCTGCTTGTTGGGTGTAGTTCAGAGCCTGCAAATCCGGCCGTTGCTGGAATGCGAGTTGCAGGAGCTGATCGGCATCTGTTGGAGGCGCCTTCAAGGCCGCATCATCCAGTACCAGGTCATATGTTTCCTGCCGATCAAGTCCCAGGACCGCATCCAATGCCGCCATTGTCGAGTCAACGTTATTCTGTGCATCAAGCAGCAAGAGCTTCGCTTGCGATAAGTTGACATCCGCGAAGCTCAAGTCAAGAGTTGACTTGAGCTTGTTCTTCGTCAGCTCACTAATCTGCGTCTCAGTGGTCTGCCGAGTGCTGACGTTCTGTTCCGCAACTTTAAGGAGCGCCTGGGCCTGAAGAGCATTGAAAAACGCCTGATCGGCGGCAAGGACTATATCTTGAGTCGAGGCAAGAGCGCTCGCATTTTGAGCCTTTTCCTGGAGCTTTGAAGATGCCACGAGGTTGCTGGTTCTTCCAAAGTCCGTGATGAGTTGGGTAAATCCTCCTCCAGCGCCCGCGTGCTCAAAGAGACGCGAAGCGGTGAGCGAGCCCGCAGAAATTTGGCTTGCATTTAATGCATCCTCCGCGGTAATGCTGGCTGTTCCTGTTGGCAGTTCCGCGGCTCTGGTTTCGCGGACAACCTGATGTTGTGCCAGTGCAAGCAAACGTGTGACACTTACCCTCGGATTGTTCTCGATAGCAAGCTTTTCAGCGTCGGCCTGCGTCATGCGCAGGTGCTGGCCGGGAGCCGAGCTATCCGACGGCGCTGCCACGGCCTGCCGAATTCCCTCCCGCATCTGCGTAGCACTTTGCCGCGCAAAAGCCATGAGCGAGACCTGAGGAGTGTCCGGAAGCTGCGGCTCGATGCCTGTTGTCTGTCCATGAAGTGACACGGAACAAGCCGTCACCAGCGAGAGAAACAACCCGGAATATCGAAGCCTCAATCCAGTCTGTCTGGCCATTCTCTAAACCTCCCCCGCAACCGCGGACTTCTTGTCGTGCCCGCCGTGGACGATCAGGTATACGGCCGGCACCAGAAAAACGGTCACGACTACGGAAACTGCCAGTCCGCCGATAACCGCACGGGCCAGCGGCGCATATTGCTCGCTCCCCGCTTCCATTCCAAGCGCCATCGGAATCATGCCCAGCAGCGTCGCCAAAGAGGTCATCAGGATTGGGCGCAGACGGATCTTGCACGACTGGACGACAGCTTCCAGCAACGGCAGTCCTTGCTTGTGTAATACTCCGGCGAATTCGACGATCAGAATGCTGTTCGAGACCACGATGCCGGTCATCATGATCACGCCCATCAAGGACATGATGTTCAGCGTGCTCCCCGTGACCAGAAGGATCAGCGCAACCCCTGCCAGTCCGGGTGGAATGGCCATGAGAATGATGAAGGGGTCGATGAACGATGTGAACTGAGCCATAAGGATCAGATAGACCAACAGCACGGAAACGATGAGCCCAAGCCCAAACTCGAGGAACGACCGGTTCATGCTGACCACGGCGCCGCGCAGGTTCAACATTGTGTTCCTGTCGGTCTTTGTGCTCGCCAACAGCTTGTCGATCTCTCTGCCCACCTTCTGGAGCGCCTCGGTCTTGGTGGAGACATAGATGTCGATTACGCGCCGAATCTGATAGTGATCCACCTCCGTCGGCGTATCGATCAGCTTGATGTCCGCAACAGAGTTCAAGGGCGTATAGCCGGCAATGTGGTCGCCGCTCGAGAGTTCACGGGACTGGCTGGAAGCCTCGTGACTGTCCTGCATGGGGCCGTTACCGGCGGGACGAACGCCGCGTAGAGGTATGCTCTCGAAGTCCTCCATCGACATGTTGTTGAGATAGCGGTTCGCGTACTGAACCGTAACCATGTAGTTGTTGCCGCTCTTCGGATCGATCCAGTAGCTGGGTGCGACCATGCCGTCGGAGGTCATGGCGGTAATTACGTTGTCCACCACGTCCTTCGTGGAGAGACCGATCAGGCTTGCCTTCTCGCGGTCGATGTTCAGCGCGATACCCGGATAGTCCAGATTCTGCGGAATGTAGACGCCGCTGACATTCGGCATCGTTTTGATCTTTTGGGCGAGGGTGCTGGCCAGCGCGTAGGCTCCCTTCATGTCGTTGGAGCCGATCTGTATATCGATGGGAGCCGGTAGACCCTGGTTGATGACGGAATCCACCAGACCGCCCGCCTGAAAATAGGTGGAGAGCTCAGGCATCTCGCGCGAGAGCCTTTCCTGGACACGCCGCATATACTCATAGCTTCCGATGCTATGGCCCTCCTTCAGGCTGGTCTGCACGAATGCCGTATCCATTGAGGCGTTGGTGGTGTAGATGGCGGAGAGGTCGGGGTAAACGCCGATATTCGAGACGATCATGTCCAGATCGGAGGGTTTGACCACGCCGCGAACGATCTTCTCCACCTTTGCGATGTAGTCGTTGCTGGCCTCCAACCGTGTGCCGCTGGGCATCCGCACGTCGATAACGAATTGCCCTGGGTCAGTGCGGGGAAAGTACGCACGGCCTAGAAAGGGAGACGTCACCGCAAGCACGAGCACCACGCCACCGAGAATCGCAGCCGCTGTGAAGCCCGGCCGCCGCATCGCCCGCATGGCAAGAGCCTCGTACCAACTCAGCAATGCCTTAAATTTTTCGTTGAACTTTCTCTCGAAGCGCGTGAAGATGTTCAGCTTCGATTCCGCGGAGTGTTCCCCCTCGTCTTTCAGCCGTATGAACTTGGCGCAGTACAGCGGCACCACGGTCATGGCGAAAAAATACGACGCGAAGATCGAAAGCACCACGCCCAGCGCCAGCGGCGTGAAAATGTACTTACTGACACCGCTGAAAAACGTGACCGGGAAAAACACTATCGATGTGGTGAAAGTGGCGGCCAGCACCGCCATAGAGACCTCCGTTCCGCCGTTGTCCGAGGCCACGGCCGGCGATTCTCCCATTTCCATGTGGCGGAAGATGTTCTCGAGAACAATCACGCCGTTATCGATGAGCCGAGAGAAGACCAGCGCCAGGCCTCCTAGAAGCATGGTATTGATAGAGCCGCCCATGTAATTGCTGATGAGTAGACAAACCACCATCGCGAGTGGCACAGAAATCACCACAGCGACCATGGCACGGGGGCTGCCCAGAAAAATCAGGATCATCACGCCGGTCAGCACCAGTCCAATGCCAGCTTCCTTCGAAACGTTCCAGATTGCCATTTTGACGAAGACGGACTGATCGAAGACGACTGCGGTCTTCAGCGAAGCCGGAATGTCGACCAGATGCTTGATGGCGTCCTTCATTCCGTCGACAATAGTGATTGTGTTGCTGTCGCCGCCTTGCTTGAAAACCGGTACGTAGACCGAGCGCTGTCCATCGATGCGCACGATGTTGTACTGCAAGGCGCCGGAGTCGATCGCCCTGCCGATGTCGCCAACCAGCACGGACGAGTTGCCCACCGACTTAAGCGGCATTTCGTTCATCGATTTCGCGTCGGGGAACTGGCTGTTGGCGTAGATGTTGAAATCTTTCGATCCAATGCGTACATCGCCCGCGGGGAGAATCAGGTTGGAACTGTCCACCGACGTCACCACGTCGTTCAGGCTCAGGTTGCGCGCCTCCATCTTGAGCGGGTCAACATAGATCTGAATCTGACGATAGGTCCCACCGTAAGGCTGCGGAACCGATGCGCCCTGGACGTTTGAGATCTGGTTGCGCACCTGGAATTGCGCCAGGTCCTTAAGATTGGTCTCGTTCAGTCCCTGCCCCTTCAAGGTCACCAGACAAACTGGCTGGGTCGAGGCATCCATGCCCAGTACCACTGGCGGCAGCGTTCCCGGAGGCAGACGCCTAAGGTCGGCCATCGCCAAGTTGGCAATGTTGCTCAAGGCCGCATTGGGATCGGTGCCCGGCTTGAAGTAGATCTTGATTAGGCTAACGCCGGTCAAGGAGCGCGATTCGCTGTGATCGACATTGGCGGCCAGTGTGAAGAACCGCTCGAACGTGTTGGTGATGTCGGATTCAATCTGCTGCGGAGGCATACCGTTGTAGAACGTCGCCACCACAACGACGGGCATGTCGATGTTGGGGAACAGATCGACCGGCATTCGAGCCACGTTGACCGCGCCCACCAGCGCCACAACCAGACACAGCATGAGGATGAAGAACGGAAACTTGAGAGCAAACTTCGGCATTACTTCGCACCCCCATCGTTCTCGTCTTCTTCAGCTTTCATGTCGATTACGCCTCCCGACTCGCGCATCACATCGGAAGATGGCGTCTGCGTGAGGATCGGAGTTACCTGTTCACCTTCGCTGTAGTTTTCCTGCCCTCCCAGGACCACCCTGTCGCCTGGTTCAAGGCCGCTCTTGATTTCCGCCAGCTTAGATCCCTGAAGGCCAACCTCCACGGTCCGGATGTGAATTCGATTACTCGCATCCAGCGAGTACACTGTTTCCCGATTTCCCTTCAGCACCAGCGCCTCGACCGGAATGGTGGTTACATTAGACGCACGCGCGAGTTGCATTTCAGTATTGGCGTACATGCCTGGCGAGATGGAAAGGTCCTGGTTCTCAACATCGATTTCGGTCTCCATGGTCCGCGTTTCAAAGTTCACGTCACGTGTGAATCGCACGATCTTCCCGGTGAAAGAGCGGCCAATGGCATCGACGCGAACCTGCATCGGATCGCCGATATGAACAAACTGCACATCGTTCTCCGGGATCGGCATGCGCAGCCGCAATAGGCCGCTCTGCGAGAGTCTGACGATGGGAATGTCCTGTTCATTTGAGTTGGTGCCGCTCTGGATCAGCGCGCCAGTATCGGCATAACGCCAGACGATCACCCCGTCCAGCGGCGCCACGACATTCGTGTAGTTCTGAATCGCCTGCACGCGATCCTTGTCGGTATGGGCAACCTCTGCGTGCTGCTGCGCAGCCGACGCAGCGGCCTTGGCCGCGTCCACTTGCGACTCCGAAGACAGGTCCTTGCTCTCGGCATCGTCCAGTTCCTGTTGCGCAATCAAGCCTGGTTGCGCCTTTGAGGTCTCAAGCAACCTCTCATAGTCCGCGTGAAGCGCCGAATGGATGGCCTCGTCCCGTTTGATCTCATTCTGCGCTCGGAGCAGATCGTCCTTTGCACGCTCCACCTCAAAAACAGTGCCCTTCAACTGAGCATTCAGCTCCGGCACTTCCAGTACCGCCAGGGTCTGGCCCTTGCGCACCCGGTCGCCAATGTCCACGTTGATCTTCACCATGAAGCCAGTGACTTTGGGGTGAACGTCTACCACCTGATAGGGCTGGAATTGCCCGGCAAGGCTTAAGGTGTGTGCAATATCTCCCTGCATCGCCGCAGCTACTTTCGCTGATGGATTCTCTGCGGCATTCGTGCCTGAATGCTGATCGCCGGGTTTGCACGCAACGATGCAGGCAAGAAGAGACAACGACATTCCTGCGGCAAAGATGAATGAGGATCGCTTTCGCATATTTCGAATGCACCTCTGAATGAGTTCTTGGTTGTCAGGTCCAGAAAGGGTTGGCACATCCACCGAAAAGGGAAACGCCATGCGACAGCCAGCCTGTCAATCAAGGCCAAAGGCTGCAGTGTTCACTGTGCAGGGAGTCGCTAGACGAGAACGGGAGGAGGGCGCACAAAGGGGATGGTCAAGAAGACGCGGCGTGGATGCCACGAGCCATTCACGCGCTTCAGCCTTTGGCCTGCTGTTTGCAGGTGCATGATACTGGGAACCAGCATCAAAATCAGGAAGATGCCTGTCGGAGCCGCGTAGATAACCTTGGCCGAGGTCCTTGTTCGAACTACCCTCGGACTATCCGTTGCTCTCGATTGCTCATTCTTGGAAAGTAGCTTGGCATTCGGGATTTGATGAGACGCAGCCTGCGGTGGGTCATAAAGGGAAAGCTTATATTGCAAGCCCCAGGAGAAGACGCAGATAGCCAGTCCCAGGAACGCGAGGATCCCAAAGAAGCCAGATCGCCGACTTTTTCCGAAAGGATACACAGTCACCGGGCCTTCATTGAGGTCTCGACAAGGGAAAGCTTGCAGGTTGCCAGGAGCGGCAATACCGCAGAAGACCTTATGTGCTTTGATAGCACAATAGCACAATAGGGTTGCTCACCTATTTCTTATCTTTGATAAAAAGATTTGGCTTATGAAGGGCAGTCCCACGGGATTATCCTGTAGTACCCATGAGAAAGCCCAGAACTCGAAGACCGGCGGCAACCCGGATGGATGGGCGCACTGAAGTCGCCATCTAAAAGCGCCGCTGCGCTTCTGCGTAGGTGCTATCGTGCTCGAGAAGAGGTGGCGTGCGAACGATAATCCCAGGCATCCGGAGAGGGACCGCGCTTCCCTGCTTAATTGAGGGGCGAGCGATCATTGAAAAACCAGACTGGATTCTCGGCAAACCTTCGTCGGGGACGTGCCCGCCAGGTAGTTGCCGGAAGGGCCCCACCAGCGGTAGACGCGATTACGGTGGCATGCATCTAACTTGGCGGGGAATTTGTTCCTATGACCGACCATTCGAATTCGTTTGCCCATTCAGGACGAAGATCACCGTGGTTCGTAGTTGGAAGGATCCTGTTTTTTGTTGCGTTGGCAGTCTCCTTCTTTCTGCTGGCTGAGAGCATGGTGAATCATCGATTCTTCTGGGGCGGCCGTGTTGACAGGCACGGTACTCTCAGACCATAGTCCGAAGACGGACGGCAGCCCGGGCTCTGCGAGCGAGTACCGCAATACGCTGCCTTTGTGCTTGGTCCCTCGCGGAGGATTCGTTGAAGTATTCAGAAACGCCTTTCACTTCCGAGTTGCGGGCGGATCACCAGAATCGTGAGACCATTGGTCACTTGACGTAATCAAGCCTTCGCATGAGTTGAGCCCTTAGGGCCGCTCACTCGCATGGCCTTGTTTCATCGCACTTGGTACAAGATTTGCCAGGCAGGCCGTGTCGGGCGGCGAGCGCCTCCTGGAGGTGAAGACCACCAACGGCTCGGCTCGCACGCCGTTCTTCCTCACGCGAAGGAACTCGATTCGGCAAGGGGCCGGCCGGAAGAGTAGCGCATCTATCGCGTCCACCTATTCGCGAGGTAGCCCCGCATATTCACCATTGCGCCGCCACTGGATGCTTCCCTTCTCCTGCTGCCGGAGTTGTGGCGAGCGTGGCAGGGGACCCGTTATTCTGTTGGTTTTGTATCTCATCGCAGTCATTGTGTTTACATGACCAATCTTCCAAAACATAATGATTGTTGCCCGCACCTATCGGACGGGTATTGGCGGTACACAATGGCAGCTTGATTAAGTTATCAGCGGGTGATAATATACGGAAATGGTAAGGCGCGACCCTGGCCTCGACACGCTCCTGCTGCTGGACGGCGAGACCTTTGTCGCTGATGCGGAGGGCATGTGCTGGGTGAAGTTTGTCGTAAAGCAAGTGGAAGTCACACCTGAGCGACCGCATGGCCTAAACTACTCGCTTTCACTTCACGATGAGGACGGCAAACGCCTGTTGAGTTTCGACAACGCCCACCCGGTCCACGAGACCTCCGGACCGGGAGCACGGACGCGTATTGAGTACGATCACAAGCATAGCGGGAAGAGGGTCAGGTTCTATGTCTACGCCGATGCCTCCACGCTGTTAGCGGACTTTTGGACTGAAGTTGAAGCCATCTTGGAGAAAAGGAGTTCGCCATGACCACATTGAAAGTCGGTATCGCTACCCTCGAAGAATATAAGAAGCGGACCATGGCCATCGCACGGGGTGAATACCTCCCAGCCCCGAACGAGCCGAAGGTCTGGTTCCAGTCTCTTGCAACGATGTCTCAGGTTCTGTCAGACAAGAACCGAGCCCTGCTTGGGCTGATCGTAAAGACACAGCCACAATCGCTCAATGAGTTGGCCGAGAAAACGGGACGCGCCAAATCTAATCTATCCCGGACCCTCAAGACAATGGAGCGATACGGCTTGGTGTATTTCGAGCAAGGACCAGGGCGTCAGATCGCTCCGCGGGTCAATTATTCCGGTGTTGAATTAGAAATGACATTCTAGGGCACAGAGGTTCCTTAGCCCGAGGCACTTCGTCCGATGCAAATAGAAAACTGCGTCTTCGTGGGGCGCAAAGGTGGAGACCCAAGTCTACACCTGGCTATTGTGCCCTGATGGTTGGGCCAAGAGGGGCTTCAACCTCATGGAAACCCGGTGCCCGAGTTGAGGAGGATTCGCGACAGCAGAAACGGATCGTGGTGGGTAGGGACAGGCCTCGCGGTTGAAGCCGCTTGTGCCTGTCCCCCCTCGTAGAACCCGCCGTGCGGTTTCCCGCAACGGGCTCCCCAGGTTGCACTCATGGGATGCTTCTCCATGATCTGGTCCAGTTTCGTTGACATCGTTCCCCTGCCTCCGAGTGCAGGGAATGTTTCCCCGGACCAGCACCTCAACCTGCCTCGCCTCTTCCCCATGTACGCGGCTTTCCCGCGCTCGAAGTACTGTAAGCGAGGTCCGACTTCCACCGTCGCATTTGTCTCCCTCAGGTTTGGCCATTCGGTTGACATACTCAGGCCGTTTACAACCGAACTAAGACGGCGGTGGATCTCCCAGGTGCCATGACGCTTCCGTTGCTGTACATGCCGTGCTCTCAGACCCCGCCGGAGTCTCCGGCGACCATCGCCTTTTGCGGTCGCCTACTGTAGCCTTCCAGACCAAATGACCCTGTCGGCCTCCGGTTTTGGTTTCTCACGAGGCTCAATCGCTGCACTTGCGTTACGGCCTGCACAACGCTCTGTCTACGCTTAACCCATGTCGTTACCTTCATGAGCCCAAGACTCGATTCCCGGTGGGGCGGCTCTTCCCCTTTCCGGGGCGGGATTTGCACCCGCTGAAAGCGCCGGGCTTATCCTGGCGCACCAGTTGGCGAAAACAAGGCATTCCATGAGTTGACGGGTTCAACAGGCATCTCGCGGTAGGTTCGGTTTGCCATTTCGAGGTGCCGCTAGGATCGACTGACCCTGCGGCGTTTATGAATTCTTCGTTTGCGGTACAGATCGAGATCTTTGAGTAATTTGGCATACCGGCACGGTTTCGGCCGTCTTTCGATCACGAGTCCTTCCATTCTCGATGGGCATACAATTGCAATCAACAAAAGCCACTGAGATTGCAGCGTCAGGAATACTCCGGGAGAGATTCGTGGCCCAGTCCTACGACCGCCGTCGTTTTCTGAAAACTTGCGCAGCCGCAGCCGCAGCTGCGGCGCCCACTTTGTGGGTACCTGGGTGTGGCAAAAAACCCGCCTGGCCCACCCAGACCGTTGGTCCGTTCGTGGAGGTGGAGATCGGCTGCGGAAGAATCCGCGGCGGCCACAGCCGTGGCGCGCTGGCTTTTAAGGGCATTCCCTATGCGGGGCCGATTTCGGGCAACAATCGCTTTAAGGCAGCGCCGAAAGTGACGCCCTGGACGGGAGTGCGCGATGCGACCCAGCTTGGGCCGCCGGCCATGCAGGGGCCGGGCACCACTTATGGGGAGCACGAGCCTCCTTGTAGCGAGAATTGCCTGGTGCTCAACGTCTGGACTCCCGCGGTGAATGACGGCGGCAAGCGTCCAGTCATGTTCTATTCCCACGGCGGGGGCTTCACTTCCGGTTCCGGAGGGCAGAAGACTCAGGACGGCTCGCATCTCGCCGCGGCCTACGACGTGGTCGTGGTAGCGACCAATCACCGGCTTGGTCTCTTTGGCTATCTCTACCTCGGCGAGCTGGGTGGCGAGGAATACGCCACCTCCGGCAACCAGGGGATGCTCGACATCGTTGCCGCCCTTTCCTGGATCAGGGAGAACATCTCCACGTTCGGCGGCGATCCCAACAATGTGATGGCGTTCGGCGAATCGGGCGGCGGCTCCAAGACTTGCACGCTCATGGCTATGCCCGCTGCGCACGGGCTCTTCCATAAGGCAGGAGTTCAGAGCGGCCCCATGCTGCGCGGCCTGCCTAAGGAGATTGCCACGGAAACCGCGCGGAGATTGCTCGCAGGTCTCGGCATTGCGCCTCACGACCTGAGCAAGCTCAACGCAGTCCCCGCAGAAATGCTGACCTCGATACAGCTTGCCGGCGAGAAGAGCCAGGGGCCGCTGTCGGCGCCAACCAAGGAATATTTGGCCAGCCATCCCAATGCACCCGCCGGCATGGCAGCACTTCATGCATCGCATCCGGGTGGCTGGGGTCCGGTGGTGGAGGGAAGCTCTCTGCCTCGAAATCCCTTCGACCCGTCTGCGCCCGCACTCTCAGCCGACGTGCCGCTCCTCGTCGGGAACATGCGGGACGAGGCCGTTTTATTCCACCGTGACGCTCCCGCATTCTTCCACCTGGACGAGGCCGACTTGACCACAATGGCGCGCAAAGGCTTAGGGGATGCCGCCGACCGCATTCTCTCGGTTTATCGCCAAGCCATGCCCAACGCAACGCCGGCGGAACTCGTCATCGCCGTTGAAACCGCGTCTTCCATTGGCACTGATACGTTGACCGTGGCCGACCGCAAATCGCTTCAGCCCGCGCCGGTGTATCGCTACCGCGATGATTACCAGTCGAACGTGCCGATTGCGGGTACGGACTGGATCCTTCGCGCCTGCCATGCTAGCGATATCGCCGTTGTTTTCGACAACTATGAAATCCCCGATCTGCAGGGCAACGGGCCCGGCCTGGCCGAGGCTTCAAGGGCGATGAGCGGTTATTTCGCCAGCTTCGCGCGAAGCGGAGTTCCCACCGCGCAGGGGCAGCCCGCCTGGCCGCGGTACTACACTGAGAACCGTGCCGTGATGCTGCTCAACGGCCAGTGCCGGGTCGTGTACGACCCGGACAGCGAACAACGGAAACTCTGGAAATCGCTCGGCTGGCCATGAATCCGGCGCCGCCGATTCAAGTCGCCTTACAACATTGGTGTACGCGGAGAAATACGCCATCGTTATTGCGATCACCGTGAGCTCGCGGACTGCGCCATGATCATTGGGCTATGGATGACGGCTGCAAGGTCCGCCCCAGACTGGACGGGCCGAGACAATTGCGGGCAGAGATTGGTCCCGAAATGTCGGTATGTGACAAGGTTTCCTTGAGGGTTGGCATTGTGCCGCTCGGATTACCGAGGTCCAAGGAAGCTGGGAGCCAGTTGGCGTAAACAAGCCTTTCCATGACTTGAGACCGAATTGCCTGAGGCTTCGCAACGCTACTGGCCTAATGCCCTGTAGACCGCATCCCGGAAATGCCGACTGCAGGTGATCCCGCTAACATGGCGTTTCACCCGTTGATGAGCAAAGGAAAACTCGGCCAAACGGTGTTGGAGATTTCGGCCGAGATTCGCTCCGCCATTTGGCCGAGTTTTTCGGGGCGGATCAACGGGTCGTCCTCCCCACGAATAGGGATTTTTTCCTCCAAACTCCGAATTTTGACCTTGACAAGAATTAGAGGGCAGATATAGCGTTTGTTCGCGCTTCAAACCATATGTCGCGCGATCTGGAAACCAGTTCAACTTTGGAGGCTCTAACAATGCTACGCAAATTAATGAGGCCCGTTCTCGGGTCTGAAGTTGCGTTATGCGCGATCGCTTTCTCGCGTGCGCTGAACACGCGCAATCTGGCAGGTTACTCGCGCCTATGTGCGAACGCGCGAATCCTTGCGACGCTCGTCTTCATTTTCACCGGCAGCATCATCGCGTTTGGACAGCAGATTACCGGGTCCATCGCCGGTACGGTGAAGGATCAACAAGGCGCGGTGGTCAACACAGCCACCGTGAAGGCAACCAACCTGGATACCGGATACTCGCGCTCGGCGCCGGCAAACGGCTATGGAGAATACCGCATCGATAACCTTCCGGTGGGCAAATACATCGTGGAGGCGGCGGCTCCCACCTTTGAACGCTTTGTGCAAAAGAATCTCGCCCTCAACGTAGACCAGACGCTGACGGTTGAGATCAAGCTTGTTGTGGGCGCGCAGACTCAAACCATCACGGTGGATGAGGCTCCCCCGGTGGTCAATACGTCTGACGCGGTATTGGGCAAAACCATTGAGTCGACCGAGATCCTCGGCCTGCCCCTCGTCAACCGCAATATATATTCCGAACTTTCCCTCACGCCGGGCGTGATGGCCAATAACCAAAGTCCCACGTCGAACCCCACCGGTTCTCCCAACATGACCGTTGGAATTGCGTCCACTGCTGTCCAGGTCAATGGCTCGCTCGACTCCGGCAACGGAACCACCGCATTTTATCTGGATGGCGGCAACAACATTACCGGTATGCGCAACTATGGCAACCCGGCGCCCAACCCCGACGCTATCGAAGAGTTCCGCGTAGAGACCAGCGCATTCTCGGCGCAATACGGCCAATTCTCCGCCGCTGTCGTCTCGGTTATCACAAAGTCGGGAACAAATAAGTTCCATGGCTCGTTGTTCGAGTTCAACCGCAACACCGATTTCAACGCATGGCAGTGGCATCCGGCGGCTGGTAGCATCAAGGCTCCTTACCACCGCAACCAATTTGGCGGAACCGTCGGCGGCCCCATCAAGCACGACAAGGCCTTCTTCTTCGGCAGCTATGCCGGTCTGCGCCAGGTGCAAGGAGGAGTGGTCTCAGGCGCTACGGTGCCCACGGCGGCCGAGCGCCTGGGCGACTTTACCGCGGACACGACCCTCACCACCCTTATTTACACGCCGGGCAAACCGCACACTGCCGCGAACTTGGTGAATGGAGTAAACGCTGGCCCCGGTTGCCAGACCATATCCGCGGCGACTGCGGGGTATTGCATCCCGAGCGCCCTCCTGGACCCGACCGCTGCAAACTTCTTGAACGTAAACAATACAATCGGTGTTTCCATTCCGTTGCCCAACGGCCCCCAGGTTACAAAAACCGGCGGCGGGCAATACAGCACCGTATACGTCACTCCGACAGACTCAGACGAATACCTGGGCAAGTATGACGAGAACCTCGGCAGCAAGGACCATGTGGGAGTGACCTACTTTTATTCCTCGACCGCGTCAACTCCCAGCGGTGGAGGCAACATCAATTGGACCGGAAATCAGTCCAAATCGGTTCAGACGAATGCCAACATCAGCGACATTCACACCTTCACCCCCACCACAGCCAATCAGGCATGGCTAACCTTCACGCGGGCCATGGGCGGACGCGTTCTTATCCCTGTGAAGGGCCCAGGCACGCAAACCCTCGCCAGTTTCGGCTCGAACTTCCAAATCCAGGGACCGGCCGGACTGCCCTATCTAAACGGTGCTGGCTTTAGCACGGGCAACCCGAATGCCGGCCCGATCACGGGGTCCGAAAACTATGAGTTACGCGACGTAGTCAGCATGACCAAGGGCAAACACAACCTTTTCCTTGGCGGTGAGTTTGGTCTCGACCAGACCTTCTTCGAAGCCAATCTGAATAATTATGGCGATGTCGGCTTCTCGACCTCCGCGCCCACCAGCACGGGTGTTACGCTTGCGGACTTTGACACCGGCCAAATCAGCTCATTTGAGCAGGACACGACTTATACGACGCACCTGAGCACGTGGCACACCGCGTTGTTTGCGCAGGACAACTACCGCATCACGCCCCGTTTCACGGCCAACCTTGGACTCCGGTGGGACATCGATACGCCTCCCGTCGACCCCCACAACCGGACGGCGTCGTTTGTTCCCGGCCAGCAATCCACTGTCTCTCCGGCCGCGCCGAAGGGCATGCTTTTCCCAGGGGACGCCGGCGTCGGTCGCGGCATCATCACCACGCAGTTCAGCCACATTGCGCCTCGTCTCGGTTTTGCATGGGATCCATTCGGGGACGGCAAGACCGCAATTCGCGCCGCGGCGGGCATCTTCTACGGCTCTATCGCCGGCAATGAGTGGAACCAGCCCGGCAACGCCATGCCGTTCTCCATTCGCAACGGCTTTGGCTCCGAAACATCCCTCACCAATATTTACAATGTCGGTTTCCCAACCACCGCTCCCGGTGGAGGCATCTTCCCGTACGCGTATACGCCGTCCGCTCCGAAGTTCTACCCGAGCCAAGGCATTGAAGCCATCCCGCCGAGTTTCAAAGATTCGTCGGTCTACCAGTTCAACTTTAGCGTGCAGCGGCAATTGCCAGCCAGAATAAGCGTTACGGCAGCTTATGTGGGCAACTTTGGCCGTCACCTGTCATCCTTCATCGACGTCAACTACGCGCCTTACTCACTTGTCAACTCTTCCGGCGGCCCGTTAGTCGGCGCTCTCGCCGCTTCGGCGGCAAGCCAAGAGCAACGTCGTCAATTCGATGCCGGAATCAACCTCTCGCCTGGCACCCTGGGCGGGATTACCTACCTGATCTCAGGCCAGACCTCCAACTATAACGGGCTTCAAATCTCGGCGACCAAGACGCTGTCACGCGGCTTCACAATCAGCGGATTCTATGTCTGGAGCCGCGCTCTGGAAAGCGCAAACGTCGTGGAGAATGGCGGGCAGAACATGCAGGATCCCGGCTATTTTGGCAAGCCATTCACCTCGACCAACAACGCTATGGGCGCCGTCGGCGGAGGCTTAGGGGAAGAAAAAGGCCCCATGGATCAAAACCATGACAACAATGCGGCCATCCACGGCATGTGGAACATCGACTACTACCGCGGAACGAACAAGGTCGTGAAGCAATTGGTCAACGGCTGGGGGATCGCACCGGTCGTCTATTTCATCAGCGGCGGCCCGTTTACGGTGAGCACGGGATCCAACAAGAACTTTGACAGCGCGGGCCAGAGCCGCCCCAATGCAGTTCCTGGCGTTAGCCCCAAACTCGATCCGCACCGCTGCCGTGTATGCGCTGCCAATAGCGTATTGACGGCATGGTTCAACAACGCAGCGTACACGGCCAACGGGCCCGGCCTGCCAGGGGGCATCGGCCCTGGCGGCGCAGATGGCAACGTGGGCCGCGACACCCTGATCGGACCGGGCCTCAAGGATATGGATGCGGTCCTGTCCCGCAACATCAACTTCGAGCGGGGAGTGGCGTTCCAGTTCCGCGCCGACTTCACCAACGTCTTAAATTGGGTGAATCTCAGCAACCCGAACGCCGGGAATATCACGAATGGCAATCAGGCCACCATCACCTCAGCCACGGCCACCCAACGCGTTATTCAGTTGGGCGCCCGGCTGACCTTCTAACCAGTCATGCAACTATCCTTTGCGCCTGCTCATCGCGAGCAGGCGCAACCTTTTTACAGCCCGCTACGGCGATGTCGACGAAGGGGTTCGACTGGACCGCACAGTTCCGCGCCCTCAAGCCGCTTGGCTATCATGATGCGGTGAGCCTTGAGACGCATTGGCATGGCGGCGGCACACCGGAAGAGTCTTCGCGGATCAGTTGGGCGGCCATGAAGCAAGCTTTGAAAGACTCTGGCGCCCTTTAGTCCCGCGAGGGGGTGCTTTGCGATTATCAACCCAGGCTCGACAACCGACACGTTTGTCGTTCAAATGGAGAAGCAAAATTGGTTACTCGACGTGAGTTTCTCGACACACTTGCTGTTGGAGCCGCGGGTTTGGCGATTAGTTCGACAGCCAAAAGCTACGGCCAGATCATGGGATCCAACGATCGCCTCAACTTTGCCATCATCGGCCTGAACTCGCGAGCCTATGCGCACCTCGCCGCTCTCAAGGGGAATAAGGAAACGGCGCGCGTCGGCCATGTTTGCGACGTGGATAGCACAATCCTGAAGAGGTTTGCCGACAACACCGAGAAGGCGTTGGGATACGCTCCGGCAACACACAAGGACTTTCGCGAGATTCTCCAGTTGAAGGAGGTCGACGCCATCACCATTGCCACGCCCGATCACTGGCACGCGCCCATGGCCATTGCCGGTGTGCAGGCCGGAAAGAACGTCTACGTGGAAAAGCCATGCAGCCACAACCCCGCTGAAGGCGCATTGCTGGTTGCGGTCCAGAAGAAGTACGGGAAGCTGGTCCAGATGGGAAACCAGAGGCGCTCCAACAGTCTCTGCATCGAGGCCGTCGACAAGATTCGCAATGGAATCATCGGCACTCCCTACTTCAGCAAGGGCTGGTACAGCAACACGCGGAAATCGATTGGATTTGGGAAAGAGATTCCGGTGCCGCCGCAACTGGATTGGGATCTCTGGCAGGGGCCTGCGCCGCGCCGACCGTACAAGGACAATGTTCACCCCTATAACTGGCACTGGTTCAGAATCTGGGGCACCGGCGAGACTCTGAACAACGGGACCCACGAGATCGATGTCTGCCGCTGGGCGCTCGGCGTCGATTATCCAAAGAGCATCACAGCCTCCGGCGGCAGATATGCCTTCAAGGACGATTGGCAGTTCTACGACACCCTTGTTACCAGCTACGACTACGGCGACAAGATGATCTCGTGGGAGTGCAAGTGCTGCAACCAGATGAAGTATTACGGCCGCGACCGGGGATCGACGGTCATTGGAACCACCGGGTCGATGCTGATTGATGGGGACGGCTATGAGGTTTACGACCTGAAGGGAAACAAATTGAGCGAGGCCAAGCTCGGCGATGTCCATGGTTCGAACGATCTGGTGGGCAGCGACTCCATGACCGTTGCGCATTTCGCCAATTTCATCGCGGCGATCCGCAAGGGCGAAAAGCTCAACTCTCCGGTGTCGATCGGCAACGTGGCTGTGACCATGCTGCAGCTTTCAAATATTGCCTGGGAAGTAAACAGGGCGCTCCAACTCGACACCGCTGATGGAAAGATCCGCAACGATTCAGAAGCAATGAAGATGTGGGACCGGGAATACGAGAAAGGCTGGGCACCACATCTCTAGTGAGTGCGGAGGCAGCGCAGGACTGCCTCCCGCCCGCTTTTCAACCATTTGTCATCGCACCGGCAACCCGCTTTCAGGAGTACACGAGGAGAATCCCAGCATATGAAGCAAACTCTGTCACGTCGCAACTTTGTTCAATCGGGCGCGCTTATTGCGGCGGCATGCGCCGCATCAACTTCATCACCCTCTTTCGGAGAATGGTCGCCGGCAGCGGGAAAGCCTTCGCCGATCCATTTGGGCATGGCCAGCTACACCTTTCGCAGTTTCACGCGCGCACAGGTGATCGGATTCATGAAGCAGCTCAACCTTGCGGATCTCAACTGCAAGGATGTCAAGGATCACCTTCCGATGGATCCCGCGCTCGAAGCGCAGGCCGTCGCCGACTACGCGGCCGCCGGCATCAAGCTCCACGCAGCGGGGACCATTGCCTTCCCGAAGGACGACGATGACGACATTCGCAGCAAGTTTGAATATTGCAAGCGAGCGGGCATCTCGGTCATTGTCGCGGGCGACCCAGCGCCTGAAACTCTGCCCCGCATCGAAAAGTTCGTGAAGGAATACAACATCCAATTTGCAATCCATAACCACGGGCCGGAAGACAAGATCTGGCATTCGCCGTTGGACGTGCTCAAGGCGGTGAAGAACATGGACCCGCGCATGGGATGTTGCATCGACGTAGGCCACGCGGCGCGTGCCGGTACGGATGTGGTTCAAGCTATCCACGCAGTGGGACCGCGCGTATTCGACATACACATCAAAGATCTGGCGAATTTTCAGAGCCGGGACAACCAGGTTGACGTGGGAGACGGGATCATGCCGACACGCGGGATCTTCGAAGCTCTCATTGCGATCAAGTACAAGGGTTTTGTCGATCTCGAATATGAGATACATGGCGACAATCCAATGCCCGGCGTGATAGAGAGTTTTGGTTTTATGCGGGGAGTTCTTGCAGGCATGGGATATGCAACTCACGCCTGATCCCGAACAACACTCGATGCCAGGCCTGTAAGTCGCAAGCCAATCTCCGCGGGAGAGTAACCTATAGCAGGAGATCGGGAAGAAATCTTGCCTCGGTGCAGGGGCTCCAACAATCCCGCTGCCAAGTCAAGTATATACTGGTGGTCTGACCTCTCCCGCGGTCAAGCCAGACCACCTACCCAAGAAAGGGAATGGCCTCAGCCCATGTTGATTCACGAAGACCGATTGTTTCCCGCCGAGCCTGGAACCCGAGCCATAGCCAGGGCCTTATATGCGCAAATCAAGAATCTACCCATCGTGAGCCCCCATGGGCACACGCAGGCAGGCTGGTTTGCCAGTAACGAGCCTTTCCCGGATCCGGCGATGCTCTTCGTGCAGCCCGACCACTACGTCTATCGCATGCTCTTGAGCCAGGGCATCCCCATGTCCGATCTTGAGATCGGCGTGCCGGAGATGAAGGACGCGCGCAAGGTCTGGCGCCTTTTTGCCAAAAACTACTTTCTGTTCCGTGGCACGCCGACCCGGATGTGGCTGGATTTCGCCTTTCAGGAGCTTTTTGGCCTCATGGACCGCTTGTCGGAGAAGACCGCCGACCTCTATTTCGACACCATCTCCGAGAAACTGCGTGCGCCAGAATTCCTTCCCAGAGCGCTTTACGAACAATTCAACCTGGAAGTGCTGGCGACCACCGAAACGCCCACCGACCCGTTGGCCGACC
>Ga0224559_1000113_pt1 | contig 49621 bp, 47 predicted proteins | sample 714S33034metaG_FD_180676 | JGI IMG/M metagenome (GOLD analysis project Ga0224559, IMG submission 180676) | Peat soil microbial communities from Stordalen Mire, Sweden - 717 S3 30-34 | ecosystem: Environmental > Terrestrial > Soil > Wetlands > Peat | place: Sweden: Norrbotten County, Stordalen... | reverse complement strand
AGAGAGATGACCAACAAATCCGATAACGATCCGCAGGAAACGCAGGAGTGGCTGGAGTCCATACAGTCCGTACTGGACAAGGAAGGGGCAGAGCGCGCGCACTTTCTGATCGACCAGTTGATCCATCAGGCGCGGCTGGCCGGCGACGACATGCCGATCAGCGCGACCACACCGTACATCAACACGATCCCGTTGGACAAAGAAGATCGCTGCGCAGGCGATTTTGAGCTGGAACACCGCATCCGCGCGTTGACGCGCTGGAACGCAATGGCCATTGTGATGAATGCCAACAAAGAATCTTCTGAACTGGGCGGGCACATTGCCAGCTTCGCATCGGCCGCGACTTTATACGATGTGGCCTTCAATCATTTCTTCCACGGCAAGACGGAGGATCATGGCGGCGACCTGGTATATTTCCAGGGCCATTCCTCGCCCGGAATCTATGCGCGCGCTTATCTCGAAGGCCGCTTAAGTGAAGAGCAACTTTACAAATTCCGTCAGGAAGTAGACGGCGGGGGGCTTTCTTCTTATCCGCACCCTTGGCTGATGCCCAATTTCTGGCAGCTCCCCACCGTATCAATGGGGCTGGGCCCGCTGATGGCCATTTACCAGGCGCGCTTTATGCGCTATTTGCAGCACCGTGGGCTCGCGCAAACGGATGGCCGCAAGGTCTGGGCCTTTCTGGGTGACGGCGAGACAGACGAACCCGAATCGCTGGGCGCGATTTCGATGGCGGGGCGCGAACAACTGGACAACCTGATCTTTGTCATCAACTGTAATTTGCAACGTCTGGACGGCCCGGTGCGCGGTAACGGCAAGATCATTCAGGAACTGGAAGGCGTGTTCCGTGGCGCGGGCTGGAACGTGATCAAAGTGATCTGGGGACGGTGGTGGGATCGCCTGCTGGCCAAAGACAAAAGCGGGCTGCTGTTAAAACGCATGGAAGAAGTGGTCGACGGCGAGTACCAGACCTACAAAGCCAAAGACGGCGCATATGTGCGCCAACACTTCTTTGGCAAATATCCGGAACTGCTGGAATTGGTTGCCGACATGTCGGACGATGAAATCTGGCGCCTGAATCGCGGCGGACACGACCCGTTTAAAGTCTTTGCGGCTTATTCGGCAGCCAACAAACTAAAAGGTCAGCCGACCGTAATCCTCGCCAAAACGGTCAAGGGGTACGGCATGGGTGTAGCGGGTGAAGCGCAGAATCCAACGCATCAGCAAAAAAAGATGGGCGAAGATGCATTGCGCAAATTCCGCGACCGCTTCAACATTCCGGTCACCGACGAGCAATTACCCAATCTGCCTTTTGTGCGTCCCGCCGAAGACAGTCAGGAAATGAAATATCTGCGCGAACGCGGTACCGAGATGGGAACGTTGCCCGCCCGCCAACCCGTGGCAAAATCCTTGGACATTCCGGGGCTGGATGCTTTCGAGGCACTGCTAAAATCCAGCGAAGACCGCGAATTCTCCACCACCATGGCGTTCGTGCGCCTGCTGGGCGTCCTGGTAAAAGACAAAAATATCGGCAAGCAAATCGTGCCTATCGTGCCGGATGAATCACGCACCTTCGGTATGGAAGGCATGTTCCGCCAGCTCGGTATCTTCTCGCAGGTGGGCCAGTTATACACTCCGCAAGATGCGGATCAACTGATGTTCTACAAGGAGTCCGCCACCGGGCAGATTTTACAGGAAGGCATCAACGAGGCGGGCGGCATGGCCGACTGGATCGCCGCCGCAACCGCCTATGCCAACCACGGCGTGGCAATGATCCCGTTCTATATCTACTACTCGATGTTCGGCTTCCAGCGCATTGGCGATCTGGCCTGGGCTGCGGGCGATATGCGTGCACGCGGCTTCCTCATCGGCGGCACGGCGGGTCGCACCACGTTGAACGGTGAAGGCTTGCAACATCAGGACGGTCACAGCCACCTGATAGCGGCAACGATCCCCAATTGTGTTTCTTACGACCCGGCTTTTGCTTTTGAGCTGGCTGTCATCGTGCATGACGGTATGCGCCGCATGTATCAAAATCAGGAAGATGTGTTCTACTACCTGACGGTGATGAACGAAAACTATACGCATCCGGCCATGCCCAAGGGAGCGGAAGAAGGCATCATCAAGGGGATGTACAAGTTTAGTGAAGGGGCAAAGGAGAAGGGTAAAGGCAAAAAACCGGCGGTTCAGTTGTTGGGTAGCGGCACCATCCTGCGTGAAGTGATTGCCGCTGGCGAATTGCTGGAAAAGGATTTCGGCGTTGCCGCCGATGTGTGGAGTGTGACCAGCTTCAACGAGTTGCGCCGCGACGGGATTGATTGCGAACGCTGGAATACGCTGCATCCCGAAGCTCAGCCCCGTACCAGTTTTGTGGATGCATGCCTGAATGACAAAACACCGGTCGTTGCCGCAACGGACTACATTCGCGCTTATGCCGACCAGATTCGTCCTTTTGTCAAAGCGCGTTACAAGACGCTGGGGACGGACGGTTTTGGCCGCTCGGATACGCGCAAAAAACTGCGCGGCTTCTTTGAAGTGGACCGTTACTACGTCACTATTACCGCGTTGAAAGCGCTGGCGGACGAAGGCGCGATAGCGGCGAGCGAAGTGAGCAAGGCGATCAAGCTGTATAAGATCAATCCTGACAAACCGAACCCGACAACGGTTTAAGGCAAGGGGAACAAAGTGGCTGAAATTAAAAACGTATTAGTACCGGACATCGGCAATTACAAAGATGTACCGATTATTGAAGTTTCTGTGAAAGCAGGCGATACGGTTAAAGCAGAGCAACCCCTGCTGACATTGGAAACCGACAAGGCAACCATGGATGTCCCCGCGCCCTTCGATGGTGTGGTGAAAGAAGTTAAAGTAAAAGTGGGCGACAAGGTATCGGAAGGTGCGCTGATTTTGACGCTTGAGGCGAGTGGGACTGTTGCTGCTTCGGCACCTTCACCCGCAGCGGCTCCGGCACCAACGGCCGCCGCAGCCCCCGCCGCCCAATCGGCGCCTGCCCCATCGGTAGCCGCACAGACAGTGACAGCGCCCGCTTCCACATCAGCAAGCGCCCATGCCAGCCCGTCCATCCGCCGCTTTGCGCGAGAACTGGGTGTCAATCTGCCCCAAGTCCGGGGCAGCGGTGAAAAAGGCCGGGTCACCAAGGATGACGTACAGAACTTCGTCAAGCAAGCGCTCGTTCAACAGGGTGCAGCCGGTGGCAATGGCTTGCAAGTACTGGAGTTGCCTGTCGTCGATTTCGCCAAATTTGGCCCGATTGAAACCAAGGCCCTATCGCGCATCAAGAAGATTTCCGGTGCCAACCTGCACCGCAACTGGGTGACGATTCCGCACGTGACACAATTTGAAGAAGCCGACATCAGCGAGATGGAAGCCTTCCGCAAAGAGCTCGGCAGCGAGTATGCCAAAGAGAGTTTTAAAATTACGCCCCTGGCATTCTTGCTCAAAGCCTGCGCGATCACGCTGAAACATTTCCCCGACTTCAATGCTTCGCTGGATGCCAGCGGCGAAAATCTGGTGCTGAAGAAATATATCCATATCGGGGTGGCGGTGGACACACCGGATGGCTTGATGGTGCCGGTGGTGCGCGATGTTGACCAAAAGGGCATTGTGCAACTGGCCAAAGAGCTGGGCGAGATCAGCGCGCGGGCGCGTGAGAAAAAGCTCTCTGCTACTGAAATGCAAGGCGGCTGTTTCTCTATTTCCAGTTTGGGCGGTATTGGCGGCACGGCTTTCACGCCGATCATCAATGCGCCGGAGGTGGCCATCCTCGGGGTGTCGCGCTCTGCCATGAAACCGCTGTGGAAAGACGGCGAATTTGTGCCGCGTTTGATGTTGCCGTTGTCACTCTCCTACGATCACCGCGTGATCGACGGTGCCGCCGCCGCGCGCTTTACCACTTATCTCGCCCATCTCCTTTCTGATATGCGCAGATTGGCGTTGTAACCAATGAACAACACACCTATCGGAATTCTTGGCGGAACGTTTGACCCAATTCATAACGGGCATTTGCGCTTGGCAGTTGAGGCGCTTGAACAATGCCATCTGCGTGAAGTGCATTTTATTCCCTGCGGCACGCCGCCGCATCGTCCTGCGCCGCATGCCAGCGCAACTGATCGCTTGCACATGGTGCAATTCGCAGTGCACAGCAATCCGGCATTTCTGGCTGATCAGCGCGAAACATTTCGTACCGACTCGTGCTATACGGTTGATACTTTGACAGAGCTGCGCTCAGAATATGGTTCGCAACAATCGCTGTGTTTGTTGCTCGGCAGCGATGCTTTCGCGCAACTGAACACTTGGCATCGATGGACTGAATTGTTCGGCTTGGCACACATTGTCGTAATGCAGAGACCCGGACAACCATTGGGCAATACGCTGGCAAAAGCAGACCCGGCTCTGCTGCAGGAATACACTGCCCGCATGGCACCTTCACCCAAGGTATTGCACGAAAGCCCTGCCGGGCATATTGTTGTGCTGAACATTCCTGCTTTAGAAATCTCGTCCACCGATATCCGCCAGCGTTGTGTCGATGGTAAAAACATTCATGGCCTCGTTCCCGATGCTGTCGCCCTTTTCATTCAACACAATCCCTATACCACATGCTAACTGCTGAACAAAAAACCAAATTAGTCGTCGCCGCGCTTGAAGACATCAAAGCCGTAGCTATTACCGTTATCCAGACGGGCAAGCGCAGCCCCCTGTTCGAATGTATGATCATCGCCAGCGGGCAATCAACACGCCAAACCAAAGCACTGGCTGATCACGTGATTAAAAAATTGCAGGAGGTCGGCGAAGAAGTCTTGAGCACCGAAGGCGAAAAAGGGGGCGAGTGGGTATTGGTAGATTTGGGCGATGTACTGGTACACATCATGCAGCCGGCCGTGCGCGCCTATTACAATCTGGAAGAGTTGTGGGGCGCGGCTCCGCGCACGGTTGAATTGGCTAAGTTGCATGGGAAGTAGGTGGTGGCGGTGAGCTTGCTGCACTTGCATAGCCCCTCACCTCAATCCTCTCCCGCTTGCGGGAGAGGAAGCGAGTGCCTCGCTGTGCGAGGATAAGACCCACCATGAAGTTATTCATTCTGGCTGTCGGCAACAAAATGCCTGAATGGGTCACCAGCGGTTTCAATGAATACGCCAAGCGCATGCCGCGCGAGGCAACCATCGCTCTCGTCGAGATCAAGCCTGAGCCTCGCACTACCGGTAAAACGGTAGCGCAAATAATGGAGGCCGAAGCCCAGCGCATCGAGTTGGCTTTACCCAAAGATGTCACCCGCATCGTGCTGGACGAGCGCGGCGCTCACCTGACTAGCAAACAATTGTCGCAAAAAATGCACGACTGGCTGGGAGGCGGGCGCGATGTCGCTTTCATCATTGGCGGAGCGGATGGTCTGCACGAATCGGTTCGTAAAGCGGCTCACCAATTAATGGCTTTATCCGCCCTGACACTTCCCCATGGCATGGTGCGTGTATTGCTGGCTGAACAGTTGTATCGCGCCTACAGCCTGTTGCACAATCACCCTTATCATCGCGAATAGGGATTTATTTTCATGAACGTCAAACAACCGCGCATTTACCTTGCCTCGCAAAGTCCGCGAAGGCGCGAACTGCTCAAGCAGATTGGCGTTAATTTCGAAGTGTTATTACTGCGCGGTGATTCGCGACGTGATGCCAGCGTGGACGAAACTCCCATTGCCAACGAAAACCCGACGGACTATGTACAGCGTATTTGTCGACTCAAGGCACTGGCCGGACGGGATACTTTGTTATTCCGGAATTTACCCCCTTTTCCGGTGCTCGCCGCCGACACGACCGTAACAATCGACAACAAGATCATCGGTAAGCCGCGCGACAATATTCATGCGGCAGAAATTTTGCGCTCACTTTCCGGTCGCCAGCATCAGGTACTGACAGCAATTGCCGTGTCTTTTGAGAATCATTTTGAAATGCGCCTTTCCACTACCACCGTTTCCTTCGCCAAGCTTGATGACGAGCGTATTCGCCGCTATCTTCTCAGCCACGAGGCACACGACAAAGCGGGGGCGTATGGCATTCAGGGTCAAGCGGGGGCATTTGTTGAACGCATTGAGGGCAGCTACTCCGGTGTAATGGGCTTGCCTTTGTTCGAGACGGTGGAGTTACTGAAAAATTTCGGTTACCCTGCGCCTTAAAAACAATTCAGGATAACCCATGAGCGACGAAATTCTCATCAACGTCACACCGCAAGAAACCCGTGTTGCAGTCATGCAACATGGCGTAGTGCAGGAAATCCACATCGAACGCGGCAGCCATCGCGGCATGGTGAGTAACGTTTATGTGGGGCGGGTGAAGCGCGTCCTGCCGGGTATGCAATCCGCATTCATCGACATCGGCTGGGACCGTTCCGCCTTTTTGCACGTTGCCGATATTTGGGAAAACAGCAACAACGGCGAACCCGCCAAACCCATCGAAAAAGTATTGTTTGAAGGCCAGACACTGCTGGTGCAAGTCATCAAGGATCCTATCGGCACCAAAGGGGCAAGGCTTTCCACGCAGATCAGCATCGCCGGCCGCTTGCTAGTCTATTTGCCGCAAGAATCGCATATTGGCGTCTCACAACGCATCGAAAGTGAAGATGATCGCGAGCTATTGCGCAACAAGCTGCAACAAGCACTACCGCCCGATCATAGCGGCGGTTATATCATCCGCACGCTGGCCGAAACTGCATCCGACAAAGACTTCATAAACGATATCGCTTATCTCGACAAACTTTGGGACAAATTGAAGCAACAGTCAAAAATGCAAACTGCGCCCGCTTTGCTCTATCAGGAGTTGGATATCAGTCTGCGCGTCCTGCGCGACTTTGTCAGCGACGACACAGAGCGCGTGCTGGTTGACTCGCGCGAAACGTATGAACGTATGATGGCATTTGCCGTCGACTATACCGCCACAGCCGTACCCAAGCTCAGCCACTATATCGGTCAAAGGCCGTTGTTTGACCTGTATGGCGTGGAAGATGAAATCGAACGTGCGCTTTCGCGCCGGGTCGATTTGAAATCAGGCGGCTACCTCATTATTGATCAGACAGAGGCGCTCACTACAATAGATGTCAATACCGGCGGCTTCGTCGGCGGTCGCACTTTTGACGACACTATTTTCAAGACTAATCTCGAAGCGGCACAAGTCATCGCGCGCCAACTGCGCCTGCGTAATTTGGGCGGTATCATCATCTGTGACTTCATCGATATGGACAATGCCGAACATCGCGACGCGGTACTCGAAGAATTCAAAAAGATGCTCGCTCTGGATCACACCCGCATCACGGTAAACGGGTTTTCCGCCTTGGGTCTGGTCGAGATGACACGCAAGCGCACTCGCGAAAGTCTGGCGCATGTGCTGTGCGAACCCTGCCCGACCTGCCAAGGAAGGGGGGAGATCAAAACCGCGCAGACAGTCTGCTTTGATATCCTGCGCGAGATCGTGCGCGAAGCGCGCCAGTTCAATAACAGAGAATTTCGCATCCTTGCTTCGCAACCCGTTATCGATCTATTCCTTGATGAAGAATCGCAAAGCCTGGCACAACTTTCCGACTTCATCGGCAAGAACGTATCCCTGCAAGTCGAGACTACTTATTCACAGGAACAGTATGATGTGATTTTGACGTAATATTTCAAAATCAAGCCAGCAAACTTTCAGGCAACACCACGCTGCCTGTCACTTTCACCATTTTGTGGTGTGACTGACCGCCGCGTAACAATTCGATACCACGTTGCGGCACGCCGAATTTATCTGCGATAAAACTCAATAATGCCTCGTTTGCTTTCCCATCGAGGGGGGGTGCGGCAAGACGTATTTTCAACGCCTCGCCATGCAAGCCGGCCACTTCAGTACGTTTCGCGCCCGGTTGCACATGCAACACCAGCACGATGGATTCACCATCCCGCCGATACCAGCTCATATCAAGGAAGTAGCACCCGGCTTTCCAACCAGGCAACCGGCAACTTCAGGATCAACTCCAATATGATGAACATGACCAGTACCGAGAAATCGAAGCTTCCGGCTGGCGGCACCAAGCGGCGTAGCGGACGCAAGAAAGGTTCCGTTACGCTGTGCAGTACAGGGCCGAACGGCGTGTGAGGATTAGTCCAGGACAAAAGTGCGCTCACAAATAACGCACCCATCAACAGGTATATGCTCAGTATAACCAGCTTGATTGCCGCCCATGCCAATAGCGGCAGTATTGCCATGGGATAGGCATGCAGTGCCAGTGTTGCATACAGGTATCCAATTTCTACAAGGCTTGCCAATAGCAAACTGGCAGTGTCAAACCCCATCAATGCGGGAATAAAACGGCGCACCCGCAATACCAGCGGATTGGTAATCAGCATCACAAACTCGCCCAAGGGGTTACGCATCGGTGCGCGCAGCCATTGCAGATGAAAGCGCAACAACAGGATTGCCGCAAAGGGTTGCAACAAAGTATCCATCAAAAACTGCACTGCTTCTATCAGCATGGTGCGCCTCCCAGTTCGTCGCCCATTTCTTTGGAGCGAATCGCGGCTGCGTGTACTGCCGTGACGATGTGCCGCTTAACTTCATCTGCTTCCATGCTGAGCAGCGCCCTTTCGGTTGTGCCGTTTTTGGATGTAACGCGGGCGCGCAATACGCTCACTTCATCGTTGCTCGCATCTGCCAACTTTGCCGCCCCCAGAAAAGTATCGATCACAAGTCGTTTGGCATCTGCTTCATTAAAGCCCAGTTCACGCGCTGCCTGTTGCATCGCTTCGATAAAGTAGAACACATACGCCGGGCCGCTGCCGGAAATTGCGGTTACGCCATCCAGCATCACTTCATCTTTTAGCCAGACGCTGCTGCCCACCGCGTTGAGAATCTGTTCCGCGACGGCTTTATGTGCGTCACTTACTTGGGGAAGGGGATACAAACCCGTAACGCCGCTCTGAATCAACGCCGGGGTATTTGGCATGCAGCGTACAACATTTTGCGTTTTCAGCCAGCGCGCGATGTCCAAAGCACGAATACCAGCCGCGATGGAAACGATCAATTGAGTGCCGAGAACTGGCGCAAGTTGCGCACACACTTCGCGTAATTGTTGCGGCTTAACAGCCAGCACGATTACCCCGCTCCCCGCCACACCCTGTGCCAAATCGGTGGTCGCCCGAACAGCCAACTGGCTGCGCAATCGCGCACAGGCCTCTTCGCTAATCTCAACCACGCTCAGTTCTTCTGCCGCGTAAAATTTGCCCTTGAGCAACCCGCCGATTAGCGCTGTCGCCATATTGCCGCCGCCAATAAAAGTGATGTTCATTTACTCTCCCTGTAATCTCTTTCCCCAAAAATCGCAGTTCCAACGCGTATGATCGTGGCACCTTCTTTGATTGCCGCGACGAAATCGTGTGACATGCCCATCGACAGTGTATCCAATGAAATCCCTTGCCCCTGAATTAGTTGTAATAATTCTCGCAAACATGCAAAAGGTTTGCGTTGAGCCACTTCATCATCAGCAGGCGCCGGAATCGCCATTAACCCGCGCAATCTCAAATGCGGCAACCGGGATACTTCCCGTGCCAGACTCACCACGTCTTGCGGTGCAACGCCGCTCTTGCTCGCTTCACCGCTGACATTCACCTGTAAACAAATATTAAGCGGCGGCAACTCGGGCGGACGCTGCTCGGATAAACGCTGTGCTATTTTCAAACGATCCACGCCATGAACCCAGGCAAAATTCTCCGCAATAGCACGTGTCTTATTGCTTTGAATAGGACCGATAAAATGCCACTCTATTGGCAAGTCAGCCAAAACTGCTATTTTATCCAGCGCCTCTTGTACGTAATTTTCACCAAATTCACGCTGCCCGGCTGCATAAGCCTCCCTAACCGCAGAAGCGGGAAAGGTCTTGCTCACCGCCAGCAGCCTGATCCCCCCCTTTGCACGCTTTGATGCCAACTCAGCCTGCAAAATGGCTCGTCGGACAACTTGCAAGTTTGAAACGATTGCAGTCATAATCCCGTGTGCTGTTGGTTGGAATCGCGACCCGCCCGAAAGCGGTCGCCAAATGTAATGGGGAATTATAATGGATATCACCGAACTGCTCGCCTTCGGAGTAAAGAATAAAGCATCCGACTTGCATCTTTCTGCCGGTTTACCGCCAATGATCCGCGTTCACGGTGACATCCGCCGTATCAATCTGCCTGCGATGGAGCACAAAGAAGTTCATGCCATGGTTTATGACATTATGAACGATCAACAGCGCAAACATTACGAAGAGAACAAGGAACTCGACTTTTCGTTTGAAGTGCCCGGTCTCGCACGTTTCCGTGTAAATGCCTTTGTACACAATCGCGGTGCCGGTGCGGTTATGCGTACCATTCCGTCCAAGATTTTGTCGCTGGACGATTTAAAAGCGCCCAAGATTTTTGAACAGTTGGCCGATTATCCGCGCGGCTTGGTTTTGGTGACCGGCCCCACCGGTTCGGGTAAATCTACTACGCTGGCCGCGATGGTAAACCATCGTAATGAGCATGAAATGGGGCATATTTTAACGGTCGAAGACCCCATCGAATTTGTGCACGAATCAAAAAAGTGTCTGGTTAACCAGCGTGAGGTCGGTCCGCATACGCTGTCTTTCCAAAACGCTTTACGTTCGGCACTGCGTGAAGACCCGGATGTCATTCTCGTCGGCGAAATGCGCGACCTGGAAACCATACGCTTGGCCATGTCCGCTGCCGAAACCGGCCACTTGGTATTTGGCACGCTGCATACCAGTTCTGCCGCCAAAACCATTGACCGTATCATCGATGTGTTTCCCGCCGATGAAAAGGAAATGGTACGCGCCATGTTGTCTGAATCGCTGCGCGCGGTTATCTCGCAGACGCTGCTCAAAACCAAAGACGGCACCGGCCGTGCTGCCGCTCACGAGATCATGATCTGCACCCCGGCGATACGTAACCTGATCCGCGAAGCCAAAGTACCGCAAATGTATTCCGCTATCCAGACGGGTGGCAACCTTGGCATGCAAACGTTGGATCAATGCCTGCAAGACTTGGTAAAACGCAATGTCGTTTCATCCGACGAAGCTCGCAGCAAAGCGGCGAACAAAGATTTGTTCCCCGGATAATAAGTTTTATATTTGAACGCTGCATCAAGGAGTATTTGCAATGGAAAGAGACCAGGCCACCGAACTCGTGCACAACTTGCTGCGCGGCATGATCAGCAAAAAAGCATCCGACCTATTTATCACCAGCGGCTTCCCGCCCGCATTTAAAGTCGACGGCAAAATGACCCCTGTATCGCCGCAAGCCCTGACCGCGGTGCATACACAAGAGCTTGCACGCTGCATAATGAACGATAGACAAGCTGCGGAATTCGAGTCTACGCACGAATGCAATTTTGCGATCAGCCCTCCCGGAATTGGTCGCTTCCGCGTCAATGTATTCATGCAACAACAGCGTGTTGGTATGGTACTGCGGACCATCACCACCAAAATTCCCGAATTTGACGAATTGGGATTGCCATCTGTTTTGAAAGAAGTAGTGATGACAAAACGTGGCTTGGTTATCCTGGTCGGAGGCACAGGCTCCGGTAAATCAACCACCCTTGCCGCGATGCTGGGGCACCGCAACAAGAACAGCTACGGTCACATCATTACCATCGAAGACCCCGTGGAATATGTGCATGACCACATCAATTGCATCATCACCCATCGCGAGGTCGGTGTGGACACCGAGAATTGGCACAATGCGTTAAAAAATACTTTGCGCCAAGCACCCGATGTAATCCTCATTGGCGAAATTCGCGATCACGAAACAATGGAACACGCGGTTGCCTTTGCTGAAACAGGTCACTTGTGTCTGGCGACACTCCACGCCAATAGTGCAAACCAGGCGTTGGATCGCATTATCAACTTCTTCCCGGAAGAACGCCGCACACAACTGTTAATGGACTTGTCGCTAAATATTAAAGCCCTTGTTTCTCAACGTCTGATTCCGCGCAAAGATGGTACAGGACGTGCCGCCGCAATCGAGATCATGCTCAACTCGCCTTTGATCTCCGATCTCATTTTCAAGGGCGAAGTCAATCAGATCAAAACGGTTATGGCCAAATCGCGCGAGATCGGCATGCAGACCTTCGACCAGGCTCTATTCGATCTTTATGAGTCAAATAAAATCAGCTACGAAGAAGCATTGAAAAATGCCGACTCTCTGAACGACCTGCGTTTGAATATCAAACTCAATAGTAAACACTCAAAAGACACCGATGTGATGTCCGGCATCGGGGATTTGAAACTGAATTAATCCTTGAAACCGCAGTTCAAGCCGCAGAGAACACCGAGAGAGACGTGTATTTTTCCAGTTTCGTAGTACCCCCGAAAGGAAAATCTATCTCGCATTACAACCTGTTGTTTTTCCTCTGTGATCTCTGTGGCTAAATGCTTTTTCCAAGTTAAACGCTATGCAGTTTCAACATCGCTGCTTCTAATTTACCTGCGATGATGAGCGGTGCAACCTCTTGCGCACGCTGTATTGCATCTTCGATGAGCACTTGCTCTTCTTTACGGGGGGCATTCAGTACGTAGTTGCTCACTTCGGCACGCTCGCCGGGATGTCCGATACCCAGACGCAAGCGCCAAAAGTCTTTGGTACCCAGATGCGCGATAATATCTTTCAAACCGTTGTGACCACCGTGGCCTCCCCCCAACTTGAGCTTTGCGCTGCCCGGTGGCAAATCAAGTTCATCGTGTACGACCAGAATTTGTGCAGGCTCGATTTTGTAAAACTGCGCCACTGCACCAACCGCACGGCCGCTGATGTTCATAAACGTCTGCGGTTTGAGCAGACACACTTCATGTCCGTGCAGGGTGGCACGTGTGACTAAGCCATGAAACTTGCTGTCCGCCTTGAATCTCACGCTATGACTGCGCGCAAGTTCGTCTACCCACCAAAATCCCGCGTTGTGGCGTGTGCCAGCATATTCTTTACCGGGATTGCCCAGTCCGACAATTAATCTTATTTCACTCATGATGAAAAAATCCCGTCATGCATTTCATTTTGCATGACGGGATTTTCAAAATTAACGACGCCTAGGCGACGATTATTTTTTTGCTGCCGGTTTCGCTGCTGCAGGCTTTGCTTCTGCCGCTTTTGCGCCTGCCGCTGGAGCAGCGGCGGCGGCAGCAGGAGCAGCAGCAACTGCCTCTGTCGCTACGGCTTCAATTGCGCCGCGAGGTACTTGCACCGTTGCCACTGCATCACCCGCATGATGATGGCCCGCCACTTCCACGCCTTTGGGTAACTGGATGTCGGATACGTGAATAGAGTGACCCAAGCTCAGGGTCGCCAAATCCACTTCAATTGAAGCCGGCAAATCGGCTGGCAAGCATGAAATCAACAGGTCATTCAACACGTGGCTGATAATGCCGCCTTCTTTCACTCCGGGAGCAATGTCGGAGTTCTTGAAGTGCAAAGGCACTTTCATATGAATCTTCTTTTTCGCGTCGACGCGCTGAAAATCGATGTGTTGAACTTGCTGGCGGAATGGGTGCATTTGGAAATCACGCAACAGCACGGGTTGCTTTTTTCCATCCAGCTCCAGGGACAAAATAGAAGCGTGGAACGCTTCATTGCGCAGCGCGTAATACAGTGTATTGTGATCAATCTCGATATTGGTTGCTTCGCCCGCACCGTAAACAATGCCGGGAACACGATTTGCTTTACGCAGACGGCGGCTCGCACCCGTTCCTTGCGCTTTGCGTGATGTTGCTGCGATTTCGATAGTCATTTTACTTCTCCACTTCTAAAATAAAATCTTCCGCGACCAGAAGATTTCGGTTGCGCGATGGTCAAAATAACCATCGCAAAAATTTATTCCATAAACAGCGAGCTGACCGATTCTTCCGCATTAATACGGCGCATGGTTTCAGCCATCAGTTCGGCCACGCTCAACTGGCGAATACGCTTGCAGTTACGCGCTTCTTCGCGCAACGGAATCGTATCGGTAACCACCAATTCATCAATCGCCGACTTTTCGATACGCTCAATTGCCGGGCCTGACAACACTGGATGCGTACAGTAAGCGATTACTTTTGCGGCGCCTTTTTCTTTCAGCGCATTGGCTGCTTCGCACAGGGTGTTCGCTGTATCCACCATATCATCCATGATGATGCAGGTGCGTCCTGCCACATCGCCGATAATATTCATCACCTTGGCCACGTTCGGTTTTGGGCGGCGTTTGTCGATAATTGCCAGATCAGACTCCAAACGCTTTGCCAATGCGCGGGCGCGTACCACACCACCCACATCAGGCGAAACAACGATCAAATTCTGATGGTTTTGCTTCCACACATCCGACAACAAAATCGGTGCGGCATAAATATTGTCAACAGGGATCGAAAAGAAACCCTGAATCTGATCGGAGTGCAAATCCATCGTCAGCAAGCGATCCACACCCACGCCCACCAGCATGTCTGCCACCACCTTGGCGGTGATTGCCACACGCGCCGAGCGCGGGCGACGATCCTGGCGTGCGTAGCCGAAATAAGGCAGTGCCGCTGTAATGCGACCGGCTGAGGCGCGTTTCAGCGCATCCACCATGACCATCACTTCCATCAAGCTATCGTTTGTCGGTGCCGATGTCGATTGCAATACAAAAACATCCCTGCCGCGCACGTGCTCAAGAATCTCAACCATGACTTCGCCATCGGAAAACTTGCTGACAGTGGCGCGGCCCAGATGGACATTGAGATGCTTTGCCACTTTTCCGGCGAGCTTAGGGTTGGCATTACCGGTGAACACCATCAAGTTGTCGTGAGACACGTGAACCCCTTAAATTAAATCGGGCGCAAGCGCCCTTACGGTTTGGCTGGGGAGGTAGGGATCGAACCTACGAATGCCGGAATCAAAATCCGGTGCCTTACCACTTGGCGACTCCCCAATAAACTTTCAGAAGCTATTTCTTCAACTGCACTCGTCGAGTATGAATAGCCTCTGTTGCTGCAAAATCTTTTAGCGGGTGCTGCAGCAAGCCCCGCGCGACGAATCCGCGCATATTGTCAGGCAGTTGCTGCAACACTACTTTTGCTTCCGCTTCCGTGGCGAACTCCGCGAATACGCAAGCACCGGACCCTGTCATCAATGCAGGTGCATACTGCCCCAGCCAAGCCAGATATTGCCCAATTTCCGGGTACAATTTGCAAGCTACCGGCTGCAAATCGTTGCCGAAAAGCCCGGTTTTAAAACCTCGCCCAATCGGAAGGGCGCGAATTGTGATGGAAATCGTATTTCGTGTCAATTGCGGGTGTGTGAAAATCTGGGCAGTCGGGACATGAACTGGCGGCGAAAGCACGACATACCAAGCTTCCGGCAATTCGTAAGCCTGCAAACGTTCGCCCACCCCTTCGGCAAACGCATTTTCACCAAAAACGAAAACCGGCACATCCGCACCCAGCGCCAGGCCTAACTGTATCAGTCGCTCGCGCGACAAATTCAACTCCCACAAGCGATTTAGCGCCAGCAGGGTCGTGGCCGCGTCCGAGCTCCCTCCCCCCAAGCCGCCACCCATTGGAATTTGTTTTTCAAGCGTTATATCTACGCCCAGCGCGCAGCCGGTTTGCTGTTGCAATAACTTGGCGGCACGCACACACAGATCCAGTTCCGGCGGCACACCCTCCAACGCATTGGTTCGGCGCACAGCACCATCTTGCCGCAAGGCAAAATGCAACGTGTCGCTTAGATCAATAAAGCGAAACAGGGTTTGTAAATTATGGTAGCCATCGGGGCGGCGCCCGACAACATGCAGAAACAAATTTAATTTCGCCGGTGCCGCGCAGGTTAGAGTTGTTGTTTTTCCCATTCGTCAATCAGCACTGTAATTTCCAATTTATCTTTTTTCATGACAAAGCGTATCGGCAAACTGTTTGCCGCCAATCCGGCATAACGCGTGTAACGTACTTCCCATCCGGCCTGTCGCATTAAAGTAATTTGCTTTTTCGCGTCGCGCTGTACCTCCGCGACATTTTCATTGGGAACATTTGCGATGGTGGGTTGTTCATTTGCCGGCACCCCGACAACCCAATGCGTTAACCAGGACAATGGCAGTGTCCAGCCCAGAACCTGCTGCGTCAGCGACTCGACATCCTGCGAAACATAAAATCTGCCTTGTGCCTCTAACGTCGCGCCCTGCACATCGCGATGTATGCGGGCGATGGTCTGTCCGAGCGGCTCAAAAATTAAAATCTCATCCTCGTCCTCTTCAGGATTATGCACCCAGCGCAAATTGGCAGAAGAAGTCTCCAAGCCGCGTTTGATCGACACACGCCCGTTAAATGCAAAAGGCGCATCGTACGGAGCCGGACGCAGCACTGTTCTGAGCGCGGCACGATTGGCACAACCACTCATCGTGGCCGACACGAGCAACAGTACAATACATAGCAACCGGGTTACCTTGTACATCACAAACTACTCCTTGTTACCCATATTATTAGACATTCTTCCGCCCCTGAATGCGCGGCTTCCTTCATCTATCGGCTGCGGCCGGAATAAATTTAATCTTTTCAGGGAATATATTTCTTGACTACAATCTTCAAAGCATCGTTTTCCGGATTGGCTTTTATTGATTCCAGTAAAATCTTTTTGGCTTCTTCTTTATTTCCTTGCGCCCACAATACCTCGCCCAAATGAGCGGCAATTTCCGGGTCCGGGTTGGCTGCAAAGGCACGCCGCAAAAATTCCGCGCTTTTATCCAGTTTGCCCAAGCGATAATAACCCCAGCCCACGCTATCTGTTATAGCGGGATCGTCAGGTTCAATTTGATAAGCTTTTTCGACCAGCTTCATTCCTTCCTCGATATGTATATTACGTTCGAGAAAGCTGTAGCCCAAGGCATTGTTTGCTTGCGCGTGGTCGGGAACCACTTGCAACAACTTGCGTAAAGCCTGTTCAAACACTTCGGGTTTCCCCACTTTATCTGCCGCCATCGCCACCTCAAACAGCATCTGCGGCTGATTGGGGAAGGTCTTTAACGCATCCACCAGTACCTGATACGAAGTATCGAATCTTTTAGCATCGCGCAACATCTGTGCATCGATCAACACTAGCGTTATTTTCTGTTGATCGTCAGTCACCGGAGCGCTCTTCAACGCTGCGCGAGCCTCATCCAGTTTATCCGCCTTGTTCAGCAAGTAAGCCTCGCGCAAATGGGCAGAATATACATAATCCCCCGCAACCACTTGCCGATAATGTTCAAGTGCGGTCGCATCGGCTTTTTTTGCCTCATTTAACTGCCCGAGATAGTAATGAACCGTCTCAGCATCTTTCTTGCCTCTGGCCAGAGTTTCAAGCAACTCTTTTTCTGCGCGCTCCAGTTCGCCCATTTGCAGAGAAAGCAGTGCGACTGCAAATGCCAGCTCGTTATTGTCCGGATCGGCAGCCAATAATTTCTGAAATTGCACCCGGGATTCAGCATAGCGTTTTTGCTCCAACATCGCTCGCGCGTAAAACAGGCGAACGTCTTTGTTTTCAGGATGCGCCTCAGTAAATTTTTGCAGTTGCGCCAGTGCCCGCTCGGGTTCATTCGGCAACAACAATTGCACTTCGAACATGACAGCCATATCCCATTCCGGCCGCAATTTTACGGCCAGTTCAATCTCGCTCAGCGCAAGGGTCTTTTTATTTGCCGCCGATGCCAGTTGAGCCACGGCCCAATGCGCTTCTGCCACATTAGGGTAAGGCTTTGCCACGTCGACAATCCAAGCCAAAGCTGCATTTTTGTCCTGTGCACGGGTTAACAGGGAATGAATAAGCATAAACACATTACCCGGGCTTTTGGGCGCAGCCGCCAACATTTGTGCAACCTGTGGCCGCGCTTCCTGATACTTGCCACTACTCAAAAACAAAGATAACAACATTTGATTCGCCAACGGCGCAGAGGGCTCCAACTCCTGCCACAAGCCAAAAGCCTCTAGTGATTTATCCATTTGGCGTGATTCAAATGCAAGTTGCGCGGCACGGCGTGCAACCCTCGGATCGCGCGTTGTTTTGGCCAAATCCAGATAAGCCTGCGCTGCCATTTCCGGTCTGCCCCGCTGCAAAGCTATGTCGCCAAGCAAAAACTCATACAGCATATCGCCATTAAGCGCGACATTCGGCAAATTCAGTTTGGACTGCTCCTGGACGTTGTCCAGGTCTGTGCCCCCCGGTTGCTCGGCAGTATTGTCGGTTGGCTTTATTGAAATAGTCTGTGCGTCCTCAGTCGGACGCGGAACATGGGCGCAAGCGCCTAATACCAAGGGGAGCAGCAACAGTAATTTGCAGTAAAAAGATTTCATTTATTTGCCCGTCTAAAACTCAGTGTTTTGGTGTGAGGTCGCATATTAGGTTATATTGATACTAACTCACAACCGTTCACCCCCGGCATGACAGCAACAATTACATTATCCGCCCGCAATTTAAGCCGCCGCTACGGGCACCGTGACATTATCCAAAACGTTACACTCGAACTCAAACAGGGCGAAGTTCTGGGTTTGCTCGGGCACAACGGCGCCGGCAAAAGCACAACACTGCAAATACTCGCCGGTGCCTTGACTCCGCATTCCGGCCAAATCGAAATTTGCGGCTTCAACCTGCAACTTCAGCCTGATCAAGCCAAGGCTTGCATTGGTTACCTTCCGGAAACACCGCCACTGTACCGCGAAATGCGTGTGGATGATTTTTTGACTTTCGTTGCAAAATTACATCGCTTACCCAAAAATCGCCTGCCCGACGCGTTAGCAGAAGCCAAAGAGCGTTGCGGCCTGGCCACAAGCGGCAAAAAGATCATCGGCACATTATCCAAAGGCTATCAGCAACGCGTTGGCATTGCACAGGCCATCATTCACCATCCGCAAGTCATTATATTGGATGAGCCGACGGTAGGGCTCGATCCGGCCCAAATTCGCGACATCAGGGCGCTTATACGCGCACTGGGCGATAGCCACAGCGTAATTCTTTCCACGCATTTATTGGGCGAAGTTGAAAATATTTGTGACCGGGTCGAAATCATGCAAAAAGGACGGCTAATCTACGGCGATAGCAGCGCGCGTATGCAGGCTTATGGCCATCAACCCGGATTTGTCGTCACCTTGCTTGCCCCTCCTCCGTTAGCCGAACTAAATGAGATCATCGGTGTTGAACATGTCGAAGCACTTTCTGACATCCGTTTCCGAATCATGCACAGCCTTGAATCCAATACTAGCGCGATATTGCTCGCCCTTGCCGCCGAACGCGGCTGGCAACCCCAACAACTGACCCCGATCAAAGGCAGTATCGAGGATATCTATAACCGTATTACCGAAAACGAGTCCGCATGATATTCACCATCGCCCGCAAAGAGTTCCGCAGCCTGTTTTCCGCGCCCAGCACGTGGTTGATATTGGGCGCGTTACAATTTATCTTTGCCTGGTTTTTTCTCGCGCGACTTGACGCCTATCTGCAAATCCAGACACAACTGGCGCAGGTAGCCAACGCACCGGGTGCAACGTTATCGGTTGCCGCGCCGCTATTCGGTACACTTGCGCTGGTGTTGATGATGCTGGTTCCGCTTTTTACCATGCGCCTGCTCGCAGAAGAGCGCCGCAATCAAACATTGGTGCTGCTCCTTGCCGCACCGATTTCAAGCAGTGAAATTGTGATCGGCAAATATCTCAGTCTGATTTTTTTCATCACGATTATTATTATCAGTTGCACTGCCATGGTGTCACTGTTGGGGTTCGGCACTCATCTGGACATTGGCCTGCTGCTCACGAACAGCTTGGGGTTGTGGTTACTGACTGCCAGTTATTCTGCACTTGGCCTGTATCTTTCCGCGCTCACCAAACAACCTATCGTCGCCGCCATGAGTGCCTTGGCCTTGTCTTTCGGCTTGTGGCTGATTGATGTCGGTGCGTCTGAAAGCGGAAGCATATTGCATGTGCTTTCACCCAGCGCACACGCCCTGAATTTAAATGCGGGATTAGTCATTAGTACAGATCTAGTTTATTTCGTTGTATTCATCGCCACGTTTTTGTTGTTAACAATACGTCGTGTAAACAATAACCGGCTTTACGCATAATGAAATTTCCCCGCCCTTCTCCTTTGCTGTTAAAAAATATTGCCTTTACCGTGCTTCTGTTAATCGCTGGGGTTGCGCTGTATCAATTGTCAGCACGTTTTCCGTTGCATTGGGATACGACACAAACCAAACTAAACAGTCTGGAACCCGGCAGCATCAACGCCTTAAAACTACTGCATGGCGAAGTAAAAATCACCGTTTACGCCACAGAGCAAGATGCGAAACAGGGAGACCTGCGCCGACTCATCCGCGAGTTCATCGCAATTTATCAACGATATAAATCTGACATCACGCTCACCTTCGTCGATCCGTTAAAAGAACCGGATGCGATGCGCAAAGCGTCGATTCAAAGCAATGGGGAGATGGTGGTGGAATATGGCGGACGCTCAGCCCATCTTGTCTCCCTCAACGAACAAACCCTTTCGAGCGCCTTGCTTGGACTAGCCCACACCAAAGATGAATTGCTGATGTATGTGGACGGGCACGGCGAACGCAAATTGGATGGCGTGGCCAACCATGATCTGGGCGACTTTGGCAAACGTCTACAAAAGAATGGCTATCGCATCGGCAGCCTGAATCTCACCGTGGCACCCAATGTGCCGAGCAATACCAGCCTGCTGGTGCTCACTCACCCGCAAGCCCCGTTAATGCAGGGCGAAGTCGACAAAATATTGCGGCACATCGACAGTGGCGGCAACCTGTTGTGGTTGATTGATGCCGAACCGTTGCGCGGCTTGGAGCCGGTCGCTGAAAAACTCGGCTTACTGCTCACGCCCGGCATAATCATCGACCCCGCAGCACAAGACATGAACGCACCTGCAAATTGGGCATTGAGCGCAGACTATCCGGCTCACCCGGTTACCAATAACTTCAATCTCATTACCGTGTTCCCCTTTGCCCGCTCGCTGGGCAACGAAGAAAACAGTGCCTGGCATCAACAAACAATCGTGGTGGCCGCGCCGCGTGGCTGGGTAAGCAGCAGCGCCTACAAACCCAACAGCAAACCGCGCATCGACAAAAACCGCGATATTCCCGGACCACTCAATTTGGCGATTGCGCTCGAACGCAGCGTAAATGACAAAGAGCAGCGCATCATCATTGTCGGCGGCGGTTCGTTCCTCGCCAACGCGTATTCCGGCAACGGAGGCAACATCGATCTTGGTATCAATATGGTGAACTGGCTTAGCAACGAAGATGCGCTCATCACCGTTCAGCCACGCGCCAACAAAGATGGCACGATTACCTTAAGCACTCATGCCCTCACCATCATTAGTATTTGCCTGGTGATTGTGCTGCCGTTGTTACTGCTGCTGGTTGGCGGTGTGCAGTGGTGGCGCAGGCGGGGCTAAAAGTTATTCCAATTCCATTTCAAAGAGAAATGGAATTACTTCACCACGCATCCGTTTTGCGTTGCCCCAAATGCTGTTTTATTTGATGCTCCCGCGATCACGCCTTTGGAATCGAACTGTTTGTCACCGCCGAAAAACTTGGGTATCGTTGGCAACCTGGTGATGAATTTGTCATTCGCAAACCCTGTCTGACCCTTGCCAACATTAAGGGTCTGATTACTCTGCGCCAGGATTACTTGCCCGTCATGCACAGTCACATAAACGCCCGGTTCTGCTTTTCCTCCGGATTTTGCTGGCGGGGTGGCAGGCGGAGTTGACTTGTTGTCGTTTTCAAACTCTTTCAGCAAGTCCACTTTGACAGCGTCAGGGCGAGGTGTTTTGTTTTGAATTACACCGGAAGGGATGGTTGTGACCGGCACCGGCTTTAAATCACGCCCAAGAATAGCCGCCTGACCCACGCCAACGAGTTGGCTAGCTGTTGTGGTACTCAATGCCACTTGCCCGGCCCAAACATAGACGCCTGCGCCTTTTAGTGGCTCTGTTTGCGTGGTTCCCGGATTCGCTCCTCCAGTCGCACACTCGGCATTGCACCAGGCATCAAATCCGGTACCGCGCACACCGATGGTTGCCGTGGTTAATTTAAACCGATAGTTATCATGATTAACACGGCCAATTAATCCGGTTACGACCCGTACCCCGCCTTTGAGAAGGCGAAACACCGCATTCTCCTGATTGTTCTGCTGCCCTTGTTGACGATTGTATTGGAATGTTTCCACATGAAATACCGTCTCTTCCTGTAGCGTCACCCGGCCTTCATCTCGAAATGCCACAACTGCATAAGAGCCCTTTGCGGTGGACAACACTTCGCCTTCATAAACAGCGGAACCCACCACGAGATTACGAACTTTGCCGGCAGCATCCTTGCCTGTTAGCTCGCCTTGCACCAGCATGACACGTCCCGCAGCCTGAGGCACAACCGGAGGCTGGGGGGGGGCTGCACTTGGGTCTTCTTCACAATCCTGGTTCGCGCACAGCCGTGTTGTAAAATCAGTACCGCGAATACCAATCGTTGCCGTCATGGCTTTCAACTTGTAGGCATCCGAATTACCGCGCTTACCGATCAATCCGCTCACTGTACGGAACCCTCCCCTGAGCAAGCGAAATACGGCGTTGTCATTCTGGGGAGCATCTTTGTTAAATTTATACGCTTCAATCTTGAGGTTGGAATTAGGGCGAATAGTCATTTGCGCACCATCATTCATCAGCACTTGCGCGTAGCTGTCTTTGGATGTTTCCAGATCATCTCCCGCCAACACTTCAGATTTTGGCCCCATGATTTTGACGGTGCCATCGGCACGCTTGGCAATCAGACTGCCGCTCATATAGCCGATCTTGCCCGCAACCTCTGCCGCAGAAGCGAGTGGCGCAAGCAGCAGCGTCAAGGCCGCGATGCTTATAAGGGATGATGTAAGTTTGCCCATGACATGTCTCACACTTAAAATATCGCCGACAACGCGAGATGGATACGCCAATCGCCTTTTAGCTGCTGGGGATCGTTACCCGCTTTTGAAATGCGTGCCGCATCGAGTCTGAAATTTACGTAATCTGAATAAGCTGACCTGATACCCACGCCATAGCTGGAAATTGCCACATTCGCCCCTGCATTGGTGCTCGCCTGACCGGCATCGTAAAACGCCAAGCCCCGGGTATTGAGTCTCCACACCGGCGTTGCGGGGGTATAAAACTCTTCATTAACCCGAACACCCCGGTCACCCCCTTCGCTCCCTTCGGTGAAGCCGCGCACACCGTCCATACCGCCCAAACGTATTTGCTCACCCTGTATCAATAAGTTGCTACTCCACTGCCCGTTGAGAATCGAACGAAATTCCCAATCGCCATCGAATGCCTGCAAATAATTGCCACCGAAACGAACGACCTTGTAGTTTGCGTCCGGATTGCTCAAATTAACTTGATCATACTGTGCGAAATCGGCTGATCGACCTTTGCCCAAGCGGGCAATATTCGCGGAGGCAGATACGTTGAAACCGAGATCCGCCTTTTCTAATTTCTCTTGCGCGCTAAAGGTCAAACTGGCCGGCAAGACGACGATTTCGTTATACATCACCGTCACCGAAGGCGTGGTTTGCTCAACCTGTTTGAAGTCACGATAATCCAGGCCGTAAGTTAGTTTTGGATCAAACTGGCCGAGTTTATCCAGCGTTTGATTATAGTGGGCACCAAATATTTCACCGCCGCCCTGAAAATTATTCAGCCCTCCAACCAGAGAATTGACGTTGGAATAAGCGGCTGAAAAGTCCGCGCTATCACCTGTTGAATAAAACGGAACTTTGTAACTTCCGCTGAAAACTTTTACCCGGTCCATGTGCGAGGGTGAAACCTGCGTTTGCACGCTCGCTACCTGATCTTTATCAAACAGGTTGGCATAACGATAAGAAAGCCCCAACCGCGTGCGCCCCGTTTCATCCGTCCCGGTATTATCAAAGGTAACCCCCCATGCCCCCGGCTTGCTGTCAGTAACGAGAACATTTGCATCAACCTGATTTTCGTTCTCCCCCTCCTTCAAAACCACGTTGAGTTGACGTGAAGGATTTTCATTCGCCAACTTGAGTTCGCTGGCAATTTGCTTGGGAATGGGAATATTACCGGGCCGGACCGAGGGCAAAGCATTCAATGCATTTTGATCACTGACGTATTTATTGATTTTGTCACGTTTTACGGTGACTTTGCCCAAGTGACTTTCAACCACGCGGAAATGAACATCCCCTTTTTCAAGTTCTTGTTCGGGCAACGAAATGTGTACCGCCGAAAAACCCTTTTTTGCGTAGAGCGCTTCTATTGCTTCCAGTGCTCTTTCCACATCGGAGAAATCCTTATTCTTGCCAATATAGGGCGCAACGGCTTGGGCAATTTCCTGTTTGTTTAACAAGGTCGCACCATCGAGCGTGTATTTGTTAATTTCGAAGCGCAGTACTACATCTTCACCTTTGACTTCCGGCTTGGGTGCTTGGGTTTCGGCATGCGCAAGTGGCAATACCCCGCCTATGAGGATCAAACCAAAAATTAAACGAATCGGATGATGCATACTGTAAGAGTTCATAGCTTATTTACAAACCGGCAGAGCCTTGACGGTGAATGAATCAAACTTATTGTTCAATTTATCATTGGCGGCCAAATTGGCAGCAGCTTCTTTCTTTTCGTCCAGTGAGAGCAATGACAGATCATTGGCCGACCCGCCTTCCAACAGCAAATTGAATTCTGAAGGATTAAGCAACATCGCCACCACAGACGCCAAGGTATCCAGAACCGTCGGCGCAATAGCTGCAGTACCGTTATAAACATCGATTATTGCATTTGCAGGAATATTTCCGCTGACTTCATGGGCGGCCAAAGTGACTGTACTACCTATAATTGTGCCATTAATAGTAATGGTGTCTGCGGGTGAAGTAGAACCCGGCGAACCCGCCACCAGCGAAACCGCGCCACCCGCATTGATCGAACCGGTGCTGGCGATTGTGATCGGGCTATGCGCAGTCAAATCCAAATAACCGGGTGTCGTCAATGCCCCCGCCACTATGACACCACCCGTGTTGTCGATCACTACGTTGCCAGCCGCACCTGTATTTAAAATTGTGTCGAGCGTAAATTGATTATAAGCATTGGTCAGGGTGATATCGCCACTTACACTATTGCTTGCGATGTAACTCGCAACAGAATTTGCCCCTCTCAACGTGGTCCCGCCCGAAGAAGAAGTTGTTAGCGTTCGACCGGAGATCGAGCCTGCAGTTTGGCTAATTGTTCCACCATTCGAGGTGAGTGTTACGTTGCCGGAGGTGGAGGCAATAGTTGAGTTCGACAAACTCATCCCGGAACCTGTCGAGCTAGTAATCACTATGTTGCCGCTGTTGGCAAGCACCGAAGGGTTGCCAAGTGGTCCAGACTGAATATCTATACCCCCTCCCAAAGTCGTGGGCGCCGTAGATGCAGCAGTACCGTTTAGGGTGATGTTGCCTGTTCCGGTAGATTGTACGGTGGAGTTGTTAATCAACAACAAACCAATATTGCCGTGTTGGGTGGTACTGCCTGATATGCCGTTGATCAGAATATCGCCATTAACGCTGGTGACTGAGCCATTCACTGATAATTCGCCCGTGCCCGCATTGCCTATTTCGACACCGTAAGGGGAATTGATTGGAGACGTAGATTGCCCGTTCAAAACAATCGTGCCTGCGCCGGTGGTACTGACGTTACCGCCGATACTGACACCAATCGGGTTGAAGGCAGAGCCGGATGAAGCAATCCCGTTGATAACAATATTGCCGCCCGCTGCAGTCAGATTGGCCCGAATATCAACACCGTTTCCACTGGCGCTGCCATCGGGAAACACACCGTCATAACCTTGCGCAAAGCCAACTCCGGCACTGATCGTACCGGTACCACCACCAATGGTAATATTTCCACCGTTGCTGAAGATATTACCGCCGGAAAAAAGGCCAACAGCACCTACAGCTCCTACAGTACCTCCATAATTAGAACCCAAAGTGACATTGAGCGCCTGCGTACCCGTCGATTGAATCGGCGCAGTAAAGACAGAAATATTTCGCCCCGCTTGAATCATTAACGAGCCTGCGGTGGATGTGCCTGTGTAATTTATGCCGCCGTTAACGGTGATATCTGACGAAGTACCCGGAGCAATTAGGCTAACATTGCCGTCTGAAGCAATTAACCCGCTTGTACTCAAGCTGCCGGTATTGGTTACGCTCACCAAGCCACCTCCGGACTGGCTGATGCCAGTGACGGTCAGTGGCCCTGAGTTAATCAGGTTTATAGCGCCGCCTCCGGAATTGGTCGCGTTGAAACTCGTAATCGTATTGGTTCCCGTCAGTGTGGTGCCGCCAACCGAAGACGTTGTTAATGAAACGCCGGTGATCGTACCTGTGGTTTCATTAATTGTTCCTGTCGTTGATAGGGAATAACCCCCGACAGCTGAGGTAAAAGATGTTGAATTCAAATTGGTGTTCACGATAATGCCACCGGTGCCGGTACTGAATCCCAAGATACCCGTTGTGGAAACACCTCCTGAGAGCCCAGCAAAGGGAAGCGTTCCAATGCTTAGGCCCAGGGTGGAGGTATAAGTTGCCAAATTCACTTTCGCAGCACCCGCAGCAATCATTCCGCCGTTGCCTGAAAGACTCATTGTATCGGCAGTCAGGCTGATTGGGGCTGTTGACTTTCCTCCACCATTGGTAATTTGACCCGATCCATTATTTAGAAGCCCGGTACCGGCATTAATGGTGACTCCACCTGATCCAGTAATAACTGAATTGTTGGTCACACCTGTTCCTGTCAAAGAAACAATGCCACTAGTTATCGTAGAGCCTATGGTTAACAGACCTGTCGAGCTTACATTCAATTGTCCGGTGCCAGTGTTAATCGCGCCCAAAGTCAGCGTACCGGCGCCGTTTAACCAGACATTGCCGCCCGTAGTTGTTGCAACTACGCCTGCTGTGGAACCTTCGCCGGAAGCGAAATGAATTGCTGATGTACCGGTTCCAGTTCCAATCGTACCCGTGCCTGAAGTTGCAAGAGTAATTAGAGCCGAGCCTGTTGTGGGAGTGCCTGAGCCTTGAGTTAACAGAATGCCGCTACCGATAATACTGCCTGATCCTGAAGCGGAACTAGCTGTACTGTCATTTGCCGTAAGGCTAATTGCACCACCATAGGTCGTAATGTTGCTATTCAGAACGATATTGTTCCCGGCTTGCGCAGTCAGACTCCATGGGCTGTTACCCATATTAATTGCGGCATTGAAATTAATGTTGTGGGTCGCTTGTAATGTGATGGCCGAAGATGCATTGTCAATCAACAACACGTTAAGATTTGAGCTCCCACCAGTCACACCAACTGCCGAAAATGCATTAACGGGGTTTGTACCGGTCAATGTTGATGTATCAAAACCGCTTGAAACAATATTGATGTCATACGGGTCAAGCAACCAATTCCCGACAACACCCAAAGGTGCTTTTGTATTTACATGAATTCCATAAACATCCAAATAACCACCCGATGTTTCGACATAGCCGCCGTTGCCGCCTTGAGAACCGCCCATCGCTGAGATGCTGCCATACGCCCGAGTTGCGTTGTCGGCCCATACAATTACTTTGCCACCGTTGCCATTCTGTTGGGCATTCGCACTAATACTGGCAGTGGGTGAGAAATAGGTTACCTGCGCATTTTTCACATTTTGATTCGCGCCATGCGCATCCCCGCCAATCAATACCGTGCCACCGCCGTGCGTGCCATTGGCACTGACAACTGCGCCATCCATCACACCCACTTGCGGGCCTAGTGCTTCGATGGTTCCGCCCGTTGTGCCATTCGCGCTAACCGTGCCGGATATTTCCGTAGTTTGGCTAGACTTGAATACGATCTTGCCGCCTTGCATCACCGCACTATCGGCACTCACCACACCGGTGTTTTGCACAATCGTGCCGAACAGCCCCAAGCTACCGGCACTTGCCACCAACTTGCCCACGTTGGTGACATTACCGGCAGGTGCGGTGATGTTGACTCTAAGATTGGGGTTGGTGGTACTAACGAGATCGACGCTGTTGCCTGCCGCAAGCAATATTTCTCCATTGGGCGAGGTGATGATGCCGTTGTTCTCCACATTCGGGGCGATCAGATAAATCTGGCCGCCGTTCGATGCTTTGATATTACCGGCGTTGCTTACACTTCCAGTTGTTGCTGTGCCGCCTGTAAAATTATTTCGTCCAGCCTTAAAGTCTGCATTGCTTAAATTCAGCGTGGTGGCAACCAAGCCGCCCACATCCACGGTAGAACCAGCGCCGAACACAATGCCGTTCGGGTTAACCAAAAAGACCCGGCCATTTGATTGCAAGGAACCCAGAATATTGCTCGGGTTGGCACTGGTGACACGATTTAAAACACTTGAGGTTGTGCTTTGTTGTACGAACTTGGTAGTTTCATTTGCATTGATGGAAAAATTTTGCCAGTTGATAATTGTGCCGGGCGTATTTGTTACGGTGAGCGTATTACCGATTGTTGCGAAGGTTGCATGTCCGTTTACAACTGTGCCGCCAACCGGGTTGGCAAGTGCATTGATACTAAAGCAGCAAGCCACGGCAAACAGGATCGGCTTTAGCCGAGTGTTGGAACGGCTCAATTCGCGGCAAGAATTATCTATTCGTATTGAGCGAATAAGGCTGGATGCCGAGCGCTTGCCTTTTGCTTTGGTGATTTCAGAAACCGCGATCCAAGCGCCCAACGCTTCAGACCAAATAGTTCGATAGTGGTGATTTAGCGATTGCATGATGTTTCTTTTCCCCCAACATCAATAAAGCTGAACTTCACATAAAGTTATCGCAATTTTATTTTTATTTGAATATTACCCTCTTGGATAAGTGATTTCAAACTAATATGCGAAATACCTGAGTAAAACGCATTTAAAGCGGACCCGAATGCAATAAGGTTATGCTCTCCGACTGGCAATGAGTTCTTCGCAGCGGTCGGCGATTTTACTTACCTGTTGTTGCTGACTTTGCTGCGCATACTTCGCGGCAAACATCCGGGCATGCTCACCGAACTCCGCTTCCGTGAGTAAGCGGTTAAGCGGTGTTGAATAATCTTTGGCCGGTGCCTCGGGATGAACCACTAATCCGGCGCCCATCTTCTGAATATTCACTCCGGTAAGAAAATGCTCCAATTGAATAGGCAGCAGTAACAGTGGTATGCCCGCCATCAGTAGCGCGGATGCCGTGCCGTGGTTGGCATGGCAGATTCCGACATCACATTGACCGGCAAGTTTGCCTAATTCAATTCGTTCACTAACAAAATTCACCTTTGCCGACTTGTAACGTACCACGAGTTGCTCAGAAAGGCCAGGCGCGTATATCAACACGCGCAATGATGATTGCGCCAGCGTTTGCAACACTTTTTCAACTTCGACATAGTTCTTGTCGAGATACACAAAGGCGCACTTTCCTTCACCCGTCGGCCACACCGGATCGCACCCACCCCCGACAAGATACCGGCTTCCCCAATACTTCGCATTAGTTTCCCGCTGCGGGTACGCATCGAGTTCCAGAAAGGTACATAAAAAATCTTCCTCAACATCGAAGATTTCATATAGCTGATTTAATGGGGCCATAGCATGCCGGGTGAGCGCTTCATTCACCGTTGCCCGAATTCTCGCCTCGCTTTCGGCAAGTTGCTGCGCCGAATGCTGCAGCCACCATCGCATCGGCGGAAATGGAGTTATTCGTGGCGGAGAAAAAAAGCCCGTGCCAATCAATGCACGCGGAATCTGCAAACCTCTTGAGGCAAGCAGCCCTGTCGGTGCGTGGTCAAAAATGATTAGCTGCGGCGCTGCTAAAATCAGCAAATTGCGCCAGGCGTTGAGCATACTGCGCAAACTTTCAGCATCATTGAAGCCCAAACTGATTAACATCTCGGCATAAGTCAAAGGTGGAGTAGCTGTTGGCGTTTCCGGCCAAATAGGCGCTTGCAGCAGGGGAAACTCAGCTCCTTTTGCTACCGAAGCCACACGGGAAAGATTACGCAAACACAAGACTGGCTCGTGGCCTCGTTTACGCAGCTCGTACGCCAGCGGAATAATCCCGCTGAAATGACCGAGGTTTTCACCCAGCTCCCACGCTAATAAGATTCGACTCATTTGTTTGGCGCCACCAATTGTTTGTCTCTGTGAAATTTATTTTGTTGCTCGCTCTGTCCTTGCCTTATCAACCCGAATGATCAAATCATCGGTGATTTGATTTCTGGCAAACGGATTTATATTGAACGGTCTGAGCGGGGAGAACGATATTTCTTCGCCAAACCTTCCCGGCTCTGCCAGCCTTAGTGTTACTCGCGGCGGATTCATAAACAACGTTGCACTGACATTGATGATATTGGAAAGCGGGACTCGTTCTTCTTCGTCGCCATTCCGGATTAAAAGATAATCCCCGAAGTCATAAACCTCATCCACCAGGTCCCATACAATTTTCTTCATCATGAAATAGCCGAACAGCATCAATACGCAGGGCACAACGACTGCAACAGGCGCTTTTTCATATACTTTGGAGGCGATCATCATGAACAATACGAAAGCAAGAATCCCGAACCATAAAACAGGAAACAACTGCTTGGTGAAAAATAGATATTTCGCGGAAATTCTTTTCATATTTTGTTGGCGAGTTGTGAATTATTAAAGTTACATTATTTATGCGGTCTTTGGCGAATCATCCGATGCCTCCGGCTCATTTGCAAGTACCCGCGTTTCAGCAGAGCATCAGCCAATCATCGAATTTCAAGTTAACATTCGTTTACTCCAGTCATCATCACCGTAGGAAAATTATGCCTGAACTGCCTGAGGTTGAAACCACATTGCGCGGCATCGCTCCGCATTTAACCGGCCAAGTGGTCGCCGATGTGCTTATTCGCCATGCGCAATTACGCTGGCCTATACCGCTTAATCTTCCCAAGCTATTGCGGGGGCAAACCGTGCGTAGTTTGCAGCGCCGGGCTAAATATCTGCTCATTCAGTTCGACCACGGAACTTTAATTATGCATCTTGGCATGAGCGGTAGTCTGCGCATACTGACAGCTACAACAACGCCCGATAAGCATGACCATTTCGATCTGGTATTGGAAAATGGGGTTGTCCTGCGTTTACGCGATCCGCGACGCTTCGGCGCAGTGCTTTGGCATGAGGGAGATGTGAGCATACACCCGTTACTCACAAAGCTCGGGCCGGAGCCATTGTTACCTAATTTTAATGGAGAGCATCTATATCGCGCCACGCGCAAACGTAGTGCTGCAATCAAGCTGGTCATTATGGACAGTCATGTCGTCGTTGGCGTTGGTAATATCTATGCCAATGAAGCGTTGTTTCGTGCGGGCATTAAACCGCAGCTTGCGGCCGGAAAACTTAGCCGGGTACGTTGTGAGAAGTTGGCCAATGAAATCCGTTCTACACTAACCGAATCAATCAAGCTGGGTGGCAGCAGTTTGCGTGACTATGTTGATAGCGATGGCAAACAGGGATACTTCCAGCAGCATTATTGGGTTTACGGCAGAACAAATGAGTCTTGCAAAAACTGCGGCGTTCCCATCAAGCTGATTAAACAAGGACAACGATCCAGTTTTTATTGTCCTGTTTGTCAAATCTGAAATCCCGGTGATTTATTTTCTGTTATATTGCCGCTGCAACTATTTCAATTCCGCGTTATTCATTTCGGGAGTCTAGAATGCAAAAATTCATTTCGCTTTCGTGTACCTTGCTTCTGTCTATCTCTGCTTCAACTGCGTTCGCCGATGACGGTATTTTTGGCAGTGTGTCTTCCTGCGCAGAATGGAAGTCAACTGTGAATGTCGACACCGAATCTCTGGACAGACTTCAGAAAAACGTTGCCAGTGACAAGCCTGCGAGCGGGCTGTTATACACAAAAAGCCAGTTTGTTGTTTTGCTCCACAAGAATTTGGCCAGAGCAAAAGATACGCTCGCAAACGCAAAAGACAAATTACCCAAAACAAGCGAGGGCAAGGTTGATCTTAGAGATGTCACGCTTAGCGGCTTTAACTTGTCGGGCTTGAATCTGGACAACGTGGATTTCAGAGGCTCGGAATTGAGTGGTGTTGACCTTTCCGGTGCCAGCCTGAATGGCGCAACTTTATCCAAAACCGAACTTTCCGGTGCCAATCTTAGCGGCGCCAATCTTTCTTTTGCCAGTCTTTCAAAAGCCAAGCTGGGTAATGCAGACTTGTGCCATGCCACGCTTGTTTCTGCCGATCTGGAGGATGCAGTTTTTCGTGGCGCGTATTTGAAGGGGGCAAAGCTCGATATGGCCAGAAACATCCCCAAAGTTATTTATCTGAATTCACAAAACGTGCTGACTTTGGGTTTGGCTGTACCTGCTGACTGAATATTGATTAGCCCTGTCTTCCCGTCCGTGTACGGTAGAAAAAGACAGGGTATTTGCAGAAAGGTTGGTTGAACTGCGTGCTTAGGCCTTTGCCGCCATCAACTTTTCATATTTAAGTTGCAGTTGCTCTTTGCTTTCCACGACATCCGGATTAAGTGGGATGCAATCAACCGGGCATACTTCCACGCATTGCGGTGTGTCATAGTGTCCTACACATTCAGTGCACTTTTTCGGATCGATGATGTAAATAGTATCTCCTTGCGAAATTGCACCGTTCGGACACTCCGGCTCGCATACGTCGCAATTAATACATTCATCGGTGATCATTAGTGACATTTACATTCTCCTTAAATTGGTTTTTTATATTTCAGTTTTTCCGCCACAGAAGGCGATACGAATTTGGTTACATCACCGCCGAAGCGGGCTACTTCGCGCACGATGCTTGCGGAAATAAAAGTGTATTGCTCGGCTGGCGTCACAAACACGGTCTCAACTTCGGGGTTTAAACTTCGGTTCATTCCGGCCATTTGAAACTCGAATTCAAAATCCGATACGGCTCGTAATCCGCGCAGCACTACTCTTGCTTTTTTCGACATTACGTAGTTCATTAGCAAATCATTAAACCCCTCTACTTGAACGTTAGTGTAATCAGCGAAGATTTCCTGCGCCATTTCCACTCGCTCATTTAGAGTAAATAATGTTCCACGACGACTTTCTGCCACGGCGACAATTACTTCGCCAAATAATCCAGCCGCACGACGAACCACGTCTTCGTGACCGCGTGTGATTGGATCGAAAGTTCCCGGATAAACAACTCTAGTCATGCTTGCCCGTACTGTAATAGTTGATAAAACACGGCACCCGCTCTGGCCTGCCTGATTACTTGCCACGATGCATCCGCTTCAAACGGCGCCCCACTTTCCACGTATACGATTCCGTCTGTTTGCAAGTTATCAACCAGTAAAGGCAAGAGTCTCGGGAGATATTCGCTTTGAAACGGAGGATCGAGAAAGATTACGTCGAACGTTCTGTTTTGCTGCTTTACGAATTCTAGCCCATCCTCATTATATAAAGCTATATTCTGAAAGCTTAATTTTTTAATATTTTCTTGCAAGTTGCGAAAAACCGCACGATTGCGCTCTACCATTACCACCTCTGTCGCACCTCTCGAAGCGGCCTCAAACCCCAAAGCTCCGCTACCCGCGAACAAATCCAAACATCTGCGTCCATCCAGTGTCTGTCCCAGCCAATTAAACAGCGTTTCGCGCACTCTATCCGGAGTTGGACGCAATCCTTCTGCATCTGGAAATTCGATTAAGCGGCGGCGGTGACTGCCTCCGATGATTCGTACTTTGTTAATTCTCAACTCCTCTGCACAACCGAACAGGTTATTGTCTTTATTATTTCTTCCTGCTGTGTCAATCCAGCAGCTACGGATTGCCCACCTTTGGAGCGCCGACGATCACCGTTGCCATTGTCTCAGGATGGATACGCCGTTTAAATGCATCGTGAATCTGCGCTGCTGTTACTTTGTCCACCTTGGCGGTAAAGTCGTCCATATAGTTTAATGGCAAACCATAGAAACCGATCAAGCTCAGATAATCGAGTATTTTCTTGTTGCTATCGATGCGCAAAGGAAAACCGCCGATGATATTGTCTTTTGCCGCTTTCAATTCTTTTTCAGTCACGCCTTTGTCCACAAATTCTTGCAGGGTGGTTCGTGCCAGTTTCAACGCTTCATCCGCCTGCTCTTTCTTGGTTTGCAGACCGATCTGAAATGCTCCCGGTTGCTGCAACGGCATAAAATAACTGTACACGCTGTAAGCCAAACCGCGTTTTTCGCGTATCTCATTCATCAAGCGCGAGACAAAGCCGCCCCCGCCCAAAATATAGTTACCGACATACAAGGGAAAATAGTCAGGGTCGTTGCGTGCAATTCCCGGAGTGCCTATAAGAATGTGGCTTTGCGTTGCCGGATGTTCAATGCGAAGTTCACTGGCTTGTATTTTCAGGGTGACGGGTGCAATTCGCGTATTTGATTCTCCCGCAGACAGTTTCGCCGTGAGTTGTTGGGCAATACCTTCTGCCTGTGCGCGCGAGATGTCTCCCATTAATGCCACTACTGCAGCTTTTGCTGTGTAATGTGTCCTGTAAAAATTCACCAAGTCTGCACGCTGTATTTTTTCCACATCAGCGACCTCGGTTGACCAGCCGTATGGATGAATCCCGAACACCGCTTTGTTGAAAGCTTTGCCGGCAATACTTTCAGGTTTGGTTTCCGCCTCTTTCAATGTGGCTATAGTGCGGATTTTCTCGCGGGCCAGTACATCCTCCGGGAATAACGGTTGCTGCAGGACGCGGGCCAAAATATCCAGTGCAACATCACGTTGCGCCGGATTACTTAAGGTTCTAACGCTCAAACCGGATCGATCCGGGTCGACATGCTCGGATTTTTGCGCACCTATATCGGCTAATTTGCGCCCAATGTCATCTTCACTCAATCCTTCCACACCTGAATCGAGCAGTGCATTTGTCAAATCCGCAACACCCGGTTTGGTTACATCATCGAATCCGCTTCCTGCCGCGAAATCAACTGACACATCGAGCATCGGTAAATCGTGGTTTTCAACAAAATATACCTGTGCCCCGCTAGGTGCTTGCCAATGTTGGATCGGTAAGCCGGCAAAGGCAGCGTTGGCTAGACCGGTTAGTGCAATTAACAATATATATTTAGCGAACATGACTTGCTCCTCCGGCATGTTTTGGTTTGTCGGACAGCGGTTGAGGATCCAATACAGCAATGGTCAGACGGTCATCCGCCAAAATGGCGCGAGCAGCATCCTGAACCTGCTGTGCGGTAACCTCCTGAATTTTTCTCAGCATCACGGGTATCACTTTGTAGCTTAATCCAACGCTTTCCAATTGGCCTATTTGCATTGCCTGGTAAAACACCGAATCGCGTTTGTATACTTCGTTGGCGGTAACTTGCGCTTTGACCCGTTGTAATTCGTCCGCGCTTATTCCTTCTTGTATCAGCTTGGCAATTTGTTCGCGCAATGCTGTTTCCAACTCGGCAACCGTCTTACCTTCCGAAGGCGTCCCCTCTAACGTGAACATACTTGGCCCGCGCGCTATGCCGTCATAACCCGCGCCCACATCATTGGCGATCTGCTGATCACGTACCAGTGATTTATTCAACCGGGCGGTTTCATTGCCATCCAGAATTCCTGCCAATACTTCCAGTGCATAGGGCACGCTATCTTTTTCCGCATCACGCAAAGATGGCGCATGGTAGGACATGATGATATGCGGCAATTGTGCCGGTGCCTTGACGTTAATGCGCTTGATTCCTACTTGCTCCGGCTCAATAAAAATTCTGCGCGCCGGCAATTTATTTGCCGGTATCTTGCCGTAATATCGTTGCGCCAAAGCGAATACTTCACTTGCCTTAACATCTCCCGCAATCACGAGAACTGCGTTGTTTGGCGTATACCATGCCTTGTACCATTCTTGAGCGTCCGCTGCCGTCATAGCCTCCAAATCACTCATCCAGCCAATAACCGGATGTTGATATGGATGTTCCTGATAGGCTGCGGCCAACAGTTTTTCATCCACCAGTGAATGCGGCTCGTCGTCCGTACGCATACGACGCTCCTCCATTATCACTTTGATTTCCTTACTGAACTCTTCCGACGTTAATTGCAGGTTATGCATACGGTCAGATTCCAGTTGCATAGCCAAGGGCAGTTTTGATTTATGTAACTGTTGAAAATACGCCGTATAGTCGTAATTGGTGAAGGCATTCTCACGTCCTCCTGCCGCTGCGATGCGTTTTGAAAACTCTCCCGCAGGGACTGCTTTGGTGCCTTTAAACATCATGTGCTCCAGCACATGCGCAACGCCCGTTTTGCCGGTACGCTCATCTATACTGCCAGCCCTATACCAAATCTGCTGCACCAAAACAGGCGCCCGATGATCTTCGCTCACGACAACTTTTAATCCGTTGCTTAGCGTTTTTTCAAACACCTCGGCATGAGCGGTGAAACCGCCCAATAACAGCAACCCGCAAATAATATTCAATAATCGCATTCGCATATTTCTAGCCCAAGATAGGTCAATCAGAATAGAATAATAACGTCGGCGTAATGCCGCGTCCAAGAGCAGCTATTATCCTCTATTTTGATGTACCCAGACCACCTGCTAAAACGATCATATGTTCGGTTTTCTTAAACAATCAAACTCCGTAAATTCTCCCGAAAAATCCAATTGGCTTGGTCGCTTAAAAAGCGGATTATCCCGCACCGGTACTCAGCTTTCAGAATTACTCGGGCGCGGTGGCCGCATCGACGAGGATTTATTTGAGGAATTGGAAACCATTTTAATTTCTTCCGATGTCGGTATGGACGCTACCCGCTTGCTACTGGCTGACGTTCGTCGGCAAGTAAAAGAGCAAAAACTTACCGAACCAATTCAAGTCAAGGAGGCACTTGCCCATGCCCTTTATAAATTGCTCCAACCTCTCGCCCAACCTTTAATCGCCGAAGATCGCAAACCTTTTGTTATTTTATTATGCGGGGTTAACGGTGCCGGTAAAACCACCTCTATCGGTAAACTAGCCAAACATTTTCAAAGTCAGGGTAAATCTGTATTGCTTGCCGCGGGAGACACATTTCGTGCTGCCGCTCGTGAGCAATTGATGGAATGGGGTTCGCGCAATAATGTCACGGTTATTGCCCAGCAAAGTGGCGACGCCGCTGCTGTCATCTTCGATGCTATTCATGCTGCTCAAGCACGCGGCATTGATGTCGTTCTGGCAGATACGGCCGGACGACTGGCCACTCAGGCTCACCTCATGGAAGAAATCAAAAAGGTAAAGCGTGTTATTGCCAAAGCGCTTCCCGAAGCGCCTCACGAAGTTCTTTTGGTGCTTGATTCCAACACAGGCCAAAATGCGTTGAGTCAGGTCAAAGCCTTCGATGACGCTTTGGGTGTTACGGGCCTGATACTCACCAAGCTTGATGGCACTGCCAAGGGCGGGGTTATTGCCGCCATTGCCAAGGCTCATCCTATTCCGGTTAGATTTATCGGGGTAGGCGAAGGGCTGGATGATTTGCGCCCGTTTGCTGCGGAAGATTTTGTCACTGCATTATTGGGGACGGAGTCATGATCAAATTTAACCAAGTTTACAAGCGCTATCCCGGCGGGCATGAGGCACTGAAAAGTTTAAGTTTTGAAATTGCCGAGGGAGAAATGGTCTATCTTACCGGGCACTCCGGCGCCGGCAAAAGTACGTTGCTCAAACTCATCGCCGCCATAGAGCGCCCCACCAGCGGCAGTGCTATTGTCAGAGGGCAAAACATCAAATCTCTCAAAGCCGGTGCCCTGCCTTTTTTGCGCCGAAATCTGGGGCTTATTTTTCAGGATCACAAATTATTATTTGATCGCAGCGCGTTCGAGAACGTGTTGCTGCCCTTGCAAATCTGCGGTTTTGATCACCGCGAAAGTGCAAAACGTGTTCGTGCCGCTCTTGATAAAGTCGGGCTGCTTAAGCGCGAGAAAACGAATCCTATTGCTCTTTCCGGCGGGGAACAGCAACGCTTGTGTATCGCCCGGGCTATTGTTAATCGTCCCGCTATTCTGCTGGCCGACGAGCCCACCGGTAATCTGGATACTGAATATTCTTCTGAAATCATGCGGATATTCAAGTCATTTCATCAGGTTGGCGTCACCCTGCTTATCTCTACTCACGACGAGTCCATTCTCCGTCAATTTCCCGCACGGTCATTAGCGCTGAAATCCGGGAGCTTAGTCGCATGAAAAATATTATTCTCCATCACTTCCGCGTGATTCGTTATACCTTTCTACGTTTGCTTCATTCTCCGGGTGCCTCCCTGCTTAATCTTCTGGTCATTGGCATTGCATTAAGTTTGCCTGTCGGCGGCTATGTCTTACTCAAAAATATTCAAGGTATTTCGTCGCAAATGGCTGGCACACCTCAAATCAGCGCTTTCCTTGCCGCAAACACCACCCCGGATGAAATCACACACCTCAGCTCTCAGCTCAAAGAGCACGCCGCGATTGACCATATCGAATTTGTTCCCCGGGATTTAGCTTTAAAGCAATTACAACTTAGTACGGGCTTGTCGGATGTTACTGGCGGGTTAGCGCAAAATCCATTGCCTGATGCTTTTATAATTTATCCCGTCGCCATGGATGTCAAGAAACTGGAACTTTTGCGCGACGATCTCAAAACATGGTCAAAATTTGAACACGTGCAACTCGATTCTGCTTGGGCATATAAACTTGAGGCTCTACTCAAGTTTGGTCGTTTGCTTGTTTTAATTTTGGCTGCAATGTTTAGCTTTGCGCTTGTCGCCATTACCTTCAACACTATCCGCTTGCAAATTCTGACGCAGCGCGAAGAAATTGAAGTTTCAAAGCTCATTGGTGCCACCAACGGATTTATTCGTCGCCCTTTTTTATATTTCGGCCTGATTCAGGGATTGCTGGGTGGCATTGCTTCTTGGCTTATTATTGCTTTTTGTCTTCGATTACTTAATTACAGCCTTGCCGGACTCACGCAGTTGTATGCTACCAATTTCACCCTCGCCCATCTCTCATTCGGTGACAGCTTGTCTTTACTGGGGTTTTCCGCTTATTTAGGCTGGCTGGGCGCTTGGCTTTCAGTCTCTAATCATCTCTGGCAAATTGAACCCAGATAACCTCGATAGTCTGTGACCCAGAGCACTAGCACTCTAATGATGCGAGTGCTAGAATTGCTTCAGGAGGTTTCAAATTATGAGCTATAGCCTTTCGTTACCTATGCCATCAGCCGTTGGCAGCATTGATAGTTATATTACTTCCGTCAAACATTTTCCGGTGTTGACGCATGAAGAGGAATTGGACTTTGCTACCCGCTTTCGCCGCGACAACGATTTGGAAGCGGCACGCGCTCTGGTGCTATCGCATCTTCGTGTAGTCGTGAGCGTTGCGCGCGGTTACGCGGGTTATGGACTACCGCAAGCCGACTTGATTCAGGAAGGCAATGTTGGCCTGATGAAAGCAGTCAAACGCTTCGATCCGGATCGCGGTGTGCGTTTGGTTTCTTTCGCGCTGCATTGGATTCGCGCCGAGATTCATGAATATATTTTACGTAATTGGCGTTTGGTTAAAATTGCCACGACAAAATCGCAACGCAAACTGTTCTTTAACCTGCGCAGTATGAAGCAAGGACTCGAGACTCTCAGGCCGCAAGAAGTTTCCCGAATCGCACAGGAATTGAATGTAAGCGAACATGACGTGGTTGAAATGGAATCGCGTTTTGGCAATCATGAAATGTCGCTGGAGCCGGACTCGACGGACGAAGAGCATAGTTATGCTCCGATCACCTACTTGGCCGCAGATCCCGAACTTGAACCTTCTCAGGTTCTTGAACGGGAAGAGATGGAAGCGCTTGAAACTACGGGTTTAAAAAATGCTTTAGAAAGCTTGGATGATCGCAGCCGCCGAATTATTCAGGCTCGTTGGCTGCATAACGACAGCGCGGCTACATTGCATGAACTGGCTGCTGAATTCAATGTATCAGCCGAGCGCATTCGCCAAATTGAGCAAAAAGCGATGGGCAAGATGCACGATGCTTTGCTTGCTTCACGCTAAAATTTCCAAGTAAGAAGGTAAAAAAGCCGTGGAAAATTTCCACGGCTTTTTTATTACTATTTCACAATTCTTAAATTAGGTTTGCCTGAAGGCGTCGGGCTATCCGGCGGCTCATCATTTTCCCCGGCTTTGTTTTCATCGGGGATAGTAAGCGTTGGTGAAGACTCATGTCCGTTAAATACCAGCCCTTGTCCGTTCTCTTTGGCAAATATTCCGATCACCGCTGAAACGGGCACCATGATTTGATGTGACACCCCGCCAAAACGTCCGCTACAACTAATGTCTTCATTTCCTATTTGCAGATGCCTGATAGCATCGGCACTGATATTCAGAACGATTTTGCCATCTTTCACATAGCTCTTCGGCACCTGAGTGTATTCGTCCACCTGCACGGCCAAATAGGGTGTCAGCCCACTGTCTGCACACCAATCGTATATCGCACGTATCAAATATGGCTTGGTGGACAGTTCACTCACTTACGCATCGCTTTTTCAGACGGAGTCATCGCCTCGCTGTAGGCCGGGCGGGAAAACAATCGTTCGGCATATTTCATTAATGGTGCAGCTTCTTTATCGAGCTGAATTCCGTAATGGTCCAAACGCCAAAGCAAGGGAGCGATAGCCACATCAAGCATGGAAAATTCATCCCCCAGCATATATTTTTGCTTGGTGAACACAGGCGAAATCTGTGTCAAATTTTCACGCACTGCCACTCTGGCTTTTTCCACATTCTTGGCCACACCGCTTTCCAATCCCTCGATATGGCAGAATAATTCCTGCTCAAAGCGATGCAAAAACAGGCGTGCCCGTGCTCGCATCACCGGGTCAGCCGGCATTAATTGCGGATGAGGAAAGCGCTCATCAATATATTCATTGATAATATTCGCTTCGTACAATATCAAATCCCGTTCAACCAGAACGGGAACTCTGTTATAGGGGTTCATTACGGCCAGATCTTCCGGCTTGTTGTAAACATCTACATCAATAACCTGAAAATCCATGCCCTTCTCAAACAAAACAAAACGGCAACGGTGACTATAAGGATCAGTCGTCCCCGAATAAAGTGTCATCATAGCGCGGCTCAACCTTTTATCAGGTGGTTGCGATGCATCGCTCCGCCGACCAATTTAAATCCAATGAATGCAACCACAGCTGAAACTCCTATTCCCCATACAATCGGGTAAGTACCTGTGCCATTGATACCAGCAACCCAATTGAATCTTTCAAAAATCGTACCGGTGATGATGCATCCTGCAACAGCCAAAATCACACTTGGCGTATGCCGGGACTTGCTCAAAGCCAATGTGCAAAACGGTATAACAAACTTTAGGAAGATCATAGACCACCACAGCACGCTGTAATCTCCATTTTGCATACCCATCACGCGATCCACTTCATCGCCAATATTACCGTACCATATAACGAGATATTGAGCAAAGAACGTGTACATCCACAGAAGCGTGAACGCCAACATCATTTGCGCCAAATAGTTGTATATGTATTCCTTTACCTGGTTTACCAGTTTATCACGTGTGTTCAACACATAGATCCAGATCACCAAAAACGACAAGAACATATTGAAATTACTGACAATGTTCTGCATACCATAAATAGCACTATGCCAGGATGGCTTCAAAGTCATCTCAAAATCCCAAGCTACCATTGTACCGTAAAGTACATAGAAGAATGGAATCCAGCACGCGATGCGGTGAAAACGTGCCGCGTCTTCCTCGCTGCGCTCGCTTACAGCCTGACGTTTGATGAAAAGCCATGACAGATACATCACAACCAACATCCCAACAATTTCACGCGTTGCCAACAATGGCACAGTATACCACCCCGGCATGTGTACGTCTTCCCCGTGCGTTATATGTCCTATCCAGGGGAAAGTATGTTCAGCGCCGAGCAGCAAAACAATCAGCAGCACAAAAGCCAGCGGGAACAAGGCGGCCAGTGAAGTCGCTATGTGACGAACTTCAAACCGCCATTTTGCCCCGACAAGATATAACACGGAACACAGCGCGACCCCGGCAAAAGACAGGGACAGCACCACCAAAAAATTAACGGATATTACCGCCCAGTTGCTATAAGAAATCATTCATTCACTCCCTTATTTCTTGGCTTCAGTTACAGCAGGTTGTGCTTTTTGCACCACATTGCGCACGTAGTTGACCACGTGCCAACGCTCGGTAGGGTTTAAATCGTTACCGTAAATCGGCATGATCGGCCCACCAAAGGTTATATGCCCCCAAATAAAACCATCCGTACGGTTTCTGGTTTGCTCCGCGGTTAAATCGTTGGGTTGTAATATAAATTTCTGCCCAACGTAACCATCACCCTTACCCAGCTTGCCGTGACAGGGGACGCAATAAATAGCAAACAGTTGCCCGCCCTTGGCAATTGATTTCTCATCCGCAGCGATTGGGTTTTTCAACTTTTCAGCCGCATCAGCATCCTTGACGTTGACCATTGTTCCTGGAACCGGCACAGAACGCGACGGAAATAGTGTCATGCCCGGATTGGCTGAATTGGGACTTTCTTGCGGCTTGGTGCTGACCTGATTTGCCATATCTTGCGACCATGGCCATGCTTGAGCCAAGGCTGGCGCCAACAATAAAACTGCTAAGGATAGTTTTTTCATTTCCCCGCCTCTTCCTGAATCTCTAACGCTTGATGCTTGGTAAAAATTGATTTGATCGTTACAACTGCTGCCTGATCGACTTTAACCAACAAGCCAATCTGATCTTCCGAAACTTTTGCGCTGTAAAGCTTCGACCGTCTGGCGGGCAAACCTGCGCAGACTAAAAAACCTAAAACCGTAATATATACGCCGCCCAAAATGAACATTTCATAGGTCAAAACCAGATCCGGCGGAATGGGTATAATCGGCTTGCCGCCTTTTAGCTGTGAAAAGAAATTTCCCTGCGAACCGGCAATCAAGGCAAACGCCGTGATACCGCCAAAAAGTGCCCCGAACAAAGTAAACCACTGCACGTTGGCAGAGCGTTCACCCAGCACACTTTCCACCTCGGGATGCTCAATGGGAGATTTCATGGTCAAGTCGTCAAAATTGAAGCCCTTGATCGTTGACGAGCGTAACTCTGAAACGGCGGCTTCGGCCTCATTGAAATTATTGAACAACGCAAGAATATGATGTTGGCTCATTAGTGTGCTCCCTTCTCTGCAAGCTCAGTAGCGTTTACCGCCAAGTTGCGCTCAGTGTGTTTCAACGCCAAGCTGCGGTGGTACACCATTTCCTTCACTTCGTACATGGAAACCGACGGGAACAGCTTGCAAAAACCCATAAACAGTAAAGTGAACCAGCCAAAGCTGCCGAACACAATGCCCCACTGAACCAAGGTGGGCCACTGGTTATTATCCCAAAGGTATGGGTAGTAGCCATGTGAGAAGGTCGGTGAAACGATCATCCAGCGTTCCAGCCACATACCAAGATTTAACAGCAGTGAGACGGCAAACATGACAGGAATATTAGTCTGCAAACGTTTGATCATCATCACAAACGGCACGACGGATCCGCAGAAATTCATCATCCACCAAAACGGCGCATAAATTCCAGTCGCCTTTTGGATCAGCACAGCTTTGGATGCTTCATCATGGCTGTACCAAACCGATGCGAACTCAACTGCATTCAGATAAGTCCAGACCATCGCGATCGCGAAGGTCAAACGCACGATTTTTTTCAGGATCGGCAGCGTCATGTATTCTTCAAATTTGAACACGTAACGCAAAATTACGAACAGCGTAATAATCGCGGCACAGCCGGAATACAAAGCTCCGGCCACGAAATACGGCGGGAATGAGGTTACATGCCAGCCTGGCTGTTGCGACATCGCGAAGTCTGATGCCACAATAGAGTGAACCGAGACAGCCAGAGGAATCAGAAAACACGCCACCGTTAGATAAGTCATACGGAAATTTCGCCATTGGCGATCCGTACCTTCCCACCCCAAAGACAGGACGGTATACAAACTCTTGCGCCAGCCAGGATGCAGGTGATCGCGGCAAATCGCCAAGTCGGGAATCATACCGATGAACAAGAAGATCACCGAGGAACTGAGATAGGTAAAGATCGCCATCGCGTCCCACAATAGTGGTGACTGGAAGTTAGGCCATACCCAACGTTCGCTCGGGTAAGGTATTGCGTAGTAGAACTGCCACAAACGCCCCAAGTGAACCATCACGAACAAGCCCGCAGTCATCAACGAGAATGTCGTCATCGCTTCGGCAAAGCGATAAATCGGCTTACGCCAGTCAGCATGCATCAGGTGCAAAATCGCCGACAACAGCGTGCCGGAGTGGCTCATACCGATCCAGAAGATGAAGGTGGCAATATACAAACCCCAAACTTGCGGGTTGTTCAAATTGGCTACGCCCATCCCTATCTGATATTGGTAAATTTCACAGCCCAAACCAACACCAAACATCGATAGCGCAATAACCAGAATCACCCAAAACAGCGGTCTTGGTGATTCCAAACTTTTGAGCACGTCACCGTTGATCTTTGCCCATTCTATGCTCTCGCGGATGTCTTTTTCCATTTTCACTTATCCTTTTACTTGTGCCTTAGATGGCGCTTTCACGAACACGCTCGAGATACATGACTGACGGATACGCACGCAGTTCTTCAAAAATGCGATACCCGCGCAAATCCGAACCGCCTTCCTGCTCATCCTTCGCCTGCACATCTTTCGCCGCCAACTCAACCTGCTGATGCGCCCACTTCTTGGCCACTTTTGACTCTGGCTCAACCAAATTCCCAAAGGTGATCGCACTGGTCGGGCATGCTTGTTGACAGGCGGTTTGCACCTCGCCGTCATGCACCAGACGGCCTTCGGTACGCGCATTGTTTTTCGCTCTTTCCAAACGTTGAACGCAGAAAGTGCATTTTTCCATCACACCTTTGCCGCGAACTGTTACATCCGGATTAAGTTGCTGGGTCATCTCTGCCGGCCATACATTGTCTGTAGTCGGATAGTCGTACCAGTTGAAATAACGCACTTTGAACGGGCAGTTTGCCGAGCAATAACGCGAACCGATACAGCGGTTGTACACCTGCGAGTTCAATCCATCCGCGGTGTGGTTGGTCGCACCAACCGGGCAAACCGTCTCGCAGGGTGCCGCTTCGCATTGCTGGCATAGCATGGGCATAAACTGCGCACCCTGATCGGGAAATTCGCGGCCATCGTCATCCCAGTAACGCTCGATGCGCATCCAATGCATTTGCTGTCCCGCATCGAATTTTTGCTTACCCACGACCGGTAAATTGTTTTCGGCATAACACGCCACGCTGCAGGCATTGCAACCACTGCAGGCGTCCAAATCGATGGCCATGGCCCACTTGTATTCCTCATGCGGCTTGTCATCCACCGGATGCATATGGCGGAATTTCGACCAATTTTCTAACATATTGGAAACGGACACTTTTTAAACCTCCCCCGAAAGTTCAACATCATCAGTCGAAACGCGCACGGCGATCTTTACACCTGCCTGGCTTCCCCCGACTGCGCCCTCATCTTTTACTATAAACACGCGTTTGCCAGTCTTGCTGATCTTTACGCGCGTTTCGTTGAGTGCCAACTCGCCGGTTTCTTTGTCGACGACTTGGTCCAGAATGCCAAACGCATTCACACCAACATCTTTAGCCCAGCGACCCAAAGCAACATGCCCATTGCCCAATGGGATGGAAACCGCATCCGGATGTATGCCCGGGAAAAGATATGCTTGAGCTTTGACTGATCCGCTGCGCGAAGTTACTTCGACGATATCCCCCTCGACGATTCCCAGTTTGGCTGCCGTTTTGGGATGCAACTCAACCCAGGAATCCCACACGATTGTTGTCAGCGGATCCGGCGATTCCTGCAACCAGGGTTGATTGGCGTGACGGCCGTCACGCAGACTTGCCGTGACTGACGGAATCAGATGCAACGGGTATCCGCTGTTTTCATCTGCAGGAGGCGGCAAAACTAAACCGGCAGCAGATGATTTGGCAGACAGATTATTTGACGACGCGGAAAACGGGACGATCCCATTGCTCAGCGTATTTGTCCAGAAAGTATCATCATCTTCTCCGGAACCGCCAAGCGCAGACTTATTCTTTACTACTGCACTGCGCAAGTAGGAATAAAAATCCTCGTAATCTTTGTATTCTTTTTCACGACGCTGCTTAAGCAAGGCCAACAGAATATCGCCCAAGCCTTTGGTATTCGGATGCAGTTTCTCCATCAAGGGCTGCTGAATACTCAACTGCGATGCTTCGCCCAAATATTCCGGCACCGAAGTACCCCAGTCTTCCAGGGCTGAGTCCAGTGGCAGAACCAAGTCTGCCTCTCTTGATGTTTCGTCGAGGTAATGTGCAAACGCAATTTTGAACGGTACCTTGCCCAAATTTTCTTTGAACTTAAGTGCAGTCGGGGCAGTAAATACCGGATTTGTGCCATAACTGAACAACACTTTAATTTTGCCGTTTGCCAAGCTGTCGTTCAAGGCTTGCACCGAGGAACGATTCCCCGTGGTGACCGCCACCTGAGGGAAAGGCACATTTGCAGGAGCCTCGATTGTCTTGCCGATATTACCCAACACGCGGTTCAGCAAGGCAATGGCTGCGGCATTTTGTGAACCATGCGCATATCCTTCTGCAGCAGAGCCGGTAATGACCAGACTCGGGCTACGCTCTTTCAGCAGAGCCGCCAGTTTTTCGATTTGCTCGGCCGGAACGCCAGTATCTTTGCTTACACGTTCTGAACTATAAGCCTTGCTTACGGCTGCAACATCAGCAGGCAAGCTCACACCGGAAGCCCCCAACGCATTGACAATTCCCAGCGCCAAAATCCCCTCTGTGCCCGGACGTATCACAATCCAGCGATCCGCATTGGCACCCGTCAGCGTCATTTTGGACTCAATTTGCACCAAAACTCCACGACCATTCTCATCCGCCTTGCGGAATTTGGCGTATTGCTGAGAGAAGTTTACCGGTGAAACCCACGCGCCCAAAAAGTCAGCCCCGAATGAAACGACCACTTTGGCTTTATCCAAACGCAAGCGTGGCATTTCCACGCCGTATGCTTTTTTATTCGCGGCCCGAACTACCGAAGGCGAGACAGCTTCGTAAGCGTAATGATTTTTCGAACCCAAAGCTTCCAGATAATTATTCAGCAATACTTTGACATGGCCGCTTAGTCCGCCGGTCAGGAAGGCGATTTCATCGCCTTTCACGCCGGAAAGCTTTTCATTAATCAGCCCCAATGCTTTGTCCCAGGCGATAACTTCACCTTTGTCGCCATTGCGCAGCAAAGGCTCGCGCACGCGATCAGGATTGTAATGCGCCTGCACACCGGCTTGCCCGAGGCCGCACAACTTGCCGTGGTTGATCACGGAATTGGGATTCCCTTCCAACTTCAGCACACGTCCTTCACGCAAGCGACCCGTAATATTGCAGCCCGCATCGCACTGCGCGCAGGTGGAATTAAAATACACGGAGATGCCTGGAATCGCGTACTCAGGCGGCTCCACGTAGGAAACAACCGTCTCAACTCCATCCTGAATTGAAGTGTTACCGCAACCGCTCAACGCGACTGCTGTACCACCCCACCCCAACACCTTCAGAAAATCTCGTCGATTAAAACTGTTTTCAATCATCACTAAACCCTCTTTGAAATCTTGATATGTAAACTCGCGATATTCACGGGCCGATTATTTGTGGCACTGCCAGCAATCGTTCGGGCCATGTGTCGTCTTGGTACCTGTCGCATCGACCGCATGGTCTTTTTCATGGCAACTTACGCACCATCCCATCGTGATCGGCTTTTGACGACGCGCGACCGTCATGGTTTTGATGTCTCCATGGCAATAGCCGCAAGCCTCTTGCACCGGTTTACCCTGTGCAAAGACAAAACGTTGAATATGGCGTTCGTGATTGAAGCGCACGAAATCCGGCAAGTCATGCACCTTTTTCCATGGGATAGGCTTCTTTGCTTCCCAGTATTCAAACAACTTCTGAATACGGGGGGTATCTCTTACAGAAGGAAGATTCTGATGGCAGCCGATACATTTCCGCAGGGGCGGAATACCCGACACCATGCTGCGCCGGGCATAGGTATGGCAATACATACAGTTGATCTCCATACCGCCTTTTGCAGCAACTGACGGATCTGCCGCATCGGCCGGATCACGGTTACCTGCATGACGGTTGTGTGGGAACTCGATAGGCTGCTCTATTACCGGACCCAAATCGTCCTCAGTGGTAATAGATGGCCGCGCATCAGCAGCATGACAAGCGACATTGGCGAATAGCCCGACAAGCAAAAAAAACAATTGTAAGAAACGGTGCATCGTATGTGGCTCCCCCAACAAAACAATTTAGACTACCGACAAAATTGATGCCGGCATTGCATTACTACGGGTGAAACGGATTTGATTTTTATATACGGTGAAATCGTTTTTTTATTTTTTAATAATTATTATTAATTTTTCCGATCCTACATCGACCAGATTGACGACTCGGGACGAATAATGTCTAGGTTAAAAAATAATGTCAACACTACTTCGCTAACATTATTTTTTTCATCTCTTAAAAAGACTATGGGTCAATGTGTTACAGCATTTACTAATATTGGCTCCATAAACCCTTAATTTAAGAAGGGTCTATAAAATCGTATAGTTAGCGCCAATATCGCGTGACACTATCTTCTTGGTAAACTACGCGGCACAACTTCAATCCCCCACCCAGAATGAACGAAGAACAAACAGTACTTGAATTTTTCTCACGCGATGAAAACCTTTCCCTTGCTCTGATTGCCGCAGAGCATTTGGACAACATACGGTTGCAACATAACAATCGTTTTTGGAACACACTACATGAGCACCTGAATGCACTTCTCACGCAGCAAGAACTGCCGTGGCGTGCCGAACTTACAGAGGATCGAAATAGCGAAGGCAATCTTGTCGGACTTCATCTGGAGCCTCACACTCAACAGCGTTCATTCTTGAGGCCGTTTATGGAACAGCAGCTCATGGAAAACAGTTACCGGATCTATTACGGATTAATGTGGAACGCTACTACCGAGCCTGCACAAATTAAATTGCCAGCCGTTGAATCGCTGCGAACACGCATGGCTGCAGTCGGATTTAAAGACAGCGACAGCTTCCTCGCATGGCAATGGTCCCCGTGGTTTCCACGCCGCAAAGACTTTCTGCTGCGTTACTCGAACAAGCGAGATGAACTATTGAAAGAGGTGATGCAACCCTGGCAAGCTCTGCTGCAAGAATTTGGAAATCAACTCCTCATGGCGAATGTTGCATTGAAGGAAACGCCGCAAAGCGCGGCTATTTCACTGGATCAACTACATCAGAAAACGAAACGATAAAAATCGAATTCTCATTGTCGGGCACAGGCTCTCCTTTGTAAATTTCTCGAAAATTTCCCGGCAATCCTAAAGATTTCTCCAATGACGCCGATAACCTGAATAACCGCGGTTAATGTGGCTCGTTAAAGCTCAGACCAACGGTGACGGCTAAACAAGCCGAGGTTTTCTAACTGAGTCAAA
>Ga0224559_1000112_pt1 | contig 49663 bp, 33 predicted proteins | sample 714S33034metaG_FD_180676 | JGI IMG/M metagenome (GOLD analysis project Ga0224559, IMG submission 180676) | Peat soil microbial communities from Stordalen Mire, Sweden - 717 S3 30-34 | ecosystem: Environmental > Terrestrial > Soil > Wetlands > Peat | place: Sweden: Norrbotten County, Stordalen... | reverse complement strand
CAGACCGGGCAGTGTAGCCATCAGCGCCGCCACACCGAAGCACTTGTCTCCCTTGCCAAATTGATCGATGGCGGTGCGCTCGTCCGGATTGCTCATGAAGTTGACGTAGCGCTTCATGATGTCCGGATCGAACTCCAGCGTGTTCTTGATAACCGAGCGGTACTTGGCGTTCTCCTCGTCGCGCAACATCACCATGAAAGCGCTGTTGTAGACGCGGTGCATGCCCAGGGTGCGAACGAAGTAGCCTTCCATGAGCCAGAAGGCCTCCGCCAGCAGCAGCGTGCCGGGAACCTCGGCGGCCACGCGATCCACCACCTCGCGCCAGAATTCATGCGGCATATGCTTGTCGAACTCAGCCTGGCTCATGCCGTATTCCGCGCGCGAAGGGATAGCGCCGCTTGCTCCGGGCCCTGGGAACCACAGCCGATGAAAATGCCGCTTGGCCAGCGTCATTGCCGCATCGAAGCGAATCACGGGAAACAGCCGCGCCACATGCAGAATCGTCTGGATCACCTGCTCGCGTACCGCTGGATTCAGGTAGTCGAGCTGCGCCGTGTCGTTCCAGGGAAAGCTGGTGCCGTCGTTGCCGTGATAGATGTAGCGCGTTTCGCCACTCGCGTTGTCGCGGCGGCGGAAGACCACCGCGGCATCCGACTCTTCGAAGTAGTGATCTTCAATCTTGATCTCCACACGGCCATCGTGCGAGAGATCGGGACCGTTAAAGCTATACGCGGGATAGGGAGAATCCTGCCGCGAGATAAACCAGTCCGGGTGTTCGATGACCCAAGGCGAATCGATGCCCATGTGGTTCGGCACCATATCGCTGGCCAGCCGAACGCCCAGCCTGTAGGCGCGATCTCGCAGGTTGATGTAAGCAGCCTCGCCGCCCAGATCCTCGGCAATCGCGTAGTCGAACAGCGAATAGGCCGAAGCCACCGCATCCTGATTGCCGCACAGTTTCTTGATCGTTTTCGACGCACGGCTGCGCTCCCAAACGCCGATCAGCCACAGCGAATTGAGCCCGCGCCGCGCCAGGGTTGCCAGCTCCTCGTCGGGAATCTCATCCAGACGGGCAATGCGCCGGCCGTACTGTTTGCTCAGTTGCGCCAGCCAGACATAGGTGCTCTTCGCGATCAGGACGGTGTTCGGCATCCAGGCCGTGTCCGGGCTGAACTTCTCGTATTCGTGCGCCGGGTCGCCGAAAACCGGCACCTCGGCGTGACTGACGATGGACGGCCACTGCTGCTGGCCGGTCTCCTGGCGGCGCTTGGCGGCGGCTTCCGCCGTGGCGCGGGCCTGCGCGGCCGGAGGATTGAACTGCATCCAGATGGCCAGCTCTTCCTCGTGAAGAATCTCTGTGGCAATTCCCAGCAACTGCTCCAGGCTCTCGCCCAGCAACGGCTTCCAAAGCCGGCGTATCAGCGCAAGCTGGTCGCGGAGCGAGTTCGGCGACCCTACTGCCGGAGCGCGCAAAAGCTCCAGCAGGTTGACAGCCTTGGCGCCCTCGAGCGGAATCAGCGGCCGCGTAGCAAAATAGTCGGGAAACTGCTTCGTCACCTGGCGGTAGACGGTCTTCTCGGCCAGGGTCTTCTCCTCAAAAAGCTCGTCAAACGGCTGAAAAGCCTCATTGCGGTTGGCCGTCCACAGCAGCAGCAGCTCTTCCAGCGCGGCAGCCCGATGCGGCATCCCCGCGGTGGCGCCGGCCAGCCATTCCGGCGGCGTCTCAAGCCCGCGGATGATGCTTGCGCCCGGAAAATGCTCCACAAACGTCAAGAGCATCTTGTCCAGCGCCTCGGCGCCCACCTGGGAGCCGAACCAGTCCAGAGCGCCGGTCATGACCTCACGATCGAACTGCTCCCGGTAGCGCGCGATCAGAACGTGGCTGGCCTCATCGATCAGGCCCATCGCGTACAACGCTCCGGCATGAACCGCCAGTTCGGGGTGCTTTTCTACGTCGCGCACCTGGTTCATGCGGTAGGCGAACTCGCGGCACGCCGCCATATTGGCAAAAACAACGTTTCCGTTATAGGAGAAAAGGGACTCCGCGAACTGATAGCGTTCACGTGCGTTCCGCGAAATGTGAAATTCCATCATCAAGAAATAGCTCCCGAACTCTTCCATCCACGCCAGGAAACCGAAGCCCCATCCCGCGGAATACTTGCTTCGCCTCGCTTTTGCAGCCTGATCCGCCGGTTCCGCGCGTCAGCACATAGAGAAGCCAACCAAAAGGTAAAGTAACACCAATGAGGGCAATGCCGCTGGAACATCTAGTTTAACGCCCGCCCCGCAAAGTTGGCAGACAAGTATCCTGAACCGTCAGAAGGTTTAATATGGCTTTCAGCCCCGCGACCTATTATTTCCCAGGATGTATTGAATGGCAGCTTCTAGCCCTACCGATCAATCCGGCACACCCCAGATCGCGGCTACGCCCACCCGCTCGCTCGCCTATCTTGTCAGCCGCTATCCGACCATCTCCATGATTTTCGTTCTCCGCGAAGTGCTCCAACTTCGGGAGTTGGGGTTTCGCATCGACACAGCGTCCATCAATCCTCCGGATCGCGCCCCGGACCGCCTGACCGCAGAAGAAGCTGCCGAAGCAGCGCGGACCTACTGCGTCAAGTTCCATGGCGTTTTTGGCGCCGCGGGGGCTCATTTGCAGACCATCCTCGGAAATCCGATCGGCTATTGCCGGGGTGTTGGGCAGGTGTTCGCCCTGGGCGGCCTGGACCTCAAAAGACTCTTCCTCAACCTCATGTACTTCACCGAGGCTCTGATGGTGGGCCAATGGATGCGGCGAAACCGGCAGCGTCACCTCCATTGCCACCTCGGCCAACAGGCTGCGACCGTGGGCCTCTATGTGCGCCGAGTCTTCGGCTTCGGATATTCGGTTACGGTTCACGGACCCGATGAGTTCTACGACGCCCGCGGACAATACCTCGCCGAGAAAATTGCCGCCGCCGATTTCATGGTCTGCATAAGCTCATTTGCACGCAGCCAACTTATGCTTCTCTCGCCGCAAGTCCATTGGAACAAGCTCATCGTCTCGCGACTCGGCGTAGATCCGCAGGTCTTCTCACCGGCAGCCGGGAACGCTGCGCCAGAGACCTTTGAAATCCTTTGCGTCGGCCGCTTCACTCCGGCAAAAGGACAGCATCTCCTCATCGATGCGGTGGAACGCCTCGCTCACCGGAGCCGTCCCGTTCGGCTTCGCCTGGTCGGCAGCGGACCCGATGAATCGTCTCTTCGCGAACACGCCGCCCACATCGAGTTTCCCGAGAGCGTGATCTTCGAGGGCGCGGTCAATCAGGATCGCATCCGCACGCTCTATGCAGCAGCCGACATCTTCTGTCTTCCCAGCTTTGCAGAAGGCGTTCCGGTGGTGCTGATGGAAGCCATGGCCATGGGGATTCCCTGCGTCACCACGCAAATCACCGGCATTCCGGAGTTGATTCGCAATGGAATCGATGGCTACCTTGTGGCGCCCTCGGATTTGGATGCGCTGGTCGAGGCCCTGGCGACGCTGATGGACGACCCGGCGCTGCGCGAACGCCTGGCAGCAAGCAGCCGAGCGCGCATCCTTGAGCACTACGACCTGCGCCGGAATGTTGCGGAACTTGCCGGCCACTTCGTCGAGCGCGTCAAGCCCTGAGCACTCGCGCCGGGCTACTCCTCAATCCAGCGCCTTGTGGAAGCGCAGAATCGCAATCGTCAGCAAGCCGAAGCCGAGTCCTGCCATGGCGGCCATCTGCGGCCACAGGATGTCCATCCCCACGCCCTTCAGATAAGTGCCGCGCAGCACGATCAGAAAATAACGCAGCGGAATTGCATAACTGAAATACTGCATCCACTGCGGCATGGTGCTGATCGGAAAGCCGAATCCGGAAAAGCTGATCGCCGGCATGATGAAGAAAAAAGAAGTCACCATTGCCTGTTGCTGCGTCGACGAGACTGTTGAAATAAGCAGGCCCACGCCCAACATGCACAACAGGAACAAGACCGAGCCCGTTAGCAATACTGAAAGATGACCGCGAAACGGTACCTGAAACCAGAGCGTCCCGACCAACGCAATCAGCGATACGTCGAAAAGGCCAATCAGAAAGAAGGGCAGCGTCTTGCCAAGAATGAACTCGGCCGGGCGAATCGGCGTCACCATGATCTGCTCGAGCGTTCCGATCTCGCGCTCGCGGACCACCGCAAACGCCGTCAGCGTAATGACCAGCACCAGCGTCAGGCTGCCGACAATTCCCGGAATAAAAAACCAGCGACTGCTCAGGCTCGAGTTGTACCACGGCCGCTGTTCAAGCTCGACCGACGGAATCGCTTCAGTCAACTGCGGCGCAATCCGGTAGATACGGTCCATCTGATAATCGTGCGCAAAGCCGAGCGCGATTTGCGAGATGTATCCGGAAGCAATCAGCGCGGTATTTGAATTGGTCGCATCCACAATCACCTGCATCGGCGCAGTCTGGCCGCTGCGCAGTTTCTGCGCAAACCCAGCATCGATTTCCAGCCCCACGGTCGCCTTTCCCCGATCGATCGAATCGCGAATTTCGCGCGAGTCGGTCAGTTGCCGCTGCACGTCGAAATATGGGCTCGAAGTAAATCGCGAAATCAAATCGCGGCTCTCCTGGCTATGATCCAGATCCAGCACAACCGTCGGAACGTGATGGATATCGTAGGTTGCCGCATATCCAAACACCAGCATCTGAATGATCGGCGGACCGAACAGCAGGAAGCGCGTCCGCTTGTCGCGGAAGACCTGGATGAATTCCTTGATCAACATCTGCTTCAAGCGCCCAAACATAAGGTCTCCCTTAGTCCAACTAGTCCAACCGCTTGTGGAATGCATTTGTAGCCAACAGCGCCAGCACGAATGCAAAAACGCATAGCGGTATCAAGTCCGCTGAGAGCATTGCCGTCGGTGTTCCCTTGAGAAAGATCTGCTTCAACACTGAAACGTAGTAACGGGCCGGCAGAATGCGCGTGATCCATTGCAGAACAACGGGCATTTGGTCGATTGAAAACAGGAATCCCGACAGCAGAAATGCGGGCAGGAACGTAACCAGCAGCGCGATCTGGCTTGCCGCGAACTGGGTCTTCGCCAGCACCGAAATAAAGAAGCCCAGCGAAAGCACAACCACGAGGAACAACGCGGAACTGACCAGCAGCGTTGCATACGAACCGCGAAACGGCACGCGGAACCAGTAGATCGCAATCGCCGCGCAAACGATCACGTCGAACATTCCCAGAACAAAATAAGGCGCCAGCTTGCCCAGCATGATCTCCATCGCGCTTACCGGAGTTGAAATCAACTGCTCCATCGACCCCCGCTCCCACTCGCGTGCGATGGTCAGCGACGTCAGGAATGCGCCGATCACCGACATCACCAGCGCAAGCACTCCCGGTACGATGAACGCGCTGCTTTCGAGATCCTCGTTGTACCAGGTGCGGGTTTGCACGCTCACCCCGGCAGGTTGCATCGACTGGCCGCGCTGGCGAAGCCAGTTGAGTTGCATGTCCGCTGAGTATCCCTGGACTACAGCTTGCGCGTAGCCGATCAGCACATTGGCTGTATTGTCGTCGGTACCATCGACAAGCGCCTGGACCTGCACCGGGCTGCCGCTCGCCAATCGCGAAGAAAAATCCCACGGAATCACAATCGCCATTTTGGCATGGCCGTCGTCGAGTGCTCTCGTAATCGCGGGATAGTTGTTCACCACGCGTGCGACCGTAAAATACTCACTGGCCTGGAAGCGTTTCAGCAGGTCTTGACTCTGCTGGCTTCCGTCGCGGTCGTAAACATAGACCGGTAGTCCTTTTAGATCGAGATTCACTCCGTAGCCGAACAGCAGCATCAGCGTCACCGGCATGATGACCACGATCATCAGGCTGCGCGAATCGCGGACAATCTGAATCACTTCTTTTCTGGCCACGGCCAGCAATCGCGTGAAACTCATGCTCTGTTCTCCTCTCCCGCATTGCTCGCGGTGGTGAGAGAAACGAACACATCCTCCAGGCTCGGGCGTATCTTTTCAATTCGACCTACAGTAATTCCATTGTCCGCTAAGTACTTCTCAATACGCGGCATGGCTGCATCCGCCGCTGGCACAACCAGGTGCAGAGCGTTGCCAAACACTGCCGCATCCATTACGTCGGGCGCCGCTTGAAGCACTTCAACGGCCTTGCCCAGCGGCTCGCACTCAATCAGCAGCAGATCGCCCTTCATCGAATCGCGCTTCAACTCCGATGGCGTGCCGAGAGCAACAATCTTCCCGCGAAAGATCAGCGCCAGACGGTTGCAATATTCCGCCTCCTCCATGTAGTGCGTGGTCACGAAGACAGTCACGCCCTGCGCCGCCATCTGGTGAATCAGGTCCCAGAACTGCCGCCGCGAGATCGGATCGACGCCGGAAGTTGGCTCATCCAGAAACAGAACGAGCGGCTTGTGCAGTACCGCGCAGCCCAGCGCCAACCGTTGCTTCCAGCCGCCTGGAAGCGTGCCAGTGATGAGGTTTTCCTGTCCCTTGAGATTCGCCATCGCCAGCGCCCATTCAATTCGCTGCTTGAGATTCTTGGAGGGCACGCTATAGAGGCCGGCAAACAGGCGCAGGTTCTCAATCACCGTTAGATCGTTATACAAAGAAAACTTCTGCGACATGTAACCGATGTTCTGCCGCACCGCTTCCGGCTTGCTGGCAACGTCATACCCCGCAACCTGCGCGCGCCCCGAGGTCGGCTTCAGCAGCCCGCAGAGCATTCGAATCGTCGTCGATTTGCCCGCGCCGTTGGGTCCAAGGAATCCAAAAACCTCGCCTTTGCCGACCTTGAGATTGATCCGATCCACGGCCACGAAGTCGCCGAACCGTTTCACCAGGTTCTCCACCACGACTGAATCGCCGCTATTCATGGGCCGATGCTCCTGCGCCCACCGCATCGACAAAAAGGTCTTCGATCGATGGCGCTACCTGCTGAATCGCGTCGAATGGCACTCCTGCTTTCTTCAAGCGCGCCTCAAACTCCGGAATGCGCCGCGATGCATCGTCGACGACGACATGCAGACCGTCGCCCGTCAGCACCAGACTTGAAATTCCCTCCGCGTGTTCGAGTTCGCTTCGCAGCCTGCGCGGCTCAAGCGAAGTAATCGACAGGACGCCTTTGCGCATGTTTGTCTTCAGGTTCACAGGCGTGTCGCAGAATAGAAGCTTGCCCTGATTGAGCAGCGCAACACGATGGCAGCGCTCGGCCTCATCAAGGTATGCAGTCGAGGTCAAGATCGCCACGCCCTCCGCGGCCAGCCCATAAAGAATGCGCCAGAAGTCGCGCCGCGAAACGGGATCCACGCCTGTCGTCGGCTCATCCAGCAAAATCACCTTGGGGCGATGAATGAGCGCACAGACCAGTCCAAGCTTTTGCTTCATTCCGCCGGAAAGCTTGCCCGCAAGCCGCCTCCGGAACTCGCTCATTCCCGCTGCCTGCAGCAGTTGCGCGGAACGCTCTTCGCGCTCAGCCTTTCTCACTCCGAACAAGTCGGCGTAGAAGCGAATGTTCTCATCCACAGTGAGGTCTTCATAAAGCCCGAATCGCTGCGGCATATAACTGAGCGCGTGTTTGGCCCCCTCCGGATCGCGGACGACATCGAAGCCCGCGACAGTGGCTTTGCCCGAGTCCGGAGGCATAATGCCCGCCAGCATCCGCAGCGTAGTCGTCTTCCCTGCCCCGTCAGGGCCGACCAGGCCGAAGATCTCTCCCGCGCGCACATCGAAGCTCAGCGCCGCAACAGCACGCACACCGGGAAAGCTCTTCGTGAGCCCTTCAGCCACAATCGCGGATTGGAGTGGCTCCGTCATTGCTTTGCTGGCGCAGTTCCTGAACCTTGGACCCCGGCTGCGGCCAATTCGATGTGCGCGTCCGCGGGCATGCCCGGTTTCAGCTCGTGATTCGGATTGTCGAGGTCGATCTTGATGCGATAAACAAGCGTGACCCGCTCCTGATTCGTCTGCACGCTCTTCGGAGTAAACTCCGCGTCTGGCGAAATAAATGAAATGCGCCCGTGGTAATGCTTGGCCGGATAGGTGTCGGTGGTCACGGTTGCTTCCTGGCCCCAATGAATGCTGCCCAGATCGGTCTCTGCGACATAGGCGCGCAGCCAGAGATGATCGAGATCGGCAAGCGTCACTACCGGCGAACCCGGCTCAACCACTTCTCCCGGTTCCGCCTGGCGCACCGTGATTACGCCGCTTGATGGCGCGCGCAGAACCGCGTAGCCCAGGTTCACTTGGCTCAAACCGAGGTTCGCATTGGCTTGGTTGAGATTGGCGCGCGCAATCTCGATATCTTCCTTGCGGCTGCCCTCCTCCGCCTCGTTGTATCGTTGTTGCGCAGCCTTGAAAATCGCCTCCGCGCGCTTCAAGGCAGTCGCCGCCAGGTCGCGATCCTGCGCGGAGATCTCATCTTTGCCGAAGAGACGCTGTGCCCGATCGTTGTCGATCTTCTTCTCGTCCAGGTCGGCCTGCGCGTCGAGCACAGATTGATGCGCGGCCTTCACTTCCTGCTCCCGCGTTCCCGCCAGCGTGAGCGCAAGGCTGGATTCACGCACACGAACCGTTGCTTCGTCGATCCGCACCTTCTGCCTGGAGTCGGCGTCCTCGATGCGCGCCAGCAGAGCGCCCTGCTCAACCTGCTGGCCCTCCTCGACCGGCAGCTCCACAATTCGCCCCGGCACCTTGAAGCTCACCAAACTCTCGTGCGCCTCAATGTTGCCGGAGAGCCTGATCTCAGTTATGGGTGCCGGCTTTTTGATCAGCCTCGGATAAAAATACACGCCGGCTGCAATCGCCGCAGCCAGCAGAATCACAATCGGAATGACTCGCTTCATATCACCAAACCTCGTAAACCGGAATCCAACTAGCGTTTCTCAAAGCGACGCCGCTTACGGATTCCCCATGAACTGCAAGATGTTTTTCTCGGTTTCGCCCATGGCGCGAGCAAGCGCAAACTTCGCGTCCACATGGCTGGAGACGGCAAGGATATAGTTCTCCTGAGCGCGGGCCAGTTCGTCCTGAGCGGTAACCACCTCAACATTGTTCGCGGTTCCCGACTGAAAACGATCCTGCGACAACTCGAGCTCCCGCTGCGCCAGATCCTGCCCCTCTTTCGCGACGCTCACCTGCTGGGCGGCGGAATCCAGATTCAGCAGCGCCACGCTGAGGTCTTCTTCGATGCCGCGCCGCAGATCGGCAATCTGATCGTCGATGCGCTTCACGCGGCTGGCAAGCTCCTGCGCCTCGCCGTTGCGATCGCGATCGAAGACCGTAAAATCTATCTGACCTTGAATCAGGCCCGTCGGCTCCACGCCGCCAATGCTCCGTCCGATCGCGCCGAAGTTGCCATTGATGCTGACTTTGGGATAGAGACGGGCGCGGTTTGCGCTTTGCTGCTCGATCAAACCCTGTCGCTGCCGGTCAAGCGAGAGGTAGTCGGCACGCGCCTCGAGCGCAGCGGGCACCAGTGTCTCCGATTCAGGCTGCGATAGCGGCTGATAACGGAGCGGCTCGGCAAGCTCCAAAGACGTGCCCGGATTCATGCCCAAATTGCGCGCGAGACTTAGCAACGATTGCTTGTATTGGTTTTCGGCTACCAGTACAGCCTGCTTGTCGTTGGCAAGCTGCACCTCGGCGCGCAGCACGTCCACACCGGTCGCAGTCCCGGCATCGTGCTTGTCCCTGGCCAGCTTCACAAGAGCGTCTGAATCCCTCACGCGCGATTGGGCCGCCTCCACTCGCGCCGCGGCTGATTGCGCATTCAGGTAAAGTGCGGCGATCGCGCGAACGATAAGATCGCGTGCATCCCGATCGTCGAGCTTGCCCGCATCGACCGCCAGTTCACTCGCCTTCAACCCTCGATAGCTCTGAAGGTCGAGAACATTCTGCTGCGCATAGACTCGAAAATCGTAATTCGAAAACGGTCCCACCACATGCGGAATCGGAACTCCCGGCAACGAGAGCCCAAACGCCTGCAGATCGCGGTTCTGCACGTTGGCATAGGTTTGCGCGCTCACCCGAGGCAGCAATGCAGCCGCCAGGCGCCGCTCCCGTGTGCCCTCAGCCTCGTCCACACGCGTTCCGGCAACCAACACACTGAGGTTGGCCTGCAGTGCCTTTTGAATCGCATCCTGCAATGTGAGCCGGTAAGGAGCAGGTTGCTGCGCGGCGCAAATCCTGCCCGGAATCAAGCCTGCCATCGGCCCAGCAACCAAGCCCGTCAGCATGAGAAAAACGGCCTTGCGAAAATCGGAGTTCATGGTTCCTACTTTTTTCCGGAGAGGGCGATCGATCTCCAGAAGTGCTGAAAACTGTCTTCGATCCATGTTTCGAGCGCAGGCTCGCCATGAAGCGACCAAAACAAGATCGTTCCCATCACTGACTGCATAAGTTGGGTGGCGACCTTTTCCTTCTTCAAGTGAGGGTTGATCTCCCCCCGTGCCTGCCCGGTTGCCACCAGCTCCGCAATCGCCTTATGCCCGACCGTCATTTTGCGCTCGATGATGGCGCGGACGCTCTCGCTGGCAAGAAAGGACGAGATCATCGCGCGGGCAAGGCTCGGGCTGCGTCCCTGCTCTTCGGCGAGCCGCAGGGCCAGCCGGTGCAGCACGGCATGAATCGTCTGCTTGCCTCGCGCCGCAAGCGAAGCGGCTTCACCCACTTTGCCGAGCTGAATCTCGGCCATGACGCCAAGCACATGGTCTTTTGTCTCGAAGTAGTTGAAGAACGTCCCCTTGCCCACGTCCGCTGCTTCGGTAATGTCTTCCACCGTGACGTTGGGGAAACCGCGCTCGGAAAACAACTGCAGCGCGCACCGGAACAGCTTTATTCGGGTCTCCGCTGCGCGGCGTTCGCGTCGCCCTATTCCAGGATTTTGCGGAAAATGACTATCGAGAGTGGCTTCATCTGAGCCCCTTGCGCGAGATTTGCGACTTTCAATCACAAATGACCTTAGACCGTTTCTGACTGTCAGTCATATATTTGCGGAAAGGACCTAAGTCTGTCAATACGTCTTCCATCAAATCAAAGTGAATTCTCCGGGCGGCTCTCGACTAGGAGAAGATTTCAGCGTCTCGCAGCACCAAACCGGCGCGATCTTTCTCCGAGACAATTGCACTCTCGGGAGCAACCGGCCACGGGATGGCAAGCTCCGGGTCGTTCCAAAGAATGGTCCGTTCTCCCGCGAGAGAGTAATAGTCCGTTACCTTGTAAGCGAATCCGACAATGTCCGTAAGCGCGAGAAATCCGTGACCGAAGCCCACCGGAATCCACAACATCTCGCCGCTTTCGCCGTTGAGTTCGATCGCAAAGTGCTTTCCAAACGTGGGGGAACCGCGCCGCAAATCCACGGCCACATCGAACACCGCGCCGTGAGTCACCCGGATCAGCTTCCCTTGCGGCTGGACCACTTGATAATGAATGCCGCGAAGCACATTCTTTCTGGACAACGAGAAGTTATCTTGCACCCACGGCCCCGGCAGACCTGCCTCCGCCATCGCCCGCAGATTGAAGGTCTCGCAGAATGCGCCACGTTGATCGCGGTAAACTGCCGAACTCAGCACCAGCACTCCGGGCAGCGATGTTTTGGTGACTTTCATAGCTGAGTATCTCTTGCCGCGAAGTGCGGCTCCCGAAGCAGCGTCAGCAGGTATTGTCCATAGCCGCTCTTGATGACCGGCTGAGCCAGCGCTTCCAACTGCTCCGCCGTGATGAAACCCTGGCGATAAGCGATCTCTTCCGGGCAGGCTATATTCAGCCCCTGGCGCCGCTCAATCGTATGAACGAAAAGCCCCGCCTCGAGCAGCGATTCGTGCGTTCCCGTGTCCAGCCATGCCATGCCGCGGCTCATGATCTGCACATTGAGATTTCCGGCCTCAAGATATCGCCGGTTCAGGTCCGTAATCTCAAGCTCCCCGCGAATAGAAGGCTTGAGAGTCGCGGCAATGCTCGCAACGTTCTTGTCGTAGAAATACAGCCCGGTTACCGCATAGCGCGACTTAGGAATCTTGGGCTTTTCTTCCAGGCTGATAGCGCGCCCCTGGCTATCGAACTCTACAACCCCATAGCGCTCCGGATCTTCAACGGGATAGGCGAAAACAGTAGCTCCCTGTTTGAGCTTTGCCGCCATCTGAAGCTGGCGAGAGAACCCCTGCCCGTAAAAGATGTTATCTCCCAGAATCAGCGCGCTCGAATCCCCGCCAATAAACTCCCGGCCGATGAGAAAAGCCTGCGCCAAGCCATCGGGGCTGGGCTGGACGGCATAGCTTATGTTGATGCCCCAGTTATGGCCATCCCCGAGCAACTCTGCAAAGCGGCCGGTATCCTGAGGCGTGGAAATGATCAGAATGTCGCGCAAACCCGCCAGCATCAAGGTGCATAGCGGATAGTAGATCATCGGCTTGTTGTAAACCGGCAAGAGTTGCTTGGACACGACATGGGTCACGGGATATAGTCGCGTGCCCGATCCTCCTGCAAGAACGATTCCCTTCATATCGCCAGCCGCTCCGTATAGTTCTGCGCGATCCAATCCCGGTACGCGCCGGTCCTGACGCTCTCAACCCATGAAGAATGGTCCAGGTACCAGCGAACGGTCTTGCGCAATCCATCCTCAAACCGCTGCGCAGGCTGCCATCCAAGCTCACGGGAGATCTTGGAGGCATCGATGGCATAGCGTCTGTCGTGTCCTGGCCGGTCCTTCACAAATGTAATCAGATTCCGCCGTGCGCCGGTCGCCGGAGACGGACTCATCTCGTCGACAAGATCGCAGATCAGTCTCACGACCTCAATATTCGTCCGCTCGCTGTTTCCGCCAATGTTGTAGGTCTCTCCCACCCGGCCGCGCTCTAAAACCTCACGGATCGCGGTGCAATGGTCCTCGACAAACAACCAGTCGCGGACGTTCATTCCATCGCCGTAAACCGGCGGCGCCTTGCCCTCAAGCGCGTTGAGAATCACGAGCGGAATCAGCTTTTCCGGAAACTGAAACGGCCCGTAATTGTTCGAGCAGTTCGTGGTGAGAACGGGCAGCCCCCAGGTGTGGTAGTACGCCCTGACCAGGTGGTCCGATGCAGCCTTTGAAGCAGCGTAGGGGCTGTTGGGCGAGTAGGCCGTGGTCTCGGAGAAAGCCGGATCAGCCGGCCCGAGCGAACCGTACACCTCATCGGTGGAGACGTGAAGGAACCGAAACGCGGCCCGATCGGCTGCGCTCATCTCCGACCAATAGGCCTTTGCCCGGTCAAGCAGAACGAATGTGCCTTGAACATTGGTGCGGATGAACGCTCCCGGCGCGGCGATGGAGCGATCCACGTGGCTCTCCGCCGCAAAGTGCACAACCGCCCGGGGCTGATGCTCCCGCAGCAGGGAGCCGACAAGCTCCGCATCGCAGATGTCGCCGCGAACCAGCAGATAGCGTGTATCGTGGTCCAGCGAAGACAGGTTGGCCGGATTCCCCGCATAGGTCAGCAGATCCAGATTGATAACTCGCGAGCCCACGGATTCCATCCAGCTCAAAACGAAGTTCGAGCCGATAAACCCCGCCCCGCCTGTGACGAGTATGGTATCCCGCATGTGCTCGCTCCAAGTCAACAGTATAGGCCCCAAGGTTTTTCGACAAGAGCGGGAGGTCGTGAGGACAGGGCAATCTTGCGTTGGGATCTAGAAGAAACCTGCTTTTGAGGAGAGGAAAAGGAGAAAGGGAGACCGGAGGCAGCTCGAAATGTGGCAGGGGCTAAAGCCCGGTTTCCTTGTGTGAGCATCTTGCAGCACGACTGAAGTCGTGCCCTTTCAAAACGCGGTCGCCACTTCTTACGCGGGAAAGGACACTAGAACTCAGGGCCTCCGCGAAACGAACTGCTGCGGCAAATCGAATTTTTCGTTAATATAAAGATGATCAGTTTGTTCCCAGACGAGGCCGGGTCTGCTCCGGCAGGCCTTTTGATGAAGGACCAGGCGAATTCCATCGACGGGAATCGCGACGCGTTTGTGTCTTTCCGGCCAGGCAATTCATTCTGCACTGAAAAGATTCATTGAAAAGGCTGCCATGAAACCATCGGATTGTCGTCTCCGCACCCCTCAGCCGCAGGGTCTCTATCACCCGCGGAATGAGCACGATGCCTGCGGTATGGGACTTGTCGCCAGCATTCGCGGCGAAAAGAGCCATGACATCATCCGCAAGGGCCTCGAGGTCCTGATCAACCTGACTCACCGCGGCGCAGCGGGTTGCGATCCGGAGACCGGCGACGGCGCAGGCATCCTGATTCAGATTCCCCATGCCTTTTTTGTGCGCGAATGCGGTGAGCTGGGAATGCGCCTGCCGGAACTCGGCGCCTATGGCGTGGCCATGTGCTTTCTGCCTGTGGAAAAACACAGCCGTTTGCAGTGCGAGGGCGTTTTCGAGCGCATCGCCAAGGAAGAAGGCCTGACCGTCCTCGGCTGGCGCGATACGCCCATCAATGGCGACGCAGTCGGCCGTGAGGCGCGAAATTCCCAGCCCTACATCGAGCAGTTGTTCGTGGGCCGCCCGGCCGGCCTCGAGGAAGACGCCTTCGAGCGCCTGCTCTACAGGATTCGCCGCCGTACCGAAAACGAGATTGCCGCCTCCGACATCGAGGACAAAGGCACCTTCTTTGTTCCGTCGTTCTCCTGTCGCACCATCGTCTACAAAGGCCTGATGCTGGCGCCGCAGATTGAGAGGTTCTATTACGAGCTCGCGAATCCCCTGGTCACCAGCGCGCTCGCCCTGGTCCACCAGCGCTTTTCCACCAACACGTTCCCCAGTTGGAAGCTCGCCCACCCCTACCGCTACGTCTGCCACAACGGCGAGATCAACACGGTTCGCGGCAACGTGAGTTGGATGAACGCGCGCCAGTCGGTTCTGGAGAGCCCGCTCTACGACGGCCATATCGACAAGCTCTACCCGGTCATCACCCCTGGCGGCAGCGACTCTGCCTCCCTTGACAACGCCGTGGAATTCCTCTTTCAGTCGGGCCGTTCACTCGCCCACGTAATGGCCATGCTCATCCCCGAGGCGTGGTCGGGCAACCCCGACATGGACGAGGACAAGCGCGCCTTCTACGAGTACCATGCCTCGCTGATGGAGCCCTGGGACGGGCCGGCGGCCATCGCATTCACCGACGGCCGCGTCATCGGCGCAACGCTCGACCGCAACGGGTTGCGCCCCGGCCGCTACATCGTGACGAAAGATGATTTAGTGGTGCTCGCCTCCGAGGCCGGAGTGCTGGACGTTCCGGCCGAAGACATTCGCAAGAAGGGCCGCTTGCAGCCGGGCCGCATGTTCCTCGTCGATACCGTCAAGCAGCGCATCATCTCAGACGCCGAAATTAAGAAGGAGCTGGCCGGCCGCCAGCCTTATGCCACCTGGCTCAAGGAGCAACAGGTCACGCTCGATCATCTGCCTGAGCCTGTGCGTGTAATCGCATCCAATCCTGAAACCCTGCTCCGCCGCCAGCGCGCTTACGGTTACAGCGAAGAAGACCTGCGCATCCTGCTCGGCCCCATGGCCACAACAGGCGCTGAGCCGACCGGTTCGATGGGCAACGACGTGCCGCTGGCCTGTCTTTCCGACCGTCCACAGCCGCTGTTCAACTACTTCAAGCAGCTCTTCGCCCAGGTCACCAATCCACCCATCGATCCCATCCGCGAAGAACTGGTGATGTCGCTCATCAGCTACATCGGCACCGAGCGCAACATTTTGGACGAAGCGCCGGACAACTGCCACACCCTCAAGCTACCCCATCCGATCCTGACCAATCGGGATCTGGAAAAGCTGCGCCGCGTCTCCTCGGGCGACCTACTGGCCACCACTCTGCCGGCTCTGTTTCGCGCCGCTGATGGCGAAGCCGGCCTCAAGCATTCGCTCGACGACCTCAGCACACGCGCCGCCCACGCGGTGCACTCCGGCTACACCCTGCTCATTCTCTCCGACCGCGGCGTGGATCCCACGTATGCGCCCATTCCCAGCCTGCTGGCCATGGCCGCCGTCCACAACCGCCTGGTGCGCGAAAAAACCCGCACTCAAGTGGCGCTCATCATCGAGAGCGGCGAGCCGCGCGAGGTCATGCACTTTGCCCTGCTCATTGGCTACGGCGCCAGCGCCATCAATCCCTACCTGGCCATTGAGACGCTCCACGACCTCAAGCGCCGCGGCCTTCTGCCCGCCAAAATCACCGCGGAATACGCCGAAAAGAACTTCATCAAGGCTATCAACAAGGGCCTGCTGAAGACTTTCTCCAAGATGGGCATCAGCACCCTGCAAAGCTATCGCGGCGCCCAGGTGTTTGAGGCCGTGGGGCTGAACAGGCATCTCGTCGACAGCTACTTCTCCGGAACCGAGTCGCGCATCGAGGGCGTGGGGCTGGATGTGCTGGCGCGCGAGGCGCAGATGAAACACGCCTACGCCTTCCAGCCGCTCACCGACTCCGAAACCGAACTCGTGGTCGGCGGCCAGTATCAATATCGCGAAGGCGGCGAGTATCACCTGCTGAATCCGCAGACCATCAGCAAGATGCAGCACGCTGTGCGGCAGAACAATCCAACCACGTTTCAGGAGTACACCGATCTCATTGACGATCAGAACCGCAACATGGCCACGCTTCGCGGTCTGCTCAAATTGAAATACGCCGAGACGCCCATTCCACTGAACCAAGTGGAGCCGGCCAAGGAGATCGTCAAGCGCTTCACGACCGGCGCCATGAGCTTTGGGTCTATCAGTAAAGAAGCGCACGAAACCCTGGCCATTGCCATGAATCGCATCGGCGGCATGTCCAACACCGGCGAGGGCGGCGAAGACGAGGAGCGCTTCAAGGAGGATGCCAACGGCGATCTGCGCCGCAGCGCCGTAAAGCAGGTGGCGAGCGGCCGCTTCGGCGTGACAACCAATTATCTGGTCAACGCCGATGAGATACAGATCAAGATGGCGCAGGGCGCCAAGCCCGGCGAAGGCGGACAATTGCCCGGTCACAAAGTCGACGAGATCATCGCCAAGGTTCGCCATTCCATTCCCGGCGTCGGCTTGATCTCGCCGCCGCCGCATCACGACATTTATTCGATCGAGGATCTGGCGCAGCTCATCTACGACCTGAAGAACGTCAATCCCCAGGCGCGCATCGCCGTCAAACTCGTCTCTGAGGTGGGCGTGGGAACAGTCGCGGCAGGCGTCTCCAAGGCCCATGCCGATGTTGTTCTTATCTCCGGCGATACCGGCGGCACCGGCGCTTCCCCGCTCAGCTCCATCAAGCACGCCGGGCTGCCCTGGGAGCTCGGCCTCGCGGAAACTCAACAAGTCCTGCTGCTCAACGATTTGCGCAGCCGCATCACGGTTCAAACCGACGGCAAGCTGCAGACCGGCCGCGATATTGTGATTGCCGCCTTGCTCGGCGCTGAAGAATTCGGCTTTGCCACTGCGCCGCTCATCGCCATGGGCTGCATTATGATGCGCAAATGCCACCTCAATACCTGCTCGGTGGGCATCGCAACGCAGGATCCGGTCTTGCGCGCGCGCTTCACCGGCCAGCCCGAGCACGTCATCAACTTCTTCTTTTTCCTCGCCGAGCAGGTGCGCGAACACATGGCCAAACTTGGCTTCCGCACCGTCAATGAGATGGTTGGCCGCGTGGACAAGATCGATCCCGCAGTAGCCAACGACCATTGGAAGGCCAAAGGCATCGACCTCTCATCGATCCTCTACGCGCCTACGTTGCCTTCGCGTGTCGCCCGCCGCTGCGTGCAGTCCCAGGATCATGGCCTGGACCTGGCCCTCGATCACGCGCTGATCGCCAAGGCCGCGCCCGCGCTCCGCTCCAAGGTTCCGGTTACCGGCAGCTTCGCCATCCGCAACGTGCATCGCACCGTGGGCGCCATGCTGGGCGGAGAAATCGCCCGCCGCTTCGGCTCGGCTGGATTGCCGGACGAAACCATCCACTACCGCTTCCAGGGCTCGGCCGGACAGAGCTTCGGCGCATTCGTTCCCAACGGCGTCACCCTCGAACTCGAAGGCGACTCCAACGACTACATGGGTAAAGGCCTTTCCGGCGGCCGCATCATTGCGTACCCGCCCAAGACCTCCAGCTTCCTGCCCGAGGAGAGCATCCTGGTCGGCAACGTCGTCCTCTACGGCGCTACCGCAGGCGAAGCATTCCTGAACGGCATCGCCGGCGAACGCTTCGCGGTCCGCAACTCCGGCGCAACAGCGGTCGTCGAGGGCGTCGGCGACCACGGATGCGAGTACATGACCAACGGCACCGTCATCGTGCTGGGCGCAACCGGCCGCAATTTTGCCGCCGGCATGAACGGCGGAATCGCCTATGTCTACGACGATAGCGGTGACTTCGCAACCCGGCACTGCAACATGGCCGCCGTGGATCTGGAACCGCTGGTCCTGCCCGAAGATGTCGATAAGGTTCGCGGCCTGCTTGAACGTCACCGCGACCTGACCGGCAGCCCCCGCGCGGCATGGGTCCTCGAGCACTGGGCCGACGCGCAGCCAAGATTCATCAAGGTCTTCCCGCATGAATATAAGCGCGTGCTGGGCATTGCGCGGGTCGACTCAATCTATGGCGCGGACTTTACTTCCCCCACAACTTCGTCGTCCCTGGCGGCGGCTACGACTGAGGTGCAGCATGGGTAAGGACACCGGCTTTCTTGAGATTCAACGCGAACAGCCCACACGCCGCAAGGTCGAGGATCGGGTCAACGACTGGTTCGAGATTTACGAGCCGTTCCCCGAGGAAAAGCAGCGCGAGCAGGGCGCTCGCTGCATGGATTGCGGCGTGCCCTTCTGCCACACCGGCTGCCCGGTCAACAATCTGATTCCCGATTGGAACGACCTGACCTACAACGGCCGATTCGAGGCAGCCATTCGCCGCCTTCACGCCACCAACAACTTCCCCGAGTTCACCGGCCGCATCTGTCCCGCGCCATGCGAAGCTTCCTGCGTGCTTGGCATCGATCAGCCGCCCGTTTCCATCAAGCTCATTGAGCGCAGCGTCGTCGATCGCGCCTGGGACGAGGGCTGGATTCGTCCCGAGCCGCCCGAGCAAAACACCGGCAAGCGCGTTGCAGTAGTCGGTAGCGGCCCGGCTGGTCTGGCCGCCGCACAGCAGTTGCGCCGCGCCGGCCATTCCGTCACCGTCTATGAAAAGAACGACCGCATCGGCGGCCTGCTGCGCTACGGCATTCCCAACTTCAAACTGGAAAAGCACGTCATCGACCGGCGCCTCGACCAGATGCGCGCGGAGGGCGTGACGTTTGTGACCAACGCGCACGTGGGCGTGAATGTTCCCGTCGAAGCCTTGACGGAACACTACGACGCCATCCTGCTCGCCGGCGGCGCGGAGCAGCCCCGCGACCTCAAGATTCCCGGCCGCGAGCTCAAAGGCATTCACTTCGCCATGGAGTTCCTGCCTCAGCAGAACCATCGCTGCGAAGGCGACAAGGACGAAGACTTCTTATCCGACCCTTCGCTCGCCATCAGCGCCGAAGGCAAGCGCGTGGTCATCATCGGCGGCGGCGACACCGGCGCGGACTGCCTTGGCACCAGCCATCGCCAGCATCCCATCAGCGTTCACCAGTTCGAGATCATGCCCAGACCTCCTGAGAAACGCGCAGCATCCACGCCGTGGCCGCTGTGGCCCTTGCAGTTGCGTACCGAAGGCGCTCACGAAGAGGGCGGCATCCGCGACTGGAGCGTTAACACTCTGCGTTTCACCGGCGACGAAAACGGTCATGTCAAGCAGTTGCACATGGTTCGCGTCGGCCCCCCGCCCAAGTTCGAACCCATTCCGGGCTCGGATTTCACACTCGACGCCGATCTTGTCCTGCTGGCCATGGGCTTCCTCGGCCCGGCGCGCTCGGGCATGATCGAGCAGTTGGGCCTGGCCCTCGACAACCGCGGCAATGTGGCCACCAAGGACGGCTACATGACCTCTGTCCCAGGCATCTTCGCCGCCGGGGATATGCGCCGCGGCCAGTCGTTGGTAGTCTGGGCCATCTCCGAAGGCCGCAAGGCCGCCGCCGCCATCGACAGCTACCTCACCGCCAACGCCGACATGGAGCCCCAGTTCCGCCGCGCCCTGGTATAGATCGTTGATGGGCAAGTGTTCTAAAAATGTAAAAGCCCCAGGTTATCAATCTGGGGCTTTTGCCAATTGGGTATCCGTGGAACCGGACACCGCTTGAGAAACTATGGACACGTTAGCACATCGGCTACAACCGGCCTGATAGTGAACGCGCGCGGATACCTATTTTGTCGATCACGGACATCTCTTCGATGGCCCCAAAGGGCACATGAAGAGCAACCTTCACGCATCCAGCTACGTTGATCCGTGTATTTACGCCGAGGCATCATCCGAGGCTCTGCAAGATTTTCGTGGTATTGGCGCAGGACTTGGCGGAGAAGCTTCCTCCGCAATTGGAAAGCCCGGACGAAGAAGCTCGTCCGGGCTTTCATCGTGCGCAGTTAGAACGTCAGCTTGAGAGCGCCTTGCATGACGCGCGGCGGAATGTTGCCGGTAGTCCCGATCTTCCCGAAGTTGCCCCAGGCGACGGTGTTGCCGTAGTCGCCGGTGGGATTGCCGAAAGTGGGATGATTGAGAGCGTTGAAGGCCTCCCAGCGGAACTGCAGCTTGATGCCTTCCATCAGGCTCCAGCTCTTCATGATCGCGGAATCGTCGCCAAAGTAATGCGGTCCGAACATGATGTCCTTTCCGCTGTTGCCGAACGTCCCATTGGCGTTATTGACGAAGGCCGCTGTGTTGAAGTAGCTATTCAACCAATGCGACCTCGATCCCTGATGGACATTCAAGGGTTGCCCTGAGACGCGATCGGCGCGATCCAGATACTGCATGGAGCCGGAGTCGTCTTGATTCCAATTGAAGCCAGCCGCCTGAATCGAGAAAGGATTGCCCGATTGCCAGGTCACAATGCTGCTCACCTCCCATCCGCCCACGGTCTCCTGAATCAGCTTGTTCTTCCCCTTCATGTCGGGCGCATGATAGATGAAGTTGGTGACTGAGTTGAAAGGAACGCTCAGAGAAGAGACGCCGCGATTCCAGCGCAGATTAAACGGATCCGCAAGATACGGGCTGCCGAATGAGATGTTGCCGGAACTGGCAACGTCGATGGTCTTCGACCAGGTGAAGCTCGACTGCACCTGCAGGCCGTGCGCCATGTGGTGGTCAATGGTCGCCTGCAGGGAGTTATAGCTGGCGGTGGCATTGCTGTCCAGCTCGTAGAGGTTGCTGAATTTCGGGTATGGGAGCACGTCGTTCGTAGCGGCATTCTTGTCGAGGGCATCCGATAGGTGATACGACTCGCTCCCGACATAAGCCAGGCGGAGGACGGTTGTTGGACTTAGCTGTTGCTCTGCCGACACATTCCAGCTTTGCGTCATGCCCATCTTGAAGCTGCGGGAGAAGGACTGACCCAGCTTAGCTCCCGTGGCGATTGCCGAACTGCTTGGAGGTACGTACGAAACCGACGCGAACGGGGGAAACGGACTTTTGTTGCCCGTTCCTGCGTTGGCAGACCATGGATTGTCAAAGCCCAGGTAGCCCGTAATCGCCTGGTCGGCGCCTGCCGTGCAAGCTCCCTTGACGCCAGCGGCGCAGGTTGCGTTGCCTCCGTACAAGGAGAATGTCGGGCTGAAGGGAGCGATATCGGCCGCGTGATTGTACGAGGAATACTCAAGCGGACCGGTAAACAATCCGAACCCGGCATGAAACACCGTATGCGGCAAACCCCTCGGCTGCCAGGCGACGCCCAGGCGAGGCTCCCAGTATCCGTAGGAGTCCGGCATTAGTTGGGATGTCATTCCTTTGTCTCCGGGGAAGATCAGTCCCAGCGGCGCGTTGGGGAACATGGTGCTCTGTTGTCCGGCAACGAATGCGGCACCGCGCCCGCCAGCCGAAGCAGGAGCCAGATTCGGATCCCAGCGCAGGCCGAGGTTGACGGTGAGGTTCGGATGCACACGCCAGTCATCCTGGAAGTACGGCCCTACTTGCCATCCGGCCACATCCGCGATCTCGCCTGCCCCCTGCTCGAACCCATGCATATAACCAAGCAGGTAATCCGCGAGCCCGTTTCCGGTGTAGCTTCCGTTGAAGGTGATGATCGGCGTGGCGGGGTACTGCGTAAATTCCTCGGCGTACTGATGCTGCAGTTCCATGCCCGCCGAAAGCGTGTGCCGGCTGAGGGTCTTGATGAAGGTGTCGGTGAAGCCGTAGGTGTTGCGCACTTCCTGCGACGGTTCGGTCCAGCCGCCGCTGAAGCCACCGGCGCCGCCGCTCACGGCAAATCCTTCCATCCAGCACTGGCCCGACAACTCGGTTACATTGATGTAACGCGAGAAGCACATGGGCTTGCCGCTGCTGTCGTCCGTGGGCGCCGAATTGTGCGCGCTCTGCTCGGTCCAGAAGACGGCGACGTTGTTGACGGTTGTGGGATTGATCATCCAGGTGTGCTCCAGCACGTCGTTGTAATACTCCATCCTCTCCTGGAAGTCATAACTCCAGTTGGCCAGATTGAGCACGGAGAGGATGTTGCCCGGAGTGTCCCCCGAGGGCTCTGTCATTTCATTGGTGAAGGAGCGCAGCGTCAGGCGTTGCGAAGAAGAAAGGTCATAGTCGAGTCTTCCCGTGCCCTCGTTGAAGTTTTGCTTGACGGCCGCGGAGGTGTAGTACATTTCGCCGTTGGCGGCCTGGGTGGTGGCCGTCGGCGAGCCCAGTGGCCCACTGGGCAAACCATCCTTGGCGATTTGCACTGCCGCGGTATCAAGCTTGGCCAGGGTCGTATCCAATTGATTGGCCTTCCCTGCAACGGTATGGAACGGCCCCGTGAGGTTTGTGACTCCAGGCGTTGAGGCCAGGCCGCTGAAGTCGCCGGTAAGCATGGCGGCGGTAGGCGTGTAGGTTTGATTCGAATTGGAAGCTTGCACCAAGCGGGTTCCCTGGTAGTTGCCGAAGAAGAAGAGCTTGTTCTTGATGACCGGTCCGCCAGTATAGGCCCCAAACTGGTTGCGCTTCAGGGGATCCACGGAGTGGACGAAATAGTCGCTGGCGTTCAGGTCGCTGTTGCGCACGAACCAGAAGGCTCCGCCGTGGAATGAATTGGTGCCGCTTTTGGTGGCGATGCTGACCACCGCGCCGGGAGAAAAGCCGTAAATGGCGCTGAACTTGTTGGTGATGATCTTAAATTCCTGAGTCGCATCGGAATTCGGAAACGGCGCCGTCAGGTCGTTGTAATTGTCCATGTTGGAGACGCCGTCGAGCATATAGTACGTGCTTCCCTGGCGTCCGCCGCTGGAGGAAGCTCCCGTCTCCGTAGGCAGCGAGAAGCCGGACTGGATACCCTCGCCGCCGCGCTGGAGGACATTGGATGTGCCAGGCGCCAGCAGAACCAGCGAGGACGGATCGCGACCATTCAACGGCAGCTCGGAGATAGCAGCTTCACCAACGGTCGTGCCCAGCTCCGCCGAGGTAGTGTTGACCAGTTCGGCGTCGGCGGTTACGCTTACCGTCTCCTTGCCGGTTCCGACCTTCAAGTGGACATCCTGCGTCGCGGAAAGATTTGCCGTCAACACGATGCCTGTCTGCACGTAGTGGCCAAAGCCCCTGGCATCGATCGAAAGCGAGTAGTTGCCGACCGGCAAGGGCCTCAACAGGTATTCCCCAACGGCGTCCGTCTTTACCGTTTGAGTAAAATCGGTCCCGACGTTGGTGACGGTTACCGAGGCTCCGGAAATTGCCGCCCCGGAAGGATCGGTGACCTGGCCCGTCAAACTTGCGCTGGTGCCTTGTCCGTAGATCAGAAGCCCTGACCCGGCGAGGATCACAAGCAGTAGATTCCGTAAATGCTTCGCACTGAAGAGTTGCACAAACGCCTCCTGGAGTGGATTAACCATAGCGCCCAGAGCCACTTGGCGCTTTTCTGAAACCGTTTTCATTGATCTCCGCATTCCCGTGTCCATACACGAATAGCCTTTTCGAGCCGCCCGCGTTTACGACAGAGCGAATCCGATAGCGTTCTCCGAGTCGAGAGGAACACTACGCCCCCGCAATGTGGGCATGCATCTGCCAAAAGTAGGATCGGGGAAGTTTTTTTTCGAACCCGCGCGCTGAGAGCTGATCCGAAAGCTATGTGATTCATTTTATTCATATTACGCGGCGTCAGGCACTTATTTTCAGCACTGAAATATTCACCGGATTCTTCGCAGGCATTTTTAGCATGCTTGAAGAGACAGGGGATTCATCCGGCTTCGGGCTTATATATGGTCTCAGCGATTGGTTGTACACTGCAACGTGCGAGGGCGGAGTTCGCGCTTCATCGACGTTGATGGGGAATTCCAGGTTTGAGGGGCGGGTCATGCACGAATTGGAGTCTGAAGCAATAGACGACATTCGGACCATCCGGGCGGGAGCGACTGTGTCCCCAATCGGGCTCATGTCTTTGCGGTCGCGAGTGAACCGTCATGCTGCATGGCGGGGAATAAGCTTGGCGATTCTCTTCCCTATAGCAACAGCATTGGTTGTTCACGCTTCCTGCGCCGCCCCGGCGCAAATGAAAGCGCGCCTGCAGAGCCAGCCCACAGCAGAGAATTACGCAAACCTTGGAACGTGGTTCGGCGATCGCAAGCAATTCAAATGCGCAGCCGGCGCTTTCGCCGAAGCAGTCAAGCTGCAACCGAATTCGGCTTCTCTCAACTATCTTTGGGGACTTAGCCTGTACTCTGCCGGCGATATCTCGGAGGCGTTTGGCCCATTGCGGCTGGCCGCGAGTCTGGACCCGGGCGATGCGCGGGCTCATCTCGTACTTGGCGCTGCACTGGATCAGGCGAACAAGACTGCCGATGCGGAGCACGAATGGCGAGCCGCTCTGGCAATCGATCCTAATTCGGCCGCGGCACTGGATGGCCTTTCACGTGACCTGGTGAATGAGAAGGACTACGCTGCAACGATAATCCTGCTCGAACAACCCACTCACAGGCAACAGCGTACGCCTCTGCAGACTCTGAACCTGGGGATGGCGTATGCCAAGACGCTGCAGCTCGATGAGGCATCCACGGTGCTTCGCGAAGGGCTGAACGCCGCGCCCGATTCTCTGCCTCTTGCGAATGAACTGGCTGTCGTTCTCATGCTGCTCGACACGCCGGAGGAAGCGGATACGATTCTCACTGCCGCGCTCGCCCGGCATCCAGAGGATCTGACTACGCAAATCCTCTACTTGCGGGTCCTTGTCTCCCGCCATTCGCAGTTGGCGAAGCAGCTTGGACACAAGCTTTTGCTGGCCGCCCCGCGCAACTGGGAGGTGCTGTATTTGAATGGGCAACTGGAAATGCGCGCGGGACAATTATCTGAGGCGCGCTCACATCTGGAGCTGTCCGTGACGCTGAAGCCCGACTACTTTCAAACGCACAACGCGCTCGCCAGCGTCCTCTTCAGCCTCAGGGACTTCGCCGGAGCGAAGGCGCATCTGGAAAAGGCAATCGAGCTGGGCGACAACGAGCCCGCAGTGCAATACGAATTGGCCAAGGTTTTGCAGAGTCTTGGTGAAACCGATCAGTCGCAGGGGAGGATGCGAATCTATCAGGAGATGAGAAAGGCCGAGGCCGACCGGACATTGGCCGTGGGTAAAATCGAGTCGGGAGATCGGGCGCTGGCAGCCGGCGATGCCGCGGAGGCCGTGGCACTGTACAAGGAAGCTCTTGCCGACGATCCCAATGAAGCGCGCGTGGCCTACAAACTTGCCAAGGCGCTGGATAAGACCAATGACTTAGCGAATGAAAGGGCCGCACTGCAGCGCGCTATCGAACTCGACCCCAGACTGCCCGAGGCACAAAACCAGATGGGCTATCTGGCCGGGAAAAGCGGCGATCTTGTTCAGGCGGAAAGTTGCTATCGAGCAGCAATTCATGCTTCTCCGTCGTATCTTCCGGCATGGATCAACCTGGCTGCAACACTGGCCGATGAAGCTAAGTGGGAAGAAGCAAAACAGGCGGCGAAACATGCGCTGGAGATAGACCCCAACAGCCCTGGAGCGCGGCGCGTCGATCAAGCCATCGATGCCGCTCGAACCAACCTATGAGCCTCATAACTTTGCGGCGAAGCAGTTACAAGACCCTCGCCGATTGCGATCGAGAGCTTACTTGCCCGGCGCGGGAAGCTTGACGGTCTTTTTGACACCCTGGCCTTCGACCAGAGTGTAGATAGCGTCGGCGGGCAGGTCCTTGATCTCCTCTATGAGGCCGCTCGGCCAGAGAATCCGAACGCGCTTCATGAGCCGTTCGCTGCCCAGCCCGAAGTGCAAGCGCAGGTCGTTGCTCGACAGGTAGCTCCCTCCGCCGCGAACTTCATCCATCTGTTCCATCGACGATGTGGTAACAATGACCCTGGCGCCTATGGCCGCCTTGTTACTCCTGGCGCCCACCAGGCGAAATAGAACACGGTTATTCGAGTTCTTGGTCTCATTGAGGTAAAGGGAAGGCGGCGCGCCGGCGTTGTAGACGACAACATCGACGTTTCCGTCGTTATCGATGTCGCCGAAGGCCGTGCCCCGGCGCGATCGCAACGGTCCGTCATTCAGCCCGGACTCATCCGAGGCATTGGTGAATGTGCCGTCTCCATTATGATGAAACAGCTGTAGCGGCTCCCGATAGCGGGGCTCGTGGGGGAGCGTGTCGGTTAGCGAGCTGAAGTTTCCGTTAGCCACGAATATGTCGGGCCATCCATCGTTATCGAAGTCTGCAAAGCCGCTTCCCCAGCGCACAAATGAAGCGGGACCGCGGTCAAGGCGCGATGCAAACGTAGCATCGGTGAAGCCCTGAGACTTCTGGTTCCGATAGAGGCTCATGGGCTGGTGCATGTAGCGGGTGATGAGCAAGGCGAGATTGCCGTCGTGGTAGACGTCCCCAAAGTCCGCGGCCATGTTACTAAGTGACCTGCCTTGCTCGTCGACGGCTGTTCCGGACCAGAGGCCGAGATCTTCAAAGGCGCCGTCATGTTTGTTGTGGAAGAGATAGTTCGGACCCATATCATTGGTCACGAGGAGATCGGGCCATCCATCGTTATCATAGTCACCCCACACAACGCCCATGCCCAAACGTTTCTCCGCGTTGTCGACGCCGGCTCTTGCCGAGACTTCTTCGAATGTGCCATCGCCGCGGTTGCGAAACAAAAGGTCCGTTTGTCCGTCCAATTGAGGAACTTCCATTTGCACACCTTGGTAGTTAAATGCTCTCGATCCGGGTTGAGGAAGGTGGTGCAGGTCGGAGTTCACGTATCGAGAGACAAAGAGGTCCAAATAGCCATCGCGGTCGTAATCGGCCCAGGCAGCCCCCGCGCTGAATCCGCCGCCGGCCACATGCGCCTTCTCGGTAACATCCTCAAACTTGCAGCCGCCCAGGTTGTGATACAGCACATTGTGTCCATAGCCAGTCACGTAGATATCGGGGAGGCCGTCGTTGTCGAAATCGCCGATGGCAACACCCATGCCCCAACCCAAGGTGGTAAGTCCCGATCCAACTGTGATGTCGGAAAAATGCAGGTGCGAATCCTGATGATAGAGCGTGACCATCAGTTCACCGCCGTGAAGATACCGATCCACGGTGGAGTCATTCACTGTCAGAATGTCGAGCATGCCGTCGTTGTCGCAGTCGAACAGGGCAACGCCTCCACCCATCATCTCGACAAGGTAGCGTTTGTCGGATGAGGTGTGCGGCGCGGTGTTGAGACCGGCTTCACGTGCGATGTCGCGAAACCGGATGTTAGCGTGCGGCGCTTGCGGAAGAGCTACAAGGACCACACTCAATATTGCCCATGCGCAATTCAGTCTGCGACCTCTGCGTCCAGCATCTCTGGGGATCATTCGGGCCGCCTGTTCGAGACTCACAATCGCTGGTCTGGCGCCTTCCTATTGTAGCCCGGTTGCGGCGCGTCTCAAGGCATTCGCGGATCGAGCACAACCTCATACTCGGGAAGCAGTTCGACACCAAATACCTTGGCGGTCTGTCCGTCTGCGTTCATCGGCTGCCAGGCACGCGCGTCCAAATAGATGGGCGCCTTGCGTGGCAGGGGCAGGACACTAACCTCAAATGCTTTGCCGAAAGACTCGGGCAGGAACCGCTTCAATCCAATCTCCCAGGGGCGGCCGTTATAGAAGTCGTCATCCAGCAGGCGCCCGTCCTGAGAGAGTCGGGCCACGTCGCCGGCATAGCGAATGCGCAGATAGATGTCGCTGAGCCCCTTCATGGATTGGGGCGGAATCTGAAGGGTCCACGCCGCGGCGCCGGCGAAGTCGGAGGCTGCGGGCGCCAGAGGCATCGGGAGATCTCGTCCTACAACGTTAGAAGCCATGCGGATGCGGGGACGGGCGGCGGCTTCGCGGCTGCTGGTCCAGTCGAAGTTTATTTTGCGCGGCTCAACCGAAACCGCCGCATCCTGCCAGAGGGAACGAGGATTGTCTTGCTGCTCGTTCGGCAAGAAGAACGAAGCCGCAATGCGCGATGGATCAATGGAGCGAAGATGCACTCCATCCTTGGCCGCGAAGACATCCGCCGGCGACAGAAGTACCGTGTCCCGACCTCCGAATGGAAGTCTCCAGAACTGTTCCGCTTCGGTGTCGGTCAACAACAAAATCCTCACCTTGCGGCCGTTCTTGCCGATAACTTGCAAGATAGTTTCCTTGCCCGGCTTCTGGTTCTGAACCATGACGATGTTATCGGATCGAGTTACCGACCCGCTGGTGGTATCTGCGGAAGCGATGCTATCGGCAACAAAGGCGAATTCCGTGCGCAGGCCGGGGATGGCAAAGAAGAAGTAAGTGGTCTCGGCATTGTTATCCAGGCGAGATAGCAACTGCGCCGTGCTGTATCGCAGCGTCCCGGCGCCGAGGTCGAGGTTCAATGGCCAGATGAAATAAGTGTTGGCTGGAATGTCGATAGGCGTGCTCGGTAGATCGACGGTTCCCGAGGGAAGCTTGATTCGAGTCTGGAACGCACGGCGCCGCGGCATATCGAGCTTGCGCACATAGTTATTCACGAAGAGGAAGCCATGATTTCCATCGGCGCGCAGCATGACACGCGCCAGGCTCGAGTCGGCCGATCCATTGGGCTTTTTGTCCGGCGGGTAAGGCGACATCACCGCAAGATCCGATCCGAAGGAGCCAAGAAACAGGTGCAGGCTCTTGATCTTTCGAAAGGATTCTCGCTCCTGGCCATAGTGACCCAGCGGCGCCTGAAAGTCATAGGATATGACCGGTAGGTCGTTGGGGTACCCGGTTGCGATGGACTCCTGCAGCGTGGTCAGCTTGCCCGCGGGGTTGGCGCCGCCGTGAAACATGTAATAGCCGTAGAGATTCACTCCGGAGCCGAGAGTGGTAAGAGTAAGTGCCGCGATATCATCTGGGTTGAGAAGCGGCCGTCGATGATAGGAGGTCTCCATGCCCCCACCTTGCTCGGCGGCAAAGAATGGATAGTGGCTCAGATCGATCTTGCCGGTAGGATCGCCGAGAGCCATGTCGCCCATGTCGGCGCGCGCGCGATCCGCGGAGAACAGATAAAGGGGGTTGGGCGGAGAGTCGGTCGTGAGAGTCGTCCAGAAGTTGTCAGGATAGCCGCCGGAGACAGGAATCACTTCGTGGATGGGATATTCGTGGCCGGGCCAGCCGGTGACAGAGAAGATCGGCGGCGCAATGCCCGCCGCGATGGCCGTCCGCTTAAGTTCGGCGAGGTGGTCCGCGCCCGCGCCGGGGCCTGTCTCTCCATATTCGTTTTCAAGCTGCACGCCGAGGATGGGCCCTCCATCCTGCCAGAGCAGACCCTTGATCTGGCTTCCGATCTGGCCGTAGAAGCGGGCGACATACTTCAAATACTCGGGGTCGTTGCGGCGAAGCGGAATCTTCTTGTCGACGAGCCAGTCGGGAAAGCCGCCATTGCGCACTTCGCCGTGATCCCACGGCCCGATGCGCAGATAAACGTAGAGTCCGCTCTCATTGCAAAGCTCGACAAAGTGACGGAGATTGCGCTGGCCGGTCCAATCGAATTGGCCTTCACTCTCTTCGTGATGAATCCAGAAGACGTAGGTGGCCACCACCTGCACGCCGCCGGCCTTCATTTTGAGCAGCTCCTCGCGCCAATACTTTTCCGGATAGCGCGCGAAGTGGAACTCGCCCATCACCGGCAGCCACGGCTTGCCATCGAGCGAGAGACTGCGGCTGTCGACAGATATCCTATGCCCCGTGGGCGAGACGCCTCCCATAGACAAAAATCCCGTCTCTGGCGCCTTCGCTGGAACAGTTGCGTCAATGAAAAAGGGCGAAGTCGCCTGTTGGGCCGAGAGCCCGCACGACACACCAAGAAGGGCAGCAAGAATGATGGCGGAAAGCCAAGTCTTCATAATGATCATTCACCAGAATTCGATCGACGATTCGTCTGAGAGCACTTGGCGCGCCCGTGGAATCGTTTTCACTTTTGCGGAAGATTGAAGCCCCTCCGGTGGTTGTTCAACTCTTGTTCAAGCGCTAGCGACAGCCGCGGCAATTCCCAAGGGTCAACGGGTCGATAGCCTCGCCTGTGAGTGCCTTGTCCTACCGCGGATAACTATAGGCGCGTCTTGAGTGCGATTGAATCGGCAGAAAGTAGGATTGGCGGGATTTATTTATTTACCCTCTTCGAGGCTTCCGCCGGTCGATGCGGGGGTTGTTTAATCCTCGCACGATCGGCGAAGATTGTGACGGAACGGCGCGGACCGTGTTCAAATAAGCTCGCGCAAGGAGGCTTCGACCTGAACTCCGCCCAATGTTCAAATCGAGAGCCCTCGTATCTGAAGCAAATCCGCGCCTGGGCGGATTGCCGCTGAACGGCCTTCTGCTTGGTGTTATCGGCGTGTTCATGCTGGGCGGGCGCAGTACACAAGCGCAGCGGCCGGCGGTTGAACCATCCACTACGAACGGAGAGGAATGGAATTACACGATCCGGTCCTGGCAATCGCAGGACGGCCTGCCGGAAGAAACGGTACAGGCTTTCGCGCAGACTCCCGACGGCTCGCTTTGGGTGGGCACCAGCGGCGGGCTGCTGCGGTTCGACGGGGCGCGCTTCCATCTATTTGCACATGAGAATACTCCTGCCTTTGGGGAGAACAGCGTCTTTTGCATGCTGGCAGCCCGCGATGGACGGTTGTGGATCGGCACCGACGGCAGCGGACTGATCGAGTGGAAGAACGGTGTCTTCCGCGCCTATCCTGCCGAGAAAGGCCAGACTGCCGATTTTGTGCGCGCGATCGCGGAGGATCACAACGGCCTGCTGTGGGTGGCCACGGACGACGGTCTGTTCTGGGCCAAAGACGGCCGCATGGTTCGGGCAGACAAGCCGCTCGGTCTCCCAGTGTTCAATGTTCATGCCGTGCTCGAAGACCGCAGCGGCCGCATCTGGGTGGGCGGGTCGCGGTTGTACTCGCTGAAAGATGGGCAGCGTCGTGAGTACTCGCTACCCGACAATGACAGCCGCAATAAGGTGAAGTCTTTTCTGCAGACCGCCGACGGCGTGATCTGGGTGGGGACAGTTGGCGGACTATACCGGCTGCATCCTGGACAGGACCGCTTCAAGCCGGTACCCGGAGTCTCCGGCACGATCCGCTCACTGCGCGAGGCGCCCAACGGCGAGCTATGGGCCGGCGGAATCGGCGAGGGTATCTTCAGGATTCGCGGCGACCGCGTCACCCGGCTCACCGCGCCTTCGCCGCTGGTCAGCAATACCGTGCTTTCCATCTTTGCCGATTCGGACCTCAATTTGTGGATCGGCACCCAGGCTGGCATGATGCGCCTGAGCCGGACGCCGGTGCGCGTCCTGGCCCTTCCCACGGCCGCCGATTCCGACTTCGGCACCGTTGCTCTGGATACAGACGGTTCGTTATGGGCTGCTTCAAACCAGCTTGTACATGTGCAGGGCAGCCACGCCGCGCCGTTCAGATTTCCGGGGCTGGGCGACGAGCGGGTTCGCAACGTCTTGCGCAGCCGCGACGGATCGCTTTGGGTCGGAACTGACGGAAGCGGCGTCTATCATCTTTCCGACCATGGAACGAAACACTTCACCACGCACGAGGGACTGGTGAACAACTTTGTGCGCGTCTTTCTCGAGTCGAAGGACGGAACCCTTTGGATTGGGACCGATAACGGTGTCAGTCATCTCGACCGAGGCGTCTTTTACAATCACACATCTCAGAATGGTTTGGCCTATAACAGCATTCGCTCGTTGCTGGAAGCTCGGGACGGATCCATCTGGATCGGCACCGAACATGGACTGAGCCAATACAGGAACGGTGAATTCTTTCATGACGCGATGACCGCGGCGCTCGGCGACGAGAAAGTATGGGCGCTTCACCAGGATGTGGATGGCGGACTGTGGATCGGCACGCGCGCTCACGGACTCTATCGCTACCGCAATGGCCAGCTTTCCCACTACACCACGGCGAATGGACTGGCCAGCGATAGCATCTACTCCATTCTCGAGGACAGACAAGGCCATTTCTGGTTCAGTGGGCCCTCCGGTGTGATGCTGCTGAACCGTGGCGAACTGGATTCTCAGGCCGGGAACAAAGAGCAGCGTCTTTCATTGCGAATCCTCCGGGCCGACGAGGGCGGCAAGCCCGCGCAGTTTTATGGTGGAACGCAGCCAGCCGGTGCTCTCACCAAAACGGGCGAAGCCTGGTTCCCAACCAGTCAGGGTCTGTGGAGCATTCGTCCGGATGAACTGGAGCACCGATTCATTTCCAACCTGAGCATAGATACAATGACGGTGGATGGGCGGCCGGTCCCTCTGGCCGGAAGACTTGATCTGGATGCGAACAGCGACCGGGTGGAGATTGCGTATGAGCCGGTGCTGCTGCGCTCTCAGGAAGGATTGCGCTTTCGCTACAGGCTGGACAAATATGACCTGAACTGGACCTACGCAAGCGCGCAACAGCGGCTCGCAACGTATACGAATCTTCCTGCCGGTCATTACACGTTTCTTGTGGATGCCTGGGAGACGGATCATCCGGAACACACGGCCCGTGCCTCAATCGACTTCGTCAAGAAGCCCTATTTCTACCGGACGCCGTGGTTTGTCGCTCTCTGCGTTTTGTTCCTCGCGCTGGCATCTATCCTCGCGTATCAAGTGCGAATGAAGCAGATTCATGGCCGCTTCAAAGCGGTCCTGGCAGAGCGGACGCGACTGGCACGCGAGATGCACGACACGCTTATCCAAGGCTGCGTGAGCATCTCAGCGCTGCTCGAGGCCGCATCAAGTGGAGAAATTGAGGACAACGAATCCAGGTTGCACCTGATCGACTATGCCGCCACACAGATCCGCGCGACCGTGGACGAGGCGCGCCAGGCAGTGTGGAATCTGCGTGGCGTGGAGCACACGCTGGTGGATCTGGACGCCGCTATGCAACGCATGTCCGAACGGATTTCCCGCGAGCATGACGTGAAGATGCTCTATCGCCTGGCCGGAAAGCCTTTTGACGTAAACCTGCCAGCCACGCATGAATTGATGATGGTGGCTCGCGAAGCGGTGTTCAACGCGATCCTTCATGGTCACGCGAAACATGTTGAATCGGAGATCTGTTATTCCGGCGAGTCGCTTTCGCTGACCGTTAAGGATGACGGCGAGGGCTTCGACACAGCGGAAGCCTTCTCCGACGGGCATTTCGGGTTGCGCGGGATGCAGGAGCGGATTCACAGGTTCGATGGAAAGTTTGAAATCGAGAGTACTCCCCATAAAGGAACCCGTGTGCGGGTGGAAATTCCACGCAGCGCCATCGCCATATAGAATGGAGCCGTTCGTGTTCTTGTGCAGGGCTGACCGATCTATGCTGCAGACCCTATAATTTGGTTGCTTATGACGCCGATCCGAATTCTCATCGTCGACGATCACCCGATCATGCGGGTGGGGATCACGGCGCTCATTGCATCCTGCGCCGAGATGGAAGCAGTCGCGCAGGCCGGCAGCGGTGAAGAAGCGATCAAGCTGCACGCGCTGCATCGCCCGGACATCACCCTGATGGATTTGCGGTTGCCCGGCATCAGCGGCGTTGAGACCATTCGCCGCATTCGCAGCCAGAGCCCAAAGGCGCGGTTTATCATCCTCACCACATATGAGGGCGACGAAGACATCTATCAGGCCATGGAGGCCGGCGCAACCGGCTACCTGGTGAAGGGGATGCCTCAGGAGATGTTGGTAAATGCGGTGAAGCGGGTTCACAGCGGAGGGCGCTATGTCCCGCCGCCCGTGTCTCAGGCGCTCACTTCGCGCACCCGCGATTCAAATCTCAGCAACCGGGAACGCGAGGTGCTTGCGCTGCTGGCAAAGGGCAAATCCAACCGCGAGATTGCCGGCACACTCGGCATTACTGAGGCGACAGTCAAGTGCCATGTCAGCGTAATCCTGATGCGCCTGAATGCCAGCGATCGTACCCAGGCTGTGGTGGCCGGACTGCAACGCGGACTTATCCACATTTACTGAGTCTCGCATAATATAGTGACGACCTCAGTCCTATAGCAATAAGCTATAAGGCATGACACGATCCAGTGCGCCGCGCCGTGACTTCGCAGCCATGCAAGAACGCCGCCGCCGCGCCGCGCGGCTGTTTGCCGCCGGCAAGCGGTCACAGGCCGAGATCGCCCGTGAACTCCACATCAGCCGTCAAAGCGTGAGCCGATGGTTCGAGGCATGGCGGCAGGATAATCCGGATTGGATTTGTGGGGCGGGGCGGGCAGGTCGTCGGCCGAGACTGGACGGGGCGCAGTTCAAGCAGGTGGACGAGGCATTGCGTCAAGGCGCGCAGGCCAACGGTTTTGGAACCGATCTGTGGACGTTGCCCCGCGTGGCGGCGGTCATCGAGCGGACCACAGGCGTTCACTATCACCCTGGCCATGTATGGAAGATTCTTGCCGCTCTGGAATGGAGCCTGCAACGACCGGCCAAGCGGGCGCGGGAACGCAATGACGAGGGGCGGCGGCTGTGGATGACGAAGCGGTGGCCGGCGATAAAAAAAACGCCCTGCGGCGAAGAGCCTGGATTCTCTTCCAAGACGAAAGTGGAGTCCGGAGCGGCCGCCGATAAGACGGACCTGGGCGCCGAAGGGGGAGACTCCAGTGTTGGTTTATGCCTTCAACTCCACCCCAGCAAGCAGAGACGTTGCCGGGCTATTCTCCTCACCTGAATCCGGTAGAGGACTTATGGGGCAACATCAAAGGTCAGGAAATGGGTAACCGCTGTGTTGCCGGACTTGGCGAGGCCGAGGACGGCGTGTGCAGCGGCATGGCTCGAGTGCGCCAATCCATGCTGCCGTTTTCTTTCCTGCACCACGCGGGGCTCTTTTTTTGACCCATCGTGTCACTCTATTACGCGAGACTCAGTAGGGAGTCGACGAGTGTTTCCCGGCCTTCGTTGGGTGGCAACGTCAACAAACTCCAACAGCCCATCTCGTGAAATGGGCTGGCAAGTTGATCGCGTGTCCTGATGCAAAAGCCCCATCCCTGCGGATGGGGCTTTTGCCTTACGCGACCAACGGGAGGGGTCCGCCTGGACTGCCTGCCCTGGAGCTCGTGGGCTTTTTGTTTTCCCACAAAAATGGACACTAAAAACAAATGGCTTATGCGCCACAGAATCGCACAAATTCAAAAAAGTCACAAACTCTGAGCGAAGTCGAAGGGGCTAGTCCTTAGTCGTAGTATTCGAGACCTAGGTGGGTGATCAGGTCCGCGCCCATGATGTGCCGCAGCGTGTTCTTCAGCTTCATCGACTGAATAAACAAATCGTGCTCCGGATACAACCCCGCAGCCGTCTGCGGCGACTTGAGATAGAAGCTCAGCCACTCCTGAATGCCGATCGAGCGCAACGACGGCGTCCGCTTGGCCAGATCGAGAAACAACACCAGGTCCAGCGCAATCGGCGCGGCCAGAATCGAGTCGCGGCAAAGGAAGTTGACCTTGATCTGCATCGGATAACCCAGCCAGCCGAAGATGTCGATGTTATCCCACGCCTCTTTTTCATCGCCGCGCGGCGGATAATAGTTGATACGAATCTTGTGGTAAATGTTCTTGTAGAGATCGGGATAAAGCTCCGGCTGGAAGATGTAATCGAGCGAGCCCAGCTTCGACTCTTCCTTGGTCTTGAACGATTGCGGCTCGTCCAGAACCTCGCCGTCGCGGTTGCCCAGGATATTGGTGGAGAACCACCCCGAGACGCCCAGCATGCGCGCCTTGAATGCCGGCGCCAGCACCGTCTTCATGAATGTTTGCCCAGTCTTGAAGTCCTTGCCGCAAATCGGAGCCGCATTCTTCTTCGACAGCTCAATCAGCGCCGGAATGTCCACCGTCAGATTCGGCGCGCCATTGGCAAAGGGAACGCCCTCGCTGAGCGCCGCGTAAGCGTAAATCTGTGACGGAGGAATGCCGATGTCGTCCGTTTCCAGGCCCTTCTCGAACGCCTCGATGCTCTGGTGCACCGCAGCCGGCTCCATGAAGATTTCCGTCGACCCGCACCAGATCATCACCACGCGGTCAACCGTTTTCTTGAAGGCCTGAATGTCGGCGATCAACTGGTTGGCCAGATCCTTCTTGTTCTTGCCCGTCTTTACGTGCGTGCCGTGCAGGCGCTTCACATAGTACTGGTCGAACACCGCCGGCAGCGGCTTGATCGTCTCCAGGTACGGCTTCAACTGCGCCAGCGTCTCTTTATCCAGCACCTGGGCATGCGCGGCCGACTCGTAAACGTTGTCCTCGAAGATGTCCCAACCGGTGAACACAACATCGTTCAGATCGGCCAGCGGAACAAAGTCCTTGATCAGTGGAGATTTGTTGTCCGTGCGCTTGCCCAGCCGGATCGTGCCCATCTGCGTAAGCGACCCAATCGGCTTGGCCAGTCCGCGGCGGACGGCCTCCACTCCGGCAATCATCGTTGTGGCTACGGCGCCCAGGCCGACAACCATTACCCCAAGTTTCCCCTTAGCGGGCGCAATCTTCGACGCATCTGCGGCCTGCTGACCGCGTTGCCCTTCAGCTGACATTGCTTCTCCTAATCCTCAATTTGATTGCTCAGAGCATTCGAGCCGTTCCAAATCCTATTTCGGCGAACCGAACAGTATACGCGCTGCAAGATGAGTCGATATCCGGCCCCCGATTCACGCCGCATTCGCCTGCCTTCCGCGATTCACATGCGACCAGACAAACCAGACGACTCCCGCCAGCAGCGCAAGCTCAACACCCAAATGAAAACGGTGGAAAGCCTGGTGAAAACGCGGATCTGTCTGCCATGCCTGGCCCAGCCTCATGCCCACATAGGCCAGTCCGAAACACCATGGCCAGGAACCCGCAAAAGTATAAATATGGAAGCGCAGTTGCGGCATCTTCGCAATTCCCGCCGGAAACGCGATGAACGTCCGCACCACCGGCAGCAGCCGCGCAACCAGCACCGTGATAGCCCCGTGACGGTTGAAAAACACCGTCATTCGGTCCAGATCGCGGCGGTTCATCAGCACCCATTTGCCGTAGCGCTCCACCAGCGGCCGCCCGCCTTTGGCTCCAATCCAATACGCGACCCATGAGCCCAAATTGCAGCCAGCAGCTCCGGCGGTTGCCGCCCAGAACAAATTGAAATGCCCCAAAAAGACCAAGTAGCCCGCAAACGGCATGATGATCTCCGAAGGCAGCGGGATACACGCCGACTCGATTCCCATCAGCGCGGCAATCCCGGCATATCCGCCAACATCGATCACGTGGGTGACAAACTGCACCAGGATCGTAATAATCTTTTCGTTCATGCGCCATTTCAGTATATAGGCCGAAGGCGCCTGCCCCACCCCAGCTCGTTTGCTACGATGATGGAGTTATCGAAGGAAAGGTATTTCCCTTGCCCGAGTTCCCCCCAGTCCCGCTCACCCTTGAAGGCTCCAGCCTGCTCCACCAGTTCTTCAGCTTCAACTGGAAAGCCTGGCGCGCCACTCCGCAAGCCGATCGCGAACGCATCGCCGCCCAAGCCGTCGAGGCCCTCAAGACCCTCGAACGCGCCCATCCCGACGCCCCCGTCCGCTCTGCTCTTTTCTCGCAGCTAGGCCACAAGGGCGACCTGATCTTCATCCACTTCCGCGAATCGTTCGAAGCCCTCAATCAAGTCGAACTCGACCTCGCCCAGACAGAACTTTACGACTACCTGACGCCCGCTCACTCTTATGTTTCCGTCGTCGAGCTCGGCCTTTACGAATCCACCCGCAAGACCTACGAAGCCGCCAGCGATCTTGAGCCGCACTCGCCCGAGTGGAATGCCCAGATCGCAGCATCGCTCAAACGCGGTTCCGACGCCATGGCCCCGCGCCTCTTTCCCGCCGTCCCCGACGCCAAATACCTCTGCTTCTATCCCATGGACCGCAAGCGCGGCGAGCAAATCAACTGGTACACCGTCCCCTTCGCCGAACGCCAGCGCATGATGCACGAGCACGGCCTGATCGGCCGCCGCTATGCCGACCACGTCAAGCAGATCATCTCAGGTTCCATCGGCATGGATGACTGGGAGTGGGGCGTCGACCTCTTCGCTGAAGATCCCATCGTCTTCAAGAAGCTCATCTACGAGATGCGCTTCGACGAAGTAAGCGCCGTCTACGCCCTCTTCGGCCAGTTCTACATCGGCGTCCGCCTGCCAGTCGAGAAACTCAACGATTGGCTCAGCGGTAGCTTGTAGCTCGGCCGGTCACGACACTCAGTCGGAGGGAGCAGGGGCCTTCAGGCCCCTGAATGCGAGCCTGGAATAAGACCGGCTTTAGCCACGGGCCTTTCGTCTGCGTAACCCACCACTGGCCCGGTAGCAATCTCCCGTGGACAGTAAGGCTTATTTGCCTTACCATGAGAAAAGGACGCATCCATGACTACGCTCACCATTACCGCCAAGGGCCAGATCACCCTGAAGCAGGAACTGCTCCGGCACTTGAACGTCACTCCCGGCCAGAAAGTCCAGGTCGACAAACTGCCGGACGGTCGGCTCGTGGTGCAGCCCGTCGCGCAGACAGGCTCGATCACCGAATTCAGCGGCTGCCTAGCCCGAAAGGGAACCCCTAAGCTCACCATTGCGCAAATCAAGAAGACTACCGAAGACGCCTGGGCGGGCAAACGATGAAAATCGTCGCGGACACGAACGTTCTGTTGCGCGATGCGCTCCACGACGACCGTCTTCAGGCACGGATTGCGGCAAAGGTTCTGGAGAGCGCTGAACTCGTCGCCATACCCGTAGCCGTTTTTTGTGAATTCGTGTGGGTCTTGCGGCAAGGGTATAAAAAGCCCGCCGTAGAAATTGCAGATGCTATTCGCAGGCTTCTGCGCAGCTCCAGCGTAGTGACGAATCAGCCGGCGGTCGAAGCAGGCCTGGAACTGCTCGAAAAGGGCGGAGACTTTGCCGACGGAGCAATTGCCTACGAAGGCCGCTGGCTAGGCGCGGAGGAGTTTGTCAGCTTTGACAAACAGGCTGTGTCCCTGCTCAAGTCGCAAGGCAAGCGAGCCCGCCTTCTGTCCTAAATGAGAAGCAGCTATGACCAATTCCACCGTATCTGAAGAAGAAATCGACGATGCCGTAAAGCTCAGAGACCAGGGAGGATTTGCGAGCGCCCTTGCAATGCTCCAGGAGATGATTAGGCGCACAGAAGACCCAGCAACGCGCATGCTTCTGTTGTTTCACATTCTCGCCTGCTCGACGCAAATCGAAGCGAGTGGTGTCACTGAGGAAGCGCTCAAAGAACTGGATAAACTTCCCGACGCAGAAGTCTCGCGTATTCTCGCTAATTCAATTAGAGCCAACGCTGAAATTGATCTAGGGAGGCCACAAAATGCTCTGGCGATCATTGATCTCAGCCTGGATACCGGGTATTTTGGCCGAGAGGATTTCCGGGTTCACAAATATCTGCTCTACCTCTACAAGGGGAAAGCCCTTGATCGGCTTGAACGATGGAACGAGGCCCTCGATTGGCTCGAACAGGCGCATGCCATTTTCCCGAGTGCGGATAGTTGCCCGGACGAGGATGCGCGAAAGATCTTTTCTTGGGCCGAGACTGAAATCCTGTTCAACGAAGCGCGGTGCATGTACGGGCTCAATCGGTACGACGAAGCTTACGAGCTTTCCACGAAGGCTTTTGAGCGCGAACATGGAGACTTGAAGACACTGGCAATGATGTATATGGCCAGCTGCCTCGTTATGCAACGAAGGTTCTCTGAGGCGCTGAAACTGTATCTTGAGGTTAGGCACAAGCTCCCTTGCAGAGTCATTCAGCTCGATCAACTGGAAGAGGGGATCACTCGATGCATGGGTGAATTGTCGAAACTGAACCCAGGAAGCAAGCCATCATAGCAGTCCCATTCATCAGAGAGGATTTTCGAACAATGGCCAAGACGATTTCCTCACAATCTCGGGAAGCTAGACCTCGCAGAGCGCAGCACAAGGGAAAGAACCTACGCGGCGACCTAGCCCCCGTCCGCATTGCTGCCATCCTCAAAGCCTTTGACGAAGCCTATCCCAACGCTGAGTGCGCCCTCAACCACCGCTCGCCTTGGGAACTGCTGGTCGCGACCATCCTCTCCGCCCAATGCACGGACGTCCGCGTCAACATGGTAACTCCAGAGTTGTTCAAACGCTTCCCTACACCGACCGCGATGGCGAAGGCAACGCTCCCCGAGCTCGAAGCCCTTATCCGGACGACAGGGTTCTTTCATAACAAGGCCAAATCAATTCAGGGCGCGGCCCGCAGAATTGTCGAGGGATTTAACGGCCAGGTCCCGCAAACCCTGGCTGAACTGATCACAATTCCCGGCGTCGCCCGTAAAACCGCCAACGTCGTTCTCGGCGTCTCATTCGGCAAAGCGGAAGGCGTAGTGGTTGATACCCACGTCTTCCGCATCGCCCGCCGCCTCGGTCTGGCAAAAGGCGACACGCCCCAAGAAGTCGAGCAGGCGCTGATGCGCGTCCTTCCCCAGGACCGCTGGATCGCCTTTTCCCATCAGCTCATCCATCACGGCCGTCAGGCCTGCGACGCCCGCAAACCCAAATGCGACCGCTGCAACCTGGAACAGCTCTGCCACTCCAAAGACAAGACCTGGCAGTCGTGAAGGCGTGAACTAGCGTCGAAACAATTCAACGACTGCGGAAATTAGACCGAAGATATCGGAGGGATTCGCTTCCACGGAAGGCACCCATCCCAGATCCCGCAAGGTTGCACTTGTAATGGGTCCAATCGAGACAGCTGGAACTCCCGCGAGCGGCCACGCAACCCCAGCCTCCTCTGCCGCCCGAGCGAGGTGAGTCACGCTGGACGAACTGGTAAACGTGGCGGCGTCAATCCCCTCCTCCAGAGCCAACCGAAGCTGCTCCGGCGCACCCTCTGGCATCGCGTTCCGGTAAGCATCAACCACATCAACCTGGGCTCCAGCGTCCCGTAGCGCATCGGGAATGACGTCCCGAGCGACCGCCGCACGCGCCAGCAGAATCCGCCGGCCTGCTGCGCCGCCAATCAGTCCCTCCACCAAACTTTCGGCCACGTTTGTCACGGGAACAAAGGTAATGCGAAACCCAGCCTTGCGCGCTGCCTCCGCTGTCCCTTCCCCGACGGCTGCAACCTTGAGCACGGACGACTTGCCGAACTCAATTCCCAATTCTGAAGCCCGCTCGGCCAGAGCTCGAACCGTGTTGCCACTGGTCAAAATAAGCAAATCGTAGCGATCGAGCTTGCGAAGTGCCTCGTCCAACGGCTCATAGCTTTCTGGAGGTCGAATTTCCAGCACCGGCACCTCGACCGGTTCAGCTCCCAGCGCCCGCAGCCCGTCGCTGAGCTTTCCGGCCTGATGCAGAGCTCGGGTCACCAGAACCCGCTTCCCTGCCAGCGACAGCGACTTCACTTGGAATCTCCATTCGCGGCTTCAAGCAGCGGTCCCGCCCCCGCCTCAAGCAGCATCTGAGCCGTCAAAGTCCCAAGGGCCACCGGATCGCCTTCGTTTCGCGCCGCGCGGTGATAGGTGCGCACCGTCGCGCCCGTCTTCGGATCGGCCACGACAGCAAAAACCTCATCCAACGGGTCCGAGTCATCAGTCTGCCAACCCTGCTCCGGCGCCACCGGCCGGCAATGAATGCCGATGGGAACCTGGCAGCCGCCGCCCAGAGCCGCCAGAGCCGCCCGCTCGACGGTCACGGCAAAACGCGTATCCGCATCGTTGAGAAAGGCCACCGCCGCGATGGTCGCCGCATCGTCCGTTCGTGTCTCGATCCCCAGCGAACCCTGTCCTGCAGCCGGACAAAAATCCCTCGGCTCAAGCCGCTCCCGTACCCATTCATTCCTTTCCAGCCGATCCAGACCCGCTGAAGCAAGAAGAATCGCGTCAACCTGTCCCTCAGCCAGCTTGCGCAGCCGTGTATCCACATTGCCTCGAAACTCAACCGCTTCAATATCGGGCCGCAGTGCCTTCAACTGCGCGCGCCGCCGCTGGCTGCTGGTTCCCACGCGAGCGCTCGGCGGCAGCTCCGCCAGGCTCCCAAACCGGACTGAAACAAACGCGTCGCGCGGGTCAACCCTTGAAGGCGTCGCCGACAAGGCAAACAGCTCCGGCAGTTCCGTGGGCAGGTCCTTGAGCGAATGCACGGCCAGGTCAACTCGGCCCTCAGCAATTGCTTCCTCGATCTCCTTGGTAAACATCCCCTTGGAGCCAACCTGAGCGAACGTGACCTCCTGCAACCGGTCGCCGGTGGTCTTGATAATCTCGATCTCCACCTCGTGCCCCTGCCCACGCAGGCAAGCCGCGATGTGGTTTGCCTGCCAAAGAGCCAGTTGAGAACCACGGCTACCCACTCGCAGCTTCATCGGCGCGTCTCCACGCCCTCTTCGGCCTCGCTAACGGTTTCCACTCGATCTTTCTCAAAGTTGGTTGGGTTGGGCGGATCCATAGCGGCCTCAAGGTTGGAATCCGCTTCGTGGGTTGCAGCGGCAGACACCGACCATGCTTCGCACAGCGCATCGAGCCGCGCCGCGTTGCCCTCGCGGGCAGCTTGTTTCAGCGCCTGCATGGGTGGGTGAAGGAACTTGTTCATCAGCCCGCGAGTCAGCGCTTCCACAGCGGCAACCTGCTCCGCGCTAAGCGAACCTAGACGAGCTTGCACCCGGCGCATTTCAGTCTGGCGAATCTCCTCGGCCTGCCGTTGCAGGGCCACAATCGCCGGAGCCACGTTCACCGTCCGCTGATGTTGCTGGAACCGCTCCACTTCGCCGGCGATCAGCGTCTCGGCATCGCTGGCCTCACGGCTACGCTCGGCCATGTGAGCCGCGGCAACCGCCTGCAGGTCGTCGATGTCGTAAACGAAGATCCCTTCCAGCTTGTTCATCGCCGGGTCGACGTCGCGCGGAACGGCAATGTCGATGAAAAACATCGGCCGGTTACGCCGCCGATGCAGAAACGCAAGCCCATGTTCGCGCCGGAAGATGGGGTGCGGCGCGCCGGTCGAGCTGATCACGATGTCGGCCTCGCTGGCTGCCTCATAGAGCTGCTCGAATGGAATCACGCGGCCCTCGAACTGCTCCGCCATGAGGCGTGCGCGTTCATGCGTGCGGTTGCTAACCAGGATGGCTCCGGCCCCTTGTTGAACCAGGTGGCGCGCCGCCAATTCGCTCATCTTCCCCGCGCCCACCAGGAACACGGTCCGGCCCTGCAGCGAGCCGAAGATCTTTTTTGCCAGGTCTACGGCAACTGAAGCGATGGAGACAGAATTCGAACCGATCTGAGTCTCGGTGCGGACCTTTTTGGCAGCGGCAAAGGCGCTCTGCAGCAGATGTTCCAGTTGACCGGCCACGGTGCCTGAAGCGCGGGCCACGGCGAAGGCCTCTTTTACCTGGCCCAGAATCTGCGGTTCGCCCACCACCATCGAATCCAGGCTAGCCGCCACGCGGAACAGATGGCGCACTGCGTCGCGGTCGCGCCGCTCATAGATATGGGGCTGTAGCAAGGCCGCGTCGAGGCCGAAGTGCCGGTGCAAAAAGCCGGTCAGGTCCACATCTTGTGTCTCGACGGCAGCCAGCAGCTCCACGCGATTACAGGTGGAGACGATCATGCACTCGGTCACGCCCGGAGTGGCGGCGAGCGCCCGCGTCGTCTCTGGCAGGTCGGCGCGAGAGATGGCGATCTGCTCGCGCACCGCAATGGGCGCGGTCTTGTAGTTCACGCCAATGAGCGCCAGCGTCATTGGGGACCGAACCTATGCACATGGCTGAAAAGGTTGGCAGCCCACACCGAGACCACCACTACAAATACGGCGCCAGAAAGATAGGCTGCCTTGCGTCCGCGCAGCCCCGCGCTCCTCCTCACCAGCAGCAACACCACATAAACAACCCAACTGACAAACGCGGCAATGATCTTTGGATCGAGAAAATAGGCTGCGCCGAGCGGCGTCTCCTGCGCCAGAATCGATCCGATGACGAGACCCACAGTCATGCACGGAAAGCCAAACTCCAGCGTTGCGTGGGCAATGCGCTCCAGGGTATCGAGGGCGGGCAGCCAATCGAACGGCGCCCACCAGGAGTCCTGCCCCGGCTTGGGCTTGCTCTTGATGCGGCGCTCCTGGATCAGATAGAGCACAGAGGCCAACATGCTGAAACAGAGCGCTACGTAGGCCATCAGCAGCGCAATGATGTGAGCAACCAGCCAGCTTGTACGCACCCCCGCGGAAGGAAATGTGTAGCGATCCGGCCCCAGCGCGGGAACCAGAACCAGGAAGAATGTCGCCGGCAGGGCGAAGATTCCAAGCGAGATAGCGTCGTAGAGCCACCAGACCAGGAAAAATGCGCCGGCCACGGCAAGGCCAAGTAGCGCCTCCACCTCGCGCATGCCCACCGGCATCCAGCGATGAGCCTGGACAAGCATTTCAACTGCGGAGACGAAGTGAAAGAAGAGCGCCATTCCGCCCAGGTGGACGCAGGTCTTGCGCCACCGGATCAGGCCATAGAGCACGGCCGGAAAGACGGCGACACTTGCCGCCGCGTAAAGGATAGCCGCAACTCGTAGCCAAAGCAGGTACATGACGATCTCAACCTTAGCGGTGCAAGTAACCAGTATACTGTGATGCAAATCACCAAACGGACGGTTGAATGCGGCCCCCACGCCCCGGTGTATACCTCAACTCTCGGCCTCCGGCTTGTCAATAGCTCAACCGAAATACCGGCCTACCCTTCCAGCATCCCATCAGGATACTCTTAGAACCAACGTGATCAGGGAAGACCCACAAGCCGAGAGTGACCCTTCTCCGCAGTCTCCTGCCCCGGAAAAGCCTCCTGCGGAACTCACACCGTTCATGCGGCAGTGGACGGCGGCGAAGCGCGAGAATCCGGATGCGCTGCTGTTTTTCAGGATGGGGGATTTCTACGAGCTGTTTTACGACGATGCGGTTACGGTGAGCCGGGAGCTGCAATTGACGCTGACGGCGCGCGACCGGGAGCGCTCGCAGCCCATGTGCGGCGTTCCCTATCACGCGGTGGAGAGTTACCTGACGCGGCTGCTGAGAATGGGTTACCGCATTGCCATCTGCGATCAGATGGAGGACCCCAAGCTCACCAAGAAAATTTTCCGGCGCGAGGTCACTCGGGTCCTGACGCCAGGAACGGCTCTGGACGCCGCGCTGGGTCAGGAGCAGAACAATTACCTGGCGGCGCTCTTTGAGGGCGGCACGGCTAAGGAGCCGCTGTGCGCGATAGCGCTGCTCGATGTTTCTACGGGCGAGTTTCGGACCGCGGAGTTTGCAGGGGCGGCAGCGCGGCAGCAGGCTGTGGATGAGATTGTGAAGGCGGGGCCGAGCGAGGTGCTGGTGGCGGAGAGCGCCGAGCTTCCGGCGTTGCTGGAGCGAATCCCGGCGCGCACGCGGGTTCCGGACTGGGTGTGGACGCGCGACTTTGCGGTGCCCCTGGTCGAGCGGCAACTGAATGTCCGGTCGCTCGAGGGCTTTGGGCTGGACCGGCATCCTGCGGCGGCGATCGCGGCAGGAGCGGTTCTGCATTACGTTCGGACTACACAGAAGATCGAAGCCCTGCACATCGACAGCCTCAAGTTTGAAGAGCACTCAACGGCGCTTGAACTCGACCAGGTGACGGTGCGAAATCTCGAACTGGTCGATCCGCTTTTTGTGGGCCAGGACAGTCGAGCCACGCTGTTCCATACGCTGGACGCGTGCCAGACACCAATGGGCAAGCGCCTGCTCCGCACAACAATTCTGCGGCCGTTGCTGAATGCGCAGGAGTTGGAAGCGCGCTATGAGGCCGTCGCAGAAGCTCATGGCGACCTGCTCAAGCGCGAAGAGATTCGGCGCGGTTTCAGCGGGATTCTGGATTTGGAGCGGCTGCTGGCGCGGTTGAGTCTGGACTCGGCGGGTCCGCGCGATGTGCGTGCGCTTGCGGCAAGTTTGAGCAGACTGCCGGCGCTGAAACTCGCCCTTCAGGCTATGCAGTCGGCGCTGTGGCGGTCTCTGGCCTTGCGGCTCGACACGCTCGAAGACGTGACCGCGCAGATTGAGAGAACGATTGTGACTGAGCCTCCGCTGACGCTGGTCGACGGTGGCGCGATTGCATCCGGCGTCGATGCGGAACTGGATGAGTTAAGGGCAATCTCGACGACGGGCCGGCAGGCTATTGCGGCGATTGAAGAGCGTGAGCGCGCCAGAACCGGGATAGGTTCTTTGAAGGTCAGGTATAACTCGGTATTCGGGTATTACATCGAGATTACCAAGGCTAACATGGCGCTGGCTCCGGCCGACTATGAGCGCAAGCAGACGCTCGTGAATGCGGAGCGATTTACGACGCCGGAGCTGAAAGAGTACGAGCGCAAGATACTGACTGCGCACGATCGTTCGACCGAAATCGAGAAACGAATCTTCGTCGAGCTGCGCGGCGCGGTTCTCCAGGCCGCTGGACGCATACGGCGCACTTCCGCGGCCGTCGCGGAGGCCGACTTGCTATCTAACTTCGCGCACCTGGCGGCGCTGAGGAAATATGTCCGGCCAAAGATCGTTGAGGAACCGGTCATTGAAGCTGTCGCTGGCCGCCATCCGGTAATCGAGCAATGGATGGAGGAAATGCGCGAGGGCCGGTTCATCCCGAATGACTTATATATGAACGCGGCGGGTGAGGGGCCGAGCTTGCTGCTGATCACAGGGCCTAACATGGGCGGCAAGAGCACCTATCTCCGGCAGGCGGCGATGTTAGTTCTACTTGCCCAGATGGGCAGCTTTGTGCCGGCGGAGAGTCTTCGCTTTGGGTTGGTCGATCGGATTTATACACGCATTGGGGCCAGTGACAATGTGGCGCGCGGGCGGTCGACGTTCATGGTGGAGATGACGGAGACCGCGACGATTCTGAACACAGCCACAAAGCGGTCGTTGATCCTGCTCGATGAAATGGGCCGTGGAACCGCAACGTTCGATGGGCTGAGCCTGGCGTGGGCGACGGTGGAGTATCTGCATGCGGAGACAGGAGCGAGAACGCTGTTTGCCACGCACTACCATGAACTCACAATGCTCGCCGAGAAGTTGCCAAGGGTGCGAAATCTGCGCGTAGGCGTGAAGGAGGCAGCCGGCGGAATCGTCTTTCTGCATAACATCGAGCCCGGCGCGGCGAGCAAGAGTTATGGCATTGAAGTGGCGCGATTGGCGGGGTTGCCTTCGGTAGTGATCGAGCGAGCTAAACGTGTGCTTCGGCAGCATGAGAAGCAGGAGCGCCAGAGCGTGCAGGTGGAAACGGCCGATCCTGTGCAATTGACCATTTTTACGCCGCTCTCGCAGCGTATAGTGGACCGCATTGAGGCTACGGACGTGAACTCGCTGACCCCGTTGCAGGCGCTGAATCTGCTGGAAGAACTGCAGCAGGAACTGAGGGTGAAGCAATGACGGCAAGCTTGCGCCAGGCTACGGGGAGTCTGCTGATCGTGGGGCTTTCGGACACCTAGCTCACGAACTTGGAGCGCGCGTGGCTCAAGCTGGTCCGGCCTGCGGGGATTATCCTATTTCGACGAAACATTGAAAGCGCAAAGCAGACGCGAGCGCTGTTGCATGAGGCTGCCGCGCTAAGTGCGGAGCACAGTTTTCGTTGTGTGGATGTGGAAGGTGGGACGGTGGACCGGCTGCATGATGCGCTGGCGCCGATGCCGTCCGCGCAGGCTGTGATGCGTGCGGCCACGATTACGAAAGAGCTGAAGCTGATCCGCCAACAAGGAGAGTTGGTGGCGCAGGGCGTGAAGGCTTTCGGTTTCAACACGACGCTTGCGCCGGTGATGGACCTGGCGTTGCCGGAATCGGCCGCTGTGATGGGCACGAGGGCTGCGGCGTCGACGGCAAACGGCGTGGTGGATTACGCGCGCAACTTTCTTGCCGGGCTGGCAGCGCACGGAGTAGTTGGTTGCGGCAAACATTTTCCCGGTCTCGGCGGCGGAACGCTTGACTCGCACCTGGAAACTCCGGCGATCCGGCGCAGCGGTCGCGAACTTTGGCAGAAAGACCTGGTTCCCTACCGCGAATTGCGCCTTGAATTGCCGATGATCATGGTGAACCACGCGGCCTACCCCAATACGCCGGGCAAGAATCGCCCAGCGAGCGCGTCGGCCTTTTGGATCACAACAGTGCTGCGAAAGCGGATCGGCTATCGAGGGATCGTTCTCTCCGACGATCTTGAAATGGGCGGGATTCTGCAATTCATGCCGATGGAAGAGGCTGCGGTAGCCTCGGTTCGCGCGGGAATGGATCTGATCGAAGTCTGCCATAAGCCCGAGCTGATTCTGCGAGCCTACGAGGCGCTGATCTCCGAGGGAGAGCGCTCGGCGGCGTTTCGCAATTTGCTGCTGGCGCGGGCTAGACGTACCGCACGGCAGCGGGCGAAATTGTTTGCGGGCGGGATTTCCAAGGCACTTTCGGCGAGACAGTTCGAGGCGCTGCGAGCCCGTATTCTGCGCTTTCAAGCAGAGGTTAATAAGGCTCAGCCAGCGGCGGAGGAACAGTCCGCATGAGCGCGAAGACAATGACTGTAGCCGGCATCATGAGCGGCACCTCGGCGGACGGAATCGATGTGGCCGTGGTGCAAATTGCGCCCAGCAAGATGCGCCCGAAACTCACGTTGCTCGCGCATGAGGGATTTGCGTTCCCGGCTGCGCTGCGGCGGGCAGTGCTTGCGGCAATGAATGCGAACTCCACCTCGACGGCAGAACTGGCGCGTCTGAACTGGCGTTTGGGGCTCGCCTACTCCGACGCCGTTCTTGCGACAGTGAAGCGTCACAACGTAGAGCTCGACCTGATCGGCTGTCACGGGCAGACGCTTTACCATCAGCCGCGCGCGGAAAAGTACCTCGACCGGCAATTTGCCTGTACATGGCAGGCCGGCGAAGCGCAAGTGATTGCCGCGACGTTGGGAATTCCTGTGGTCTCGAACTTCCGTCCGGCAGACATGCTGGCCGGCGGCGAGGGTGCGCCGCTGGTACCGCTTCTGGATTACGTACTCTTTGCCAGCAACAAGCGCGGACGCGTCCTGCAGAACATCGGCGGCATTGCCAACCTGACGGCGATTCCCGCTGGGGCCGGAGCCGATCAAGTG
>Ga0224559_1000110_pt1 | contig 49766 bp, 52 predicted proteins | sample 714S33034metaG_FD_180676 | JGI IMG/M metagenome (GOLD analysis project Ga0224559, IMG submission 180676) | Peat soil microbial communities from Stordalen Mire, Sweden - 717 S3 30-34 | ecosystem: Environmental > Terrestrial > Soil > Wetlands > Peat | place: Sweden: Norrbotten County, Stordalen... | reverse complement strand
GTGCCTGTAACTGAATCTGTAGTTGAGAATGTGCCTGTAACTGAATCTGTAGTTTAGAATGTGCCTGTAACTGAATCTGTAGTTGAGAATGTGCCTGTAACTGAATCTGTAGTTGAGAATGTGCCTGTAACTGAATCTGTAGTTGAGAATGTGCCTGTAACTGAATCTGTAGTTGAGAATATAGCAGAAGATGAATCTGTTAATAAAACCATTCCAAAATCAGATAAAATCGAACCTGAAATTGACCAAGCAGAAGTTTCCAACGAGAAACCTTCACAAAATATTTCAAACTCACCAGAATCATCTGAAGATACAGAATTAATATCACAAGAAGAAAGTCCAAAACCATCTATGGATAGATCCGAACTAATGAAAAAGTATGGGATCAAAGATATCCAAGAGGAGGACGTGACCAACATACTTGAATCATACAAGGGTGGATCTGTAAGTGATGAAGATGTTGAAAAAATAGAACTCACCCTGATGAACAAGATCAAAAAATCTACCCTTTCAATTCCTAAGATAAAGGGTGCAGAGGTCATGGTTTTTCTTGATAATGCTGAAAGATTGACAGGAAAGGTTAATATTATAATAGAATCCGAATCCCAAGGATTTTTATCACGTATTATGGGTGATTCAAACAAAACTAATCTGGAAAGACAAATAATTGAGATATCACAAATAGAAATAAGAAAAAGTTTTAGAAAATATCCAGAAATTGTTGAGGATTTTAATATTAATGTAGAGATTAGTTAGGAGGTATTAAGATGACAAGAGTTATAACAGTTGCTTCAGGAAAGGGCGGTGTAGGGAAGACAACTATAACAGCCAATTTAGGTGTTGCATTAGCAACTTACGGGGAAGAAACTATAGTACTGGATGCAGATGTTGCAATGGCCAACCTCGAACTCATCCTAGGAATGGAAGGAAAATCAGTAACACTACATGATGTCCTTTCGGGTGCAGCATCCATAGAAGACGCCATATATGAGGGTCCTGGAGGTGTCAAAGTAGTTCCAGCAGGAATATCACTGGAAGGTCTTCGTAAAGTTAAAATGGAAAGATTAGAAAGTGCACTGGAAATATTAGTTGAAAATACGGATATATTACTCATCGATGCTCCTGCAGGACTCGAAAAAGATGCTTTGGCCGCCATAGCAGCTGCTCAAGAAATGATATTAGTTACTACTCCTGAAGTACCATCAATAAGTGATGCTTTAAAAACTAAGATCATTGCTAACAAACTTGGTGTAGAGATAATAGGTGTTGTAATAAACAGGGAACAGCACGATAAAACTTTCTTAACCATTACTGAAATTGAGACCATACTTGAAGTACCGGTTATAGCAGTTATTCCAGACGATCCCGAAGTTAGTAGGGCCGCAGCATTTGGTGAACCGTTAATAATTAAAAATCCCAAATCACCAACTAGCAATGCCATAATGCAGTTAGGTGCCGATCTAATAGGAGAAGAGTACCAACCAATTGAACCCGACAAAAAAGGAGTCATTTCAAAACTTGTTGAAGGCCTACTTGGAAGGAGATAATTTAATAAATTAGTATAATATAGGCTGGAAAAAGATATAAAATGTCAAGATTCATAGCATTTGCTTCCGGAAAGGGCGGAGTCGGAAGAACATCGTTAACATTCAACTTAGGAGTTGCACTGTCGCTGTTTGGAGAAGAAATTGTCATGCTAGACTTAGATCTAGTCATGGCCAATTTAGATGTTATAACGGGGCTTTTAAATCCTGATGTTACATTACACGATGTTCTTGTACGTGACAAATCGATTGATGAATGTGTTTATGAAGTTAACCAGGGAATACGTGTAGTACCAACTGGAATCCATTTTGAAACATTGAAACACATAAATCCCAATTATATTTCATGGAACAAGATAATGAATGAGATATCTGAATATGGGGACATGTTTTTAATGGATCTCCCAGCAGGGATTAATGCAAATGTCTTTGAAGGGCTTCCTGAGAATACAGAAGCTATACTAGTTACTCAATCCACCATGCCATCAGTTGCTGATGCTCTAAAAATAAGAATACTTTTCAACGAGCTTAATATAAAGATAAGTGGTTTTGTATTGAATATGTGGTACGATGATAAGTTTCTACTGTCAGAAAACGAGATAGAATCTATACTTGAGGTTCCAATGATAGGTCTGATACCATATGATAGGGAAGTTGAGAGATCAATGGCGCTTGGAAGATCCGTTGTAGAAGTAAACCCCTCCTCCCCAACAAGTAATGCAGTAATGCAACTTGCAGCTGATCTTTTAGGAAAGGATTATAAACCTATTGAACCAAATAAAGATGGTATAGTGGGCAGAATTAAGAAATTCGTAGGATTACTTCCGGAATAATATATTAACATATCAATCATTTATTTTTATTATTTAATATGGGAGTGGAACATGGAAAATCCTAAATTAGATGTTCTTGGACTTGGAACATGCAACACCGATTTTTTAATGAATGTATCTCGTTTTTCATCTGCTGATGATGAGGTAGATATTGAAAAACTTCGTATATCCTTTGGCGGATCAGCAGCCAACTTCACAATGGGAGTTTCTCGCCTAGGTTTAAACACAGGTATAATGGCACGAATTGGGAAAGATCAATATGGAAAATATATTCGATCAGAATTTGAACAGGAAAATATTAATACAGACAGATTAGTGTCTATCGATGAAAAAACTGGAATGGCATTTATAGCTGTCGAACCAGAGGGTGAAAGGTCTATTTATACATTTATGGGGGCAAATTCTAAATTTAAACTTGAAAATGAAGATATTGCCCATATTAAACGTTCAGAAATACTCCATATAACTGGTATGTATATTGAAGTTGTTGAAGAAGCTTCTAGATATGCAAACATATTATCTTTTAATCCTGGTGCTTTACTGTCATCTTATGGTTTAGATAATCTCGAAAAGATACTCAAAAGAACTGATATTCTATTTTTAAATCAAAAAGAAATCACAATATTAACGGGCATGGAACATCATGCTGGTGCCTTGGAACTTGTTGAAACTGGAGTAACATTGGTGGTTGTTACTATGGGAAATAAAGGAGCATGTGTCTATAATACATCCGGTCAGATCCACTATCCCGCTAATAAACTGAATGTTCTTGATACAACAGGTGCAGGAGATTCATTTGCAGCGGGATTTATAGCAGCATTTCATCAAAAAAAAAGTCTTAATGACTGTTTAAAATCTGGAAATGAATCTGCTGCTAATTGTGTTAGTAAAATAGGTGCATTAGATCACTTAAAATATAAATTTGTTTGAAAATAGACCAGAATATCCCTTATCCTATTTTGTAAAATTCTGCTGCATTACTGTAAGATACTTTTTTTATATCTTCCTTCTCCACACCTGAAAGTTTAAGTTTATGAACTGTTTTAGGAACTGATAACGGGTCTGATGGGGATGAACTCATATCACTATCCAAAACAAATTTATCATAACCATATTCTTCCATCATTTTAACTGCTTCATCTGCAGTCATCTTTTGGGGTTGAACAGTTAGTCCTAGAATCCCATTAAAATCCAAAACTCTTCTTATTATAGATTTATCTACATGATCTAAGAGTACCAGGCTTGTATCAATATTATCTTCTATTATGGTAGCTGTTATATCTGTAATTTCTTTTTTATTTGTTCTGGGTGTATGGACTACGACTTTGATGTTAAGTTCTTGAGCAAGGTTTAATTGTTTAATGAATACTTCCTTTTCCTGTTCTGTACCATTTTCAAGCCCAATTTCTCCAATAGCTACTACATTTTTATTTTCAAGGAGTTCTGGTAGCTTTTCAAGAACAATTTCATAATCAGATGATATGCTTCTTGGGTGAACACCTACAGCAGAGTATAATTTTACTCCATTCTTGGCCGCCCTTTTAGTGTCATTTTCCATAATTCTGTGTATATGATCCAACACAACTTCAGATGTAGTCATTCTCATTGGATCATGTGCACAACTAACCGCTGTATCAACACCTGCAACAGCCATCTTTTCAAAATCTTCATATGGTCTTGTATCTGCATGTATATGTGCATCTATCATATTATCACCTTTTAAGCGCTATCATGGAGTCAATATATGATATATAATTTATTTTTAATATCCTAAATAATATTCCTATAAAAAAAAATTTAAATAGAAAGTTAAAAATCTAGATATCTTCAAATTCTATTCTACCTTCCAAAAGATCGACTAAAATACTGTAAATATCTTTTATTGGTTTTCTAATCTGTTTTAAATCATCTCTATTTCTTATTGTAACAGTTCGGTTTTCAAGTGTGTCATGATCCACTGTCACGGCGAAAGGTACACCTATTTCGTCTGCTCGTGCATATCTTCGTCCAATAGTACCTGATCCATCGTATTCAGCTATTATGCCATGATTTCTGAATTCGTCTCTTATATTATTGGCAGTTTCAACAAGTTCATCCTTGTTTACAAGTGGAAAAACACTGACACTAATAGGCGCTATCTGTTTTTCCAGTTTTAGATATGTTCTATCTTCATTTTCTCTATATGAATGAAGTAGTATGGAGTAGATAATACGGTCAATTCCATACGAGGGTTCAATAACATGTGGTAGTACCTTTTCTCCACGAATAATTTCCTCGCGTTCTTCAAAACTTATTATATCTGGAGTTATTTCATGGATTTTACCTTCAAGTTCTACTTTAAATTTACCCTCTTCTTCGAATCCCCTTTTGATAACAGCTGCATCCAAATTTTTTAGGGAATTTAATATTTTAGGAGCATCTCCCTTGAAGAGTGGACCAAATTTTTTCATATCAGGTTTAACACCCAGTTGGGTAATGGTTTTTGGTTTGTCATACTCGATAAAAACACTCAGATCTTCCTTACTATAGGTGCTGTGAGATTTTAAATCAAAATCTGTTCTATCTGCGATACCTATTATCTCAACCCATCCAAATCTATCTGTTTGAACTTCAACATCCCAACAGTCAATTGCATAGTGGGCCATCTCAGTTGGAAGATGTTGTCTGAATCTTATAACATCAGAAGGAATTCCAAGATCAGACAAGAACCTTGCTGCTAAGCATAGCTGATAAGTTAATATTTCGCTAGATACTATACCATCTTCAACTGCTTTTTTTGCGTTAATTTTTTCAAGTTCTCTGCTGTTCATCTGTTGTTCAGCAGAAAATAGTGTTAAGGTATCATCTGCAAATTTATCAAATTTTGGATGTGTTTTGATGGATGGATCAACAAATATCTCTGCCTCTGCTTGTGTGAATTCTCGAAGTCTGATAATTCCCTGACGTGGAGAAATCTCATTACGATATGCCTTACCAATCTGAACCACTCCAAATGGTAATTTACCTCTAAAAAATCTTAAAAGTCTTTTAAATGGTATAAATATTCCCTGTGCTGTTTCTGGACGCATATATCCAGTTTTTTTACCTTTTGCTCCAATAAGTGTTTTGAACATTAAATTATAACTCCATACGTGAGTTAAATGACCACCACACTTCGGACATACTATCTGATTTTCTGATAAGATTTCAGTCAACCTCTGATCTTCAAGACCTTCAACCTCTTGATCTATAACATCTTCAATGATATGATCTGCTCTATAAACTTCCATACATTCCTTACATTCGGTCATAGGATCTGTAAAATGGTCCACATGTCCAGATGCTTTTAGAGCTTCCTCAGGCATTATGGTTGGAGATTCTATTTCATAGAAGCCTTCCTGTACTATGTAATATTTTCTCCATTTTTCAATAATATTACTTTTTAAAATGGCACCTAATGGTCCGTAATCAAAAAATCCTGCTGATCCAGAGTATATTTCAAATGAAGACCATAGAAATCCTCTTTTCTTGGCTATGTTCATTACCTTACTATCTGTCATTGTAAAATCCCTCAAAATAAAATCAAATAATTGATTTTTGGTTGTAAATGCTTAATTTAATCTTTAATCAGTGTAGATCCTCTGATCAGTTCATAATCATGTTTAATTTTACTGGTAACCGGGCGACTTTGGTTCATATATTTACTATCGCGCTCAGGATGTCCATATGGCCGTTCTGCTGGTGATGTCATCGTTTCAAATACTATCTGGCAAACCCTCTGTCCTGTGTACAGTGCAACAGGCATTTTTCCTATATTTGAAATTTCTAGCGTAATCTTTCCACAGAAACCCGGGTCTATGTACCCTGCTGTAACATGCATGGTAATTCCTAATCTTCCCATTGATGAACGACCTTCTACTCTTGCAACAAGGTCATTTGGAAGTTCTATAGTTTCGTAAGTTGTGGCAAGTGCAAATTCACCCGGATGAATTATAAAGGGTTGCCTTTCTTCTATATAAAATGATTCCATATATCCCTCAATGTCTGATTTGTCCATTGGGTCAATACAGGGTTTTCTTATTATTTTGAAACTCTTAAACTCATTTCCTATCCTTAAATCTACTGAAGACGGTTGAATCTGTTTTTCAGGTTCTTTTAGGGGTTTAATAACTATTTTGCCTAATTTTATATGTTCTTTTATATCTTTGTCACTTAGAATGGCCATTTAATGCCCTCGTTTTCCTTTTTTGATATCTTCTTTTATGTTTATCTTTGTTATATCTTTGACTATGTTGGGTACTCCACAGCTGTTACCAACACCCAATATCATAATTTTAGATCTGGGTTTTGAGAGTGATATGGAATTATTAAGCACTTCTAAAACTTTTTTTGAAGATTCTAATATTTTCTGGTTCATTTGACACATTGCTTCCTCTGGCCCCATTTTGACAATTATGGCATCGACCTCAAGATCATTTTTAACCATTTGTTCTTCAATAAGCCATTTATCAACTCCAAATCCTCCGATAACTACACCTACTCCTTCAGCAACCGATCCTGTTTCTTCACCTTCGAGTTTCTGTGCAGCATCAACAGTAATTAACCGTTTAATACATTTTTCGTTTATTAAGCGATTTACAGTTTTTCCTATTTTTCCAACTCTGGCACCGGGACCTTTGGCACGGAGTATAATTATTTCATGGCCATCCACCATTTTTTTGCCAATTACTACATCTTCAAAATATTCCAATTCCTCATCTGACAAATCTTCCATAAACATGCCTGCAACTAAAGGCCCTATACCATCTCCAACAGGATTTCCCTCCGAGAAAGCATTCACTCCTTCATATTCTGCTCTAACCAATCTCATAATCATCGGAAGCCCCATCTGAAGCATCAAAAGTATTTGTAAATTTCCTGTTTTCTTTGAAAGTTCCAGATTGTGTCTTACCATCTTTGCAACACCGTTAATACCAAGTGTGGCTTTTAGGGTCATGGTGATATTAGATTTCCATTCATCATCGGCATTTGGTGCAATGATTTTTGTCATGTGTTGAAATTTTTCTTCTCCCAAATCTAATATGCTTTCAAATTTGTTCATTATTCCTGCCGGATCCAATGATACCGGTGGAACAATGAAGAATTCCATGAAATTATCAATGGCTGCGTGGGGGTCATTTCCAGGATTTCCCTTTTCAATAGAAACCTTTGTAAGTTTCAATTTGGATTCCTTAACCATATTCTCAATTTGGAGGGTATAATTAGCTATTGAAGAGTTAATCCTCATTTTTAATATAATGGGGATTAGAATGACTAATAATACAATTACAATGATCACAATTACATCGAAGGGAGTTATTCCTAAAAACATCATACCTCCTCTTTATTATTTATTTCTTTAATTCGAGATTTTATTCTTCTCAAAGTCCCCTTCAATGTATGTGCTTCACGTCCTGATACAAATGCCCTTCCAATTATTCTTCTAAATACCAGAGACGCATTATTACTTTTATGCGGTGGATATCCAAGTTTAAGAATTATTTCATCCATATAATCCATCAAACTTTCTTTTTCAGCAGATGTGGCGGCTGGAAGTCGATCCATGGGATAAGATTTTTCCCTCTTAAACAGTTCATAGAATATTATGGCTGCTGCATGGGTTATATTTAATATTGGATAATTTTCATGGGTAGGTATGCTTACTATTACATCACAAAGTGCTATTTCTTTATTTGAAAGCCCATTTCCTTCTCGACCAAATATTAAGGCTAAATTACCATTATAATTAATCGAGTCTGCAAGTTGTTCTGGAGTTACTGCAATTCTTGGTACATTGTAACTTCCACCAGCAGTTCCAGTTGTTGCAACTGCTGAATCAATTTGTTTAAGAATCAGAAATTCTTTTAAAGAATCGTATGTTTGTAAGTTACTTACAACATCCCTTGCATGCATTGCCTGATAATAACTTTCATTTTCTAGTTTACAGGGATTTATTAGTACCAAATTAATGAGACCAAAATTTTTCATGGTCCTTGCAAGAAAACCTATATTTCCAGGAGTCTCTGGTTCTACAAACACCACATAGATCATATTTTACAACTCACAAAGTTTATTTATGTGTGATAATGGTTTTTCATAATATTTATTATGAATAAGCCATTTCAAGTAGTTTCAATATATTCAATACCTTAACATTGGTAATACCTGCTTTTTCAAGGCTGTCTTTAATGTTGTATTCACAGAATGGGCATATGGTTACAACAGCATCGACCCCAAGATCTTTAACCATGTCAACTTTCTTTTTACCTAATCCTGCGGCAATTTCTGGTTTCCCAGCACGTACTCCTCCACCAGCACCACAGCACTGATCAGGTATTTCCATTTCAACAAATTCGAGTCCTTTTATCTTTTTGAGTATTTCTCGGGGTTCTTTACTTATCCCCTGTCCTCTAACGAGATGGCACGGGTCATGATATGTCACTCTCATGTTAAGTGGTTTCATATCTTTTGTATTCAACCTTTCAGCCAAGAACTCACTGATATCAACTACATTCAAGTTAACACCATATTTCGGGTAGTCATTTTTAAGGGTTGAACCACATCCAGCGCAAACCGTTACAATGGTATCATAATCCTTGAAAACTTCCTGATTCCTTTTGATAACATCTGGAATTGCGTCTGTCTGTCCAGTTCGAAGCAGTGGAGAACCACAGCAGACCTGATCCTTTGGAACTACAACATCAACATCGTTGTATTCCATGACCTTAAGCAGGGCTACTCCAATTTCCGGTAGTCGGTAATCAACCATGCAACCGGTAAATAGGGCAATTTTCTGTCTTTTATGCTCTCCTGAGCTTACTGTCGTTTTATCTTCAGATGGGCTTTTTGTAGCTAATTTGCCATCATAAATAGCTTTTATAAATCCTTCTCCATACGGACCTTTTCCCATGGGTTGTACAGATCTTCCGGTACTTTTAATAAGTTCTTTCACATCTCTATGTACGGGTAATGGTCCAACATCTTCTTTACAAGCAATTTCTCTTAGTTTTTCAATTGCTGCTCCAAATGTATTTATTTCTTTTGGACACACCTCCACACATTTTCCACAAGATGTACAACAGTACAACCCTTCATCAAATCCTTCACTTGCACGATCTTCACAGTCCCTGGGGTCCAATGCAAACTTGGAGATGTAACGCATAAAGTACGGACCCGCAAACTCTTTGGTTTCTTTAACAACAGGACATGATGAAATGCATGATAAACATTCGATACAGCTTCTAATCTTCTTAGTATCGGCATACTCTTCGGGATTTATAATTGCCGGACATTCTGGTATGGTACAATCACCAGATAAGTATAGGCCTAATTCACCGACTTTTTCATCGTATTTTGATCTGTCAACAACCAAATCCTTGATGACCTCAAAATCAAGTGGTTCTATGAGTGCATCTTCAACTATTTCAGCTTTGCATGCTAAAACAACATTGCCGTTCATTTTTAATGCACAAGATCCGCACTGACCAGCTCTACAAGAACATCTGTAGGCAATATCTGCATTATACCTTTGATTGATATAGTTTAACGCGTCCAATATCTTCATTTTATCCTTTTCTTGGACGTTAAAACTTTCTATATGGGCGGTTTCACCTTTTTCAGGGTTTTGCCTTAAAATATTGACCTTTATCATTTCTATCTCCACATTTTTTATTGAAAACTCATTGAAAAAAGATTCATTTAGAGTTCAAAGCTCAATGGTAATGTTTTTAATCCATTAAACTGTTCTATGAATTATTTTTATTCTCATTGTTAATATGATATTGGTTTATATATTATAAATAATTTGTAAATCATAGGTTTAAATTAATAATCTGATCGGTTTTTAATTAAAAATAGTTTAAGCGTTGTAATCAATGAGTTTCCTAACTAAAAGCCAGTAAATTAAAAGTTCATCTTCCCTATTTTTGTAATCAGGATATTTGTTGGATATAATATTCCAGAATTTTTTGTTGTGTCCCATTTCAACTAGATGGGCTAATTCATGATAAACAACATATTCTATTAGGTTTGAAGGTAAATGCATAAGGTAAATATTGATGTTAATGTTCTTTTTAGAGCTGCAACTTCCCCAACGGGTTTTCATCCGTTTGAAGTAGATTTTATTAATATTTACATTCAATTCTTTTGATAGTTCATCAATAAATAATAAAACCATAGTCCTAAACTCTTTAATAGTTCTTAATAAATTAAGTTCTTTATTATCCGCTTCTTTTTGTGATGCCTTAATACGGCTGAGTTTTTTATATATCCATTTTTCATGGTTTTTAATAATTTCTTCGTCTTTATTATAATTAAAAGGCATTATCAGGCGTATTTTATCTGTTTTAATTTCTAATCGTGCATATTTAACATTTCTATGGATTACTTCGTACTCCACTTCAATATCGTTGATTTTAGTTTTTTTTATCATGTTTTCTAATAAATTTTAAATCAAACAACTTCAATGTAATTAATATGATACAAATTATTTAAATTATTTTTAAAATAATTATCTGGATAAAATATATCCAAATGCATAATGCTTAAGGTAATAGTTATAAATGTATTCTAAAACTAAACTGGAATAGAATCCCATTAAATAAATTTTTAAATAATTTTTAACGAATGTAAATCAATAACTATCCAATCTCATGAATTAACTAAAAGTTTAATCCGGATAATTCACTAAATCCACAATGAACCCATCTCCATTAATATAAATAATATATTTTAGTGATAATTATGAATATACAAGAAGTTTTAAAAGCAAAAGAAAATGAACAACTGTTCTTGTTAGGTAATGAAGCTACTGTAAGGGGAGCTTTAGAATCTGGTGTTGGAATAGCAGCCACCTACCCAGGCACTCCTTCTTCTGAGATAGGTGATGTCCTTTCAAAAATTGCAGAAGATGCAGGTATTTATTTTGAATTTTCAACCAACGAAAAAGTTGCACTTGAGGTAGCCGCTGCCGCATCAGTCTCAGGGATAAGATCATTTACATTCATGAAGCATGTAGGATTAAATGTAGCTTCTGATTCCTTTATGAGCGTGCCATACACTAGTGTTGAGGCTGGTATGGTCATATTATCTGCAGATGATCCTTCAATGTTCTCATCCCAGAATGAACAGGATAATCGCTATTATGCAAGGCTTGCAAATATCCCAATGGTTGAACCCTCAAATCCCCAAGAAATTAAGGATATCATGAAATACAGTTATGATCTTTCTGAAAAATTTAAAATACCCATTTTAATGAGGACAACTACAAGGGTTTCCCATATGAGGGGTGTTGTAAATATGGGTGATGTTATGGAACCAAAAAGGGAGGGTTTCTTTAAAAGGGATCCTAAAAGATTTGTTCCAGTACCATCTTCAGCCAGAGTTATGCATAAAGTACTGGTGGAAAAAATGGAGAATCTGAAACAGGTTACCAATAATTCCCCATTAAATCAAATATTTAATAGAAAAGGTAAAGTTGGTGTTATAACAAGTGGTGGTGCATTCAACTATGTAATGGATGTAATAGTAGAAAACCAGTTAGAAGTAAATGTTTTAAAGTTGACGCTTACATATCCATTTCCCGATGAATTGGTTCTCAAATTTATAAAAGACCTTGATACTGTTATTGTTGTGGAAGAAGTTGATCCTATAATGGAAAATGAATTACTTTCCATAATCGGTAAAAATGGTCTGAAAAAGATTGTACATGGAAAATTAGACGGTACCCTCCCTATGATATATGAATATAGTCCAAATATCATCATTGATGCAATGGAAAGCGTTTTGGACAAGAATCTCACAAAATATGATACAGATGAATCCCCAATTAAATTACCCGAACGTCCACCAACTCTTTGTCCTGGTTGTCCCCATAGGGCGGCATATTTTTCAGTTAAGAGAGCTGCAAAACTTCTAAAGCTTGAAGATGTTATATATCCAACAGACATAGGATGTTATACACTGGGAGTATCATCTCCTTATAATGCTGCAGATTATTTGTTATCAATGGGTTCCTCTATTGGAACTAGCTGCGGCTTTTCAAAGGCAACAAATCAGAGTATTGTGAGTTTTATAGGGGATTCTACCTTCTTTCACGCAGGAATTCCACCACTTATAAATGCTGTTCATAATAAAGACAGATTCGTACTCGTTATTTTAGATAACAGAACAACTGCAATGACAGGAGGTCAGTCGAATCCAGGCTTGCCTGTGGATGGTATGGGATTAGAATCACCTGAAATTTCAATAGAACAAATAGTAAAAGCAACGGGTGTCCAGTTTTTAAGGACAATCAATCCTTTAAGTGTTAGGAAAGCACAAGAAACATTTAAAGAGGCACTGGAATTTGAAGGTGTTTCTGTTGTAATTTCTAAACACCCTTGCATGTTAATTAAGAATGACAAACGTGGTGAGAAGTTCCTTGAAGTGAATCAAGATAAATGTGATGCATGTTCTGTTTGCCTAGAAGAACTTTCATGTACCGCTATCTTTACCGATGAAGATGGAATTGTACATATTGATCCACAGTTATGCAATAAATGCAATGTATGTGTACAAGTATGTCCTGAGAAAGCTATAGGAATAAAGAAATAATATTTAAACATTTATGGAGAATCAAATGAAACCTTATAACATTTATATTTCAGGAGTTGGAGGACAGGGCATTATTAAAACTTCAACAGTTATTGGTGAAGCTGCAATGAAAAGTAGCATGCCGGTGGTTATGAGCGAAGTTCATGGTATGGCCCAACGTGGTGGAGGAGTATCAACAGAATTAAAGATTGGGGATTCTTTTAGTTCAATTATTGAAAAGGGTTCTGCTGATATTTTAATATCCTTCGAACCTGTTGAGGCACTGCGTGCTATCCCTAAGATTAGTAATAAAACATCTGTAATTGTAAATAAGTGTCCTATATATCCTTTTAACATCAGAGAGAGTGAAATAGCCTATCCAAATATTGAAATTATACTAGAAGAACTTAATAATAACTCTAAGGAAGTCTTCGCTTTAGACGCCAATAAAATTGCAAATGAATCGGGTCATCAATTATCAATGAACATGGTCATGATGGGATCAGCAACAGCAATAAATGGATTTCCACTTAAAAAAGAGATCATAATCGATTCTATGAAGGCTAATTTGCCTAAAAATAGTTTAGATATTAATTTAAAGGCTTTTGAAAATGGATTTAATTTTGTTAAATCTTAATTTATTTAAATTTTTTTTATTCATTTTAAGAAAATTTTATATATTAAAACTTTTACATTTTAAAGTAAATATTATTGATGCTATGATTAATCCCGCAATATAAAAGGGGAATATTTGTTATTCATTAAAACCTGTTAATTAATGATTTATAAACTATTTAATTAAAAAGAGGCGAATTATGGACAATAATGTTATTGGATTGATATTAACTGTATTATTGGTTTTAATTGGAGGATTCTATGTTTTTCTACTTAAAGCAGTGTCGATAATAATTTAACCATAAATACACCAATAATACTACTCAAATAAACCCAATTCAAACTAGTAATATCAAATCTATAAAAACAACTAATAATACCACAACACAAATCAAAATAGCACTCCAAAGGTAAAAATATCTCCCAAACAAGCTCAACTTAATGCAATAGGGGCAGAAAAAGAATTAACTGGAAATGATGTTTTTGCGGGTACACCCGAACTTTTCAAGTGAACAACAAACAACAAACATACATGGGCCTATAATGTGAACTTGTAGGATGTTAAAACCAAAAAGAGTGTTGGAGCACTTTATGTCGATGCAATGAATGGGGAAATAATCATGAACGAATAATTTGACCCCAACTCCTTTTTTAACTAAAATAAAATGATTTCCTTAAAACATCGACATTTAAACAAGAAAAAAATATGATGATCAAAGACCATATATTTCTTGAGCTGAAACAACTTCTGCACCATCAGATTCTAATGCTTTGATTCCAGCATCAATATTTTCAGGATGTAAAAGTACAATAGCCATTTCATCCTTTTCTTCTACAAATGCATATAGATATTCCAAGTTGATGTTATTCTCATCGAGAATCCCAAGGACCATGCCCAATCCTCCAGGTTTATCTGGCATCCTCACAGCTATCACTTCCCCAATTTTCACTATGAAATTGTTGTCTTCTAACAACTTTTTGGTTTTTTCAGGTTCAGGAACTATCAACCTTAAAATTCCAAAATCTGAGGTATCTGCAATTGATAGGGCCCTTATACTCACTCCACCCTTCTCAAGCACATCAAGTGCCTTTTTCATTCTCCCTTTCCTATTTTCCAAAAATATTGACAACTGTTTTATTTTCATATTATGAACCCCTTTTGGCTTTAATAGTTAATAACCGTTTTAATTGTTCTATCCAACATTATTATAAATTCCTTTTTTCTATAACTCTAACAGCCTTTCCTTGACTCCTAGGTAAAGTCTTAGGCTCAATTAATGTTACTTTCACCCTTAAACCAATTTCGTCGTGTATATAATTTTCTAACCTTAACCGGATACCAACAAGTTCCTTAATTTTATCCGAGAACAATCCTTCTGAAGCTTCAACCCTTACTTCTACTTCGTCCATTAAATGAGGCCGGGTTACAATTATTTGATAATGGGGTTCTAACCCGTCAATTCTTAAAAGGGCCTTTTCAATTTGTGAAGGGAATACAGATACTCCTCTAATTTTTAGCATATCATCTGTACGGCCAGTAACCCGATCCATTTTAACTAGGTTCCTTCCACACCCACATTTACCCCTCTTAAGAAGGGTTATGTCCTTAGTTCTAAAACGAATTAATGGGGTTCCTTCTCGTGTTAAGGTTGTTAAAACTAATTCTCCCCTATTGCCTTCGGGCAGAGTTTCAAGTGTTTCGGAATCAATTACTTCTGGATAAAAATGATCCTCAAAAATATGTAATCCGTCTTGTACACCACATTCCAAACCTACTCCTGGTCCCATTATTTCTGTGAGTCCATAAATATTATATGCCGGTGCATTAAAACGTTTTTCAATCTCTTGGCGCATCTCTTCGGTCCACATCTCAGCACCAAAGCCAATGGCTTTAAAACCCAGATCTTTTATATTAACTCCCTCTTCTTCCAATTCTTCTGCAAGATAAAGTCCATATGATGGTGTGAAAATCATTACAGTTGTTCCAAAGTCCTGCATAATTTCAATCTGACGTTTTGTCTGACCGGTTGATATTGGAATAACTGTGGCTCCAATTTTCTGAGCTCCATAGTGCACTCCAAAACCGCCTGTAAATAACCCATAGCCATGTGTATTCTGGATAATATCTTCATCTGTTACTCCGGCCATGGATAATCCTCTTGCCATTACTTCGCTCCAGATCTCAATATCGCCCCTAGTATATCCTGATACTGTTGGTTTCCCTGTTGTTCCCGATGATGTGTGCACCTCTACTATTTGCTTTCTTGGGACTGCAAACATTTCAAATGGATATGCATCCCTTAGATCATCCTTGGTTGTGAAGGGAAGTTTTTCAATGTCTTTAAGAGTCTTAATATCGTCGGGGGTTATGTTCAATTCATTAAAACGTTTATGATAATAGGGTACATTATCATAAGCATTTTTAACGGCAGATTTCAATCTTTTAAGCTGTAAAATTTTTCTATCATCATCAGACATGCATTCTGCTTCTTTATTCCAGATCATTTTATCCCCCATCATAAATGTCAAAATTATTATTGTAGATCCTATATTAAAATGAATTTTATAATCAAAATATTCATGTTTAATTTAATGGAATGATTTATAAAAGTTGTTATATCTCCTTATCCTGAATTTTTTTTGTTTGATCTGTTAAAAATATGAATAAATATTCCATGAAACAAAGAAAGCAGGATATTTACCATTGTATTCCTTGAATACTTGGTTAAAAAATGTCATTTCATCCATTTTTGAAGATACAGTTATTATGGTCGCATTTCCAACAAGCTTTTCATTTGTAACATTAAATCCTTGTAATGGTATATCGCCATGCCCATCTAATACAGTTACTTCGTAGTATTCGGGGTTACTGCCGGCTAAACCTATTAAAACCCGTATAACTAAGATAAACAATATAACCGTTGAGGGTTTAATAAGATTCTTGATTGAAAATGGTTTTTTAATCGAATAAATTCCTAAAAGGATGGTAAATCCCAGGAGTGCTGGTGTTGAAAACAGCCCACCATCTACCATCCCAATCATAGCTGTACATATTCCGAATATTAAAATTATCTTCTGTAAATCACTTCTCTTACCCAGAGATAAAAGTCCCAATATATAAACGGTCGGCAGAACAGCAAATATTATCATAGCATATTTTGGGATGTATTGGGCGATAGAAAGTCCTGTATGTATATTTGAAGGTATATTCAGCCCTGAATCACTTATCAAAAGTCCTAACATGGATTTAAAAACATGACTGTGTATTATACTACTTGTGCTTAAACTAGGAGATGTAGAAACAAAAGTTGTAAAAATAGGAACTCCTAATTTAACTCTGATCCAAATTTCAAATATCTGTCCTAGGATAAATGTACAAAAAACCAGGATAATTATCAATTTAAGGTAATAGTTTCCTTGTTTGGATGTGTATTTGGAATTTTTAAATTTCTCTGAATCCTTAACAAATTGACTTAAAATAAGCAGACTGCCCATCAAAAAGAAGAATATTATTGATTTACCCTCTGATGAACCCATTAAAAAAGCATACGTAACTTGCAGTGCAATGTTGTCAAGTGAGTGCACAAAAATAATTAGACAACTAATAATTACCATAATTATTCCAATAATGCTTAGTGGATTAGTTAAACGATTAAATTTCAATAGATCACCTTTTATAAAAATCAAGAATTAATATTATTATATCATCTAATTTTTTTTTAAATTTCTAAATAATTTTGAATTTATAATATTTTTAAACAAAGTAAACTTGAAAACTCTCCTATTGGATTTGAATTTGGAATATATATATTTTTGTTTGGGAAAAATATTTTTCAATCAACCAGTATCCGATAAAAGAATATAACCTAATTTTTAATAAATGAATAAGATTATTCTTACTTTAACCCCATTTTTGAGGGTTATTTTGGCTTCATTGAATATTATTTTGAAAAAATAGGGAAAATTAGAATAATCCAATTATCCTATACACTACCCCTCCAATTATAACTGCAGTGAAAAAATTGGCCACAGCTATTGTTCCTGAGGCTTTCCAACTAAACTCAAGAGCTAATTTTGAAAGCACAGATAAACATGGAGTGAATAACATTCCAACAAGTGCCAATATTATAAACTGTGTAGGGGTTAAAACACCTGCAAGATGCGTACCAAATAAAGCTACAAGCATTAAAAGTGTGAACTCTTTTCTAATCACAGCAAATACTAGTAGTATGCCTGTTATCATGGGAAGTCCTAACCAGTAAACTGTTATTGGTGCTAGAATATAATTCACAGGATTGAGAACACCATATGCGTATAATCCTTGCAAAATTGCACTACCCAGGATATATATTGGAAAAACGAAATAGATTAATGATTTTGTTCTTACCCAAGTTTGTTTAAGTGCCACAGAGAGAGATGGAATTTTAAATGAATGCATTTCCATAATTAATCCTGTTGTTTCTCCAGGAACCACCCTTAAAGCGACTCTACCTAATGTGAATATAACAAGAATATCTATTGCATAAAGTGCTATAGCCCACCATACACTAACGTATATTGCAACCAACCCTAAAATTACAATAGTCCTAGCAGCACACGGTGCAAAAGTAACTGCATAAGATGCTAGTAATCTTTCACGTCGTGTTTCTAATATACGGGTTTGATCTATGGCAGGAACATTACAACCATAACCCAAAATTAATGGAATCAATGCTTTTCCATGTAAACCGATAGTGTGCATAGCACTGTCTATCATAAAAGCAACCCTAGTTAAAATTCCAGAATTCTCAATAAGACTCAACATTATATAAAACGGTATAACAAAAGGTATAACAAGTGTAATTCCCGCTACTATGCCTCCAAATGCACCATTCCAAAGAATAGCTACAACTGTACCACTAACTTGAGGATCTACAGGTGTGAAAAAACTAAATGCATCTGAAAGTAAATTTGAAAGATTAGTACCAATTACAAATGTCCATAATAACAATCCACCGATCACAATAGCAGATGTAACATAACCCAGTATTCTATGGGTAACAATTTTATCCAATCTCTCAGAAAATGTAATTTCTATTTCACTTTGTTTTTGTGCCCCACTAGCAATTCTGTTGGCAAGAGAATATCTTTCAGCAGCAATAACTGAAAATGATGGTTCTTTATGAATGTTTTCAATCTCTTTGGCTAACTTGTAGGAATAGTGGACCACATTTTTAGAATTTGATTCAACTAATTTCCGTATTTCGGGATCGTTTTCCAATAATTTTATTGCAACCCATCGAGATGGGTATCCTAAATTGAGTTTTTCTGATTCAATTCGGTTGGTTAAAGTTTTTATTCTTGTTTCAACCTCTGCACCATATTCTAATGTGATAATTTTGTTTTCTGAATTATTATGTGCAACTGAGTTTACGGCTTCCATCAGTTCATGTAAACCTTCTCCTCTTATAGCTACAGTTGCTACTACAGGAACACCTAAGGCAGCTGAAAGTTTTTCTGTATCAATGATTATTCCTTTCTGTTTGGCTATATCTATTTGATTGATACAAACAACTAGGGGCACATTCATTTCTTTCAGTTGTGTCGTGAAAAATAGGTTACGTTCTAATACTGCGGCATCAACTACATTGATAACAACATCGGGTTTTTCAAATGCTATGTACTCTCTTGATACAATTTCTTCCATCGAGTAGGTTGAGAAGGAGTATATTCCCGGCAGATCGATTACATGAATATTTTGGCCTTCAAAATGAAGTTTTCCTTCAGCTCGTTCTATTGTTTTTCCTGGCCAGTTTCCAACGATCTGATTCGATCCTGTGAGTTCATTAAATATTACACTTTTACCTACATTTGCATTTCCTGCTAATGCAATGGTCATATCGGTATCATCCAGGGATTCTTTAATATTTTCTGATTTTGTTGTTTTATTGGTTCTGTTGGTCTTTGTTAATTTGTTCATTGATGATTCTTCCTTAATTTAATCCTGAATTAACTCTACAAAAACATTACATGCTATGTCTCGTCCTATTGCTAATTTTGAGCCCCTGATCGCTACTTCTACAGGTCCACTTAATGGAGCTATTTTTATAACACTGATTGATGCCCCAATTGTTATTCCCATATCTAATAATCTTCTGATGACCTTATAGTCCCCTCTAATAAATGATACTTTGCCTTTTTGCTGTTTTCCTAGTTCCATTATTGGAATTAAATTTTCATGTCGTTTTCCTACTTCATTCACTTCTTCTTCCCTTCTTTGCATGCATTCTTCACATGTTGTAAACTTTAGATCACATGCAGGAATTACGCTATCACCAGGACATTTATCAGGATGTTCTAAAACTTGACAAAGTGCTCTTTCAGCATCATCAGAGAGTGTGTGTTCCATTTCACAGGCTTGATCGTGTAAGAAGTGATCCTTTAGTTTTAAAATGTCGTGTAAAAATCTTTCCAATAAGCGGTGTTTTCTTGTAATATTTTTAGCTATTTTAAGACCTTTTCCTGTTAATTTTGCACCTTTATACTGGGAATATTCTACATAATCCATTTTATCAAGCCTTTTAAGCATTTCTGTAACGCTTGCGGGGGTTATTCCTAAATCTTTTGATATTCTGGAAGTTTTAACACTTTCTTCGCTTTGGCTGATTTTATATATTGCTTCTAAATATTCTTCAATATTAGCGCTAAGTTTTTCATTATTCGACATTTAGGTTCACCTAAAAATTTCATTAAAAATACTTAAATTTTATTATATTTAAGTGTTAGGGTCACCTAAAAATTAAAAAATAATAATATTTAACTTTGGAAAGTTAATATTATTTTTATAAAAAATAAATATATATTAATACTAATGGTTTTGTTTTGAGATTTAATTGTTAATAATGGTATAAAATCGAATTTAAGTGGGTTAACCTTCGAATATTTCGAATGTTCTCCTAAAATAATCTTTCAAACATCTTTTAACAGAAGAAATAATCTGTTTAATCTGGATTTTTAAGTGACGTTATCTTGAACTAATTTTTTTGTTTAATTTTGCTTTATATTCTCATATCCCCTCCCTATTTTTATATAAAAGTGAAAATTATTTATAAAAATATAAGTAGTATTAATCCGAATCTTAATTTGAGAATGGGGGATATAATACGGAATACAATTTAAGGATTAATACTAGTTTAATAATAATTGATGTTAAAAACTAAACTAAGGTTGATAATTCCTTCTATCTCCTTTCTAAAAAATTTTAAACATTAATTATAAATTAGGTATATTATAATTATAATTGGAAAATATTAGATTCATTAACTGGAACATGATACTTAAGAAGTAATCTCTAGTATCAGATAGCACAACAAAGTAAAAATTTGATAATTATAAAAATAGGAGGGGTATTAATGTTGAATGTTTTTATGTTGAGTATTATTGTACTGATCTACCTCCTCATGGTGGGATATGTTGGTTACGTTGCTTGGAAACGAACTAAAAGTTCTTCAGACTACATGGTTGCAGGAAGAAGCACCCACCCCTACATTATGGCGCTGAGTTATGGAGCAACTTTTATAAGCACAGCCGCTATTGTGGGTTTTGGAGGAGTTGCAGCTAATTTTGGTTTAGGCCTTTTATGGCTTGTATTTTTAAATATTATTATAGGAATATTTATTGCATTCGTATTCTTTGGAAAACGAACACGGAAAATGGGACACAATTTAAATGCTCTTACTTTCCCTGAATTTCTGTCACGTCGTTTTAATAGTAAATTTATCCAATATTATTGTGGTGCAGTTATATTCCTTGGAATGCCACTTTATGCTTCGGTTGTTTTAATTGGAATGGCTCGTTTTGTTCAAACCACTCTTGGGGTAAATTATTACTTTGCACTCATAGCAATGGCATTAATCGTTGCAGTTTATGTGGTTTTCGGGGGTATAAGGGGAGTTATGTATACCGATGCACTTCAGGGAACTATAATGTTCGTTGGAATGTTTATCCTTTTAGGTACAGTTTATTGGATGTTTGGAGGGATTATTAATTCTAATATAGCTTTATCTAACCTTCCAAACATGATACCGCACAGTGCAACAGCTGCCGCAGTCACAGCAGGTTTCACAGGGTGGACATCTATGCCTGCACTGGGCAGCCCATTTTGGTGGACTTTGATAACTAGTTTAATACTTGGTGTTGGAATAGGAGTATTATCCCAGCCCCAGTTGGTTGTAAGATTTATGACAGTCAAATCCGACAGGGAACTAAACAGGGCTGTATTAATAGGTGGTGTTTTCATATTTATGATGACATTTGGGTCCTACGTTGTTGGTGCTTTGTCAAATGTTTGGTTCTTCCAGCACACCGGCCTAACAGCTGTTCAGGCAGCGGGAGGAAATCTTGACACTGTCATACCAACATTTATATCAGCTGCAATGCCTGTTTGGTTTGCTTACATATTCATGATAACATTACTATCTGCTGCTATGTCAACTTTGAGTGCACAGTTCCATGTTCAAGGAACAGCTCTTGGAAGAGATATTTATGAGACTGTAACCAATAAAAAAGGTAGATCTTCTATTTTGGTTGCAAGGGCAGGAATTGTTATTGCTGTTATAATTGCAGTGATACTTGGATTTATACTCCCTGCAAGTATAATAGCGGTTGGAACTTCTATTTGGTTCGGAATCACAGCAGCTGCATTCCTTTCAATGTACACAGCAGCACTTTACTGGAAAAGAATCACAAAGGAAGGTGCAATTGCAGGACTTGTTGCAGGATCACTTTCAAGTTTGTTTTGGTTACTTTTTGGTTTCCAGACTTCAGCCGGAGCAGTAGGAATATCACAGGCAATAACAGGTAAAGCGGTGATTATTACAACTATGCCATGGCCATTAGTAGACCCAATCATAATTGCACTACCTATAGCAATTATAGCAACGATTGTGGTAACTTTATTAACAAAACCTCCTGAAAAAGAGTTTGTTGACAGAGTATTCAAGGGCGTGGGTGGTAATTAATATCATCCAATAAAATTTTTTTTTAGGTATCATAATGAAGGTCAAACAATTTCATATTAAAAAAAATCAAATGAACTCTTGGACAGAAATATTTAAAAATCCTTGTCCAGTAACCATTGAGACATTTGTCACAGGAACTGTAGATATTAACCTTCGAGGCACAATAAATATCGAACATCCTGATGCGAGTTATATTGAAGACATAATACTAACTGTCCCGATTAAAAGTTATGTTGTTCACCATAATAAATTTGGAGAGTTTTTACTGGATGCGGGTTTAGATAAATTGTATGCAGATGATCCTAAAGGCGGTATTAATAGTGATCTGGTTGATGAATTTTATCAAAATAAAAACGATAATATAAAGTTTCAACTGGATAAAAGAAAAATAAAACCCCGAGCAATATATTTAAGTCATCTACATCCTGATCATATCGCAGGGATCCGTGAATTACCAAAAGACATTCCATACTTTGTTGGAAAAGGAGAATTAGAACAATATCAACCAGAAAAAGAGGGATACTTTTTAGATGGTGTTGAAACTATATATGAAATTGATTTTTCAATATTAGATGAAATACCTCCACTGGGTCACTGTGCAGATCTCTTTGGAGATGGATCACTCTGGGCTGTTTCAACTTCGGGACATTCAATTGGGCATTGTTCATATTTAATAAATGGAATGGATGGGCCTATATTTCTTACTATGGATGCTTGTTTTATAATGGACAATTTGAAACTTAAAATTGCGCCGAGTGATTATACATGGGATATTGAAATGGCACAAAATAGTTTAGACAAGATATTAAAATTTTCAGAAGCTTTTCCTCAAATTAAGGTGATTTGTGGACATGAATGAACATGGTAATTATTTCCTGTTTTAAAAATTATTGAATCTATAAATTCTAATAAATGAAAAATAATGAAAGAACTTAAAATAGAGTTTCAGCAGTTTTTACTTCTTTAAAAAGTCTAAAATCAGCCTGATCATAGCGGGTTCTATGTCTATGTCAACTCCAAGGTTTGGTCCTTCATCCATATAGATATCTGTTAATATGAAGTCATCGTTAATTTCTTTATCTTCAACAGCATCGAAGGTTCTGATATTGTAGATTTCATCCTCTCCATCTTCAAAAAAATCTACAACCTTGTTCATATCTGGTCCAACCACTCGTAACATCAGCATAAAATGTTCACTTGTTGAAAAATGAAGATCCTTAACAAAGCCCTCTGGTACTGTCAGATCGATGTTTCTTCCGTCTATTTCCTTTGTAAAAATTATTGATTCAGATACATATTGCAAAATATTCACCCCATTTTTTTATAACTAATTTTTATTATGTTTTTTTTAGTTAATTAATTTAACAAATTGAATGACATATTATAAGATGTTTTTAAACAGAGAGTATCACGCAATTCAAACAACAAAATTTATATTAAACTAATTGTATATATTACAACAGAATAGGGGTTTGTTGGATAAAATATGGAGGAAACTATATGCAAAAAATGGGCAGTGCAATAATCTTAATAATTCTTGGTTTAATTGTATTGGCATTCCCAATTTTAGGAGTAATTCCCGCAGCTGTGTTAACAGGATTTTTGGTCCTGATTCTAGGTATGGGTCTGCTCTTTGGTGGAATTGCTGAAATGGGTGAGAGTGCGGGTTTAGGTATTCTTGAGATCATATTGGGTCTAATAGCATTAATTCTTGGTATAGGTTTCATATTCAACCCCGCTTTATTTAGTTTAGTAGCAGGTTATTTGGTTATTATAGTAGGTTTATTCCTAATTATTGCAGGTATTGTGGGTATAATAAGTAAAGCTGGCAATAGTAGGTGGAATGGAGTTGTAGCATTAATAATTGGTATTCTTTATCTGATTGTGGGTACGCTTTTCAAAACAAATGCAGCTTATCTCGGAATATTAATTGGTCTATGGCTTTTAATCGTTGGAATAATGATGTTATTCCAGAGGGATTAAAAAGAAAAAAATTCCAACAAACTCTTTTTTCTTTTTTAACTAAAGTTTTTAGATCAAAATTAAATAACTCACAAACATTTGAATACTATTTTAAAAAAAAATTAGCAGATATACTCCACAATTGGGATATGTTAGTTAATAATGGACTTGGCCAAATTTTATGCTAAGATTTCGTTCCATATTAGCCATAAGGACAGCTGTAGCAATAGAATTCAACTTTGACTGTGATGTGTCTGCACGTGATGTTAAGACTATGGGAGCACTTGCACCAATAACAACACCTGCCAGGTTACCACCTGTAAGATAAACATGGGCTTTACACAACATATTGCCGGCTTCAATAGACGGTACAACTATAATATCTGCACGTCCTGCTACTGGTCCACCTATTCCCTTATGCTCAGCAGCCCATGGGCTGATTGCATTATCCAGTGCAAGTGGTCCATCGATAATCATACCACTGAATTGTCCTCGTTGGCTCATCTTTGCAAGTACTGATGCATCAATAGTAGAGGGCATTTTAGGGTTTGCAAGTTCTATTGCAGTTGTAACAGCCACTTTAGGTTTATCTATTTCAAATACATTTGCAAGGTATATTGAATTTAGTATGATACTACATTTGGTTTCAAGGTCTGGAAATATGTTAACCGATCCATCAGTAATAAACAGAAGACGTTTGAGTGCTGAGCTTTCGAGTACATAAACATGACTCATTATTTTACCTGTTCTAAGGCCGTTCTCCCTGTTTAAAACCCCCCTCAAAAAATCATCTGTGTTTACAAAACCTTTCATTAATATATCTGCTCTGTTACTTTTAACAAGTGCTACAGCCATATCAACAGCTTTTAAATTGTTAGGTTCGTTATAAATCTTATTAGGTTTAACATTGAAACCTGCTTCTTCGGATATATCTAATATCTTTTTTTCATCACCTACTAATATATAATCGGTGATATTTAGTTCTTCAGCCTTAATTACAGCATCCAAAACTGTAGAGTCATGTGCAACAGCAACAGCAATCTGTTTTTTTGGATGTGATTTAATTCTATCAAATACTTCGTCAAATTTGGTGATCACATTTTCAACTCCTAAAAACCTCAAACATCGATATAAGCTTTTATAAAGTTAGTTTTTACCAGATATTTATTGAATTAACTTTGAACTTTAGTCTAGAATTAATTACATTCCAATTGTTATTTATCTCCCAAAGTTCCACAGTTATCCTATTTCATTATTAATATTATAGGGGTAATAATATTTAATAATTTGAAAATATAATGTAATTAACATAAATGATGGGAAAAAGTTTTAATTGTACTTTGAACTACATAAAAACTAATAGAAAGATTTATTAAAGATTTTAAAATTAACATCATTAGTATACAACTGTTATAATATTTTTAGTAATGATGGAGGTTTGATTATGGTTTTGGGGATAAGTGATCCATGGATTGCAGCCGCTTACATTGGGTGTATTCTTGCAATGATTTTATGTGTAGTTTATGGTGTTTTAAACTGGAACAAAGGCGGCGATGGTGAAGCTGCACAGATTTCAGAGGAAGTATCATGGCATAAAAAAGAGAAAGATATGGAAGAAAAAGAACTTGGATTATGGGATGAGGAAGGATAGAACTCTGATTCTTGTAAAATCAAATATTTAATGTAATATAGTCCTCTTAACAGTTTCTACGTCATAATTTGGCGTGGAAACATAATAAGAGCATTTGATCAGATTCATGTTAAGATGTTGGAAAAATCTTAGAGTTATTTTATAGTATTTGTAATTACAGGCCACTCAAAAATTTTTTAAATTCTACTTTTAAAAGATTAATATTATTTTCACTAAAGGAGTCTCATTAAATTATTAGTCTAATCCAAAGAAAATGATCTATTACAAAAAAAATTCATTTTTTTATTCTCTGAAGAAAATGGAAAGATCATTATCGAATTTATAGTCTTTCCTTGAATACTAACTCCCAGAGGCCCACCGAGAATTCCGAAAATGAATGAAAGAATTATGGTTAATATTGTCATAGACTATATTCAAGATAATATTTCCTAATGAATTAAAAGAGTTCCCATTATATTCTGATAGTGAAGTTGTGGCACCGGGTGATCTAAATCTCCATTAAAACTATAACTAGATCTATTCGATTTTATTATCATATTTTTCTTTCTTTGATTATCATTTTCATCTTCTGTTCTGTTTGAATTAAAAAAATCTAAATCCTCTTTATATATTAATATTCCATTACAATGACATTTGTCATTAAAATCTTCTGGCTTTCCTCCAGGTTGAAGTTCATAATATTGTTTACAATCATTACAGATCAAATATCCCCTCTAAATACTCCAAGAAATAGTTATTAAACACGAGGATTTATTATTTTCTATAATTTCAAAAGTGAATTAGTAACTTTAAAAATAAATTTATAATAGCCTATTTTAAATGAATATATACAACACTACAAACCTTGTCTAATAACAAATTTACGTGTTTGATTTGATTGCTAGAATACATTTGCATTTATTTAAATAGTACATAAGTACCATATTTCATAGACTATTGTATTAGACTAGTCTGTTGTTCAAGTGATATGTATCTCCACACTTTTATTAACAGATTGCGAAGCATAAGGGTTACATAAAAATTGTTTAAAAAGTTTTAATTTCTGTGCTTATCTTAATAATTGTCCTTATAGCTTCTTCTTTTTAGAATAGAAACTTTAAGTATGATATTAAACTTAAATAAAATTACCCATATTTATAAATATAAATCAATAGGTGAAACCATGAGGATAATCGAAGAAATTATTGGAAAGGAAGTTCTAGACAGCTCTGCAATTGTAATTGGCAAGGTTAAAGATGTTGATGTAGACTTTGAAACTAAATCATTAGATTCATTCATTCTAGGAAAAGGTGGAATTTCAGAAGGTCTTGGGCTTTCTAAAGGAGAAACAATAGTTCCATACGACATGGTTAATAAAATTGGAGACAAAATACTCCTTAAAGAGTTAATGAATGAGAATGTTGTTGAAGAAGATGAGTAATTAAATTAAATTTTATTTTTATAAATTTTAGTACCCATGTGTCATCAATTAAGATGATAAACATGGAAGCATATTTTTTTTTTTAGAAGGTGGATAATGTGGAAGTAAGTGGTATTTGCACTTCATGCGGTAGAACCGGTAAGATGTACACTTGTAACCTATGCGGGAATATTGTATGTGGAAACTGTTATAACATACATAAAGGTATTTGTCAATCATGTCAAAGGTTTAAATCTCCAGAAACCATTAAAACACTAAAATAAAAGCCTAAAATTAAGATATTGCAAATCAAACTATCAATAAGTGATCCCATGGAAAATAATAAAAATGAACTCATAAAATTATTGAAGGATAACCAAGTTGTGAAATATGGTAAATTCACCCTATCTTCAGGCAAAGAAAGCGATTATTATGTGGACATGAAGAGAGCCATTACAAATCCTATAATCCTCTCTAAAGTAGCTGAAATTATATCGAAAAAAATTGATACACAGAAAATAGACAGGATTGCAGGACCAGCTCTCGGTGCAATACCCATTGTAACAGCAGTTTCAATTGAATCTACAATTCCAATGCTCATGATCAGAAAGTCAAAAAAAGACTATGGAACTTCCGAATTAATAGAAGGAGACCTTCAAAATGGAGATCGAGTCATTGTACTTGAGGATGTTACTACAACTGGTAATTCACTTATAAAAGCGGTTAAAGCTGTAATATCCAATGGTGGAATAGTGGAAAAAGCATATGTAATTGTTGATAGGAATGAAGGTGCAATAGCCAATCTCAAAAATGAAGGTGTGGCTCTAGAGCCTATTGTTTCGGTAAATGATTTTATATAATTTTTTTATCAATTTTTATTTGTTTTAAAAAAGTTAAAAAAAAATGTAATTAACATATTTAAAATTTAATCATTCATGCACATGCTTTACAAGGTGTCCTAATTCCGGTGATATTATGTTTAAGCCGGTTTGCACAGCATTTGGCGATCCAGGCATAGAAATGATTATAGTACCTTTATAAATCCCTGCTGTGGCTCTACTTAATAAAGCTCCTGTGCCGATTTCTTTATAAGATTCATATCTAAATATCTCCCCAAAACCATTTAACTCCTTTTCGAAGAGTGGCTTTAAAGTTTCAATGGTGATATCTCTAACTCCAATACCAGTCCCTCCGGTGGTGATAATTACATCCGCGTTTTGTTCTTTTATATCTTCCACTGTAGAAATTAGATTTTCTGAATTGTCAGGGATCACAGTATAAAATACTAGTTCATGTTCCTCTTTTAATGTATCTACTATGAGGTTTCCCGATACATCAGTGGTTTTAGATTCTAAAAAATCCCTGTATTTGCTGTCGCTTAAGGTAATAACACCAAATTTTATAGATTTGGGCGATTTTTCTTTATGTTCTTCCATACTTTTACTTTTTATAGGATCACTCCCATCTTTTTAAAGATATTATAATATCCATATTTAAAATTAATATTGTTTTGTAAAGATTATCTAATTGGTTAATTTAATAAAACTTGATTATAATTTGTTTAGGCTCTTTAAAATAATTTAGATAGAAATTTGTTAATAATACAATAGTACTGTCCTATAAATCCAGAAAAAAATAGTTTTTGAGTCAAGTATAATCTGTATGATTAGAGGGAGGGCATTAGGTCCAAATCGGAGGCGGTTAATTTTTTGCGAAAAAAATTAAGAGGAGTCTAATTTTACCCTCCCTCATAGGTTGTTTCTGTTTTTTATAACATAAAAGCTTTTGCACATCGCCCCTTAAAATTATAAAAAGAGTTATTTACGTTCTAATATTCTAAATAAAGGATTAAAATTAGGGTTTTTTGATTTAAATTAATCATTTTTAATTTTTACTTTTTATTCATCACATATCAATTTATAGTATATAAAATAACATTAATTAATTATATGAGTGATAAAGTTTATGTTCTCGATGCATCTGCGATCATAGGGGGATTTTCCTCAAAAAAATTTCAGAATTATATTACAGCTTCGGTATTAGTTGAGATTAAAGATTTTAAATCCAAAATGTACCTTGAATCAACAATTGAAGATGGTTCGATCAGTATTATGGAACCTGAATCATTGGATATTAAAGATGTTGCAGATGTAATAAGAAAGTCAGGCGATGTACTAAGGTTATCTGATGAAGATAAAAACCTAGTTGCTCTAGCATTTAAACTTAAAAGAGAAAATAAAGATCCTATGGTTGTTACAGATGATTATTCAATGCAGAATGTTTTGAAAATTGTTGGAATCCCGTTTAGAAGCGTTTTAACCGATGGTATTAAAGAGATATATGGTTGGATTAAGATCTGCAAGGGGTGTAAAAAAAAGTACCCACCAGAATATTCTTACGATGAATGTGAAATATGCGGTACACGTATAATAAAGAGGAGAATCAAAAAAAACAGCTAATAAATAATAACTTTTAAATCATATTCTGTAAACTTCTTTAATCCTAAAATTCTTAAAAAATTTAATCTAATTTTACATATAATTTCTCTTATTGATTGATATAATAATTTTATGGCTCTGTAACAAGTTGATTTAAAAAAATGGAATGATTTAAAAAGATTAAAATTTTGAATTTGTTTGGAAGTCTTAAGAATTATATGATAATATTTAAATAAATGGATAGTGGTGGTCTATGTGGCAATAGAAAGACACATTTTATATGTTAAACCTGGAATCATAAAAATTTAGGCTAGTTACAATGGTCCTAAAGAACTTGTAGAGTACGTGAAGAAATGGAAAGATTAGGTTTTACATAATATACATCAACAAAATGGAAATAGGGATAATAATATGACACTTCAAAAAATTGAGGCAGATTATTTGTATTCCCTCAATAAAACAGCTCTTAAAGAAGGGAAACTGGGCGAATTAAGATCATGGGTTGATTGAACTAAATTTAATTGGTATACTTTTTCAGAATGAATAAATTCCTCCCGATCTGAACATTATTATACTGAATTAAGTGAAAAATAGTCCATGAAAACCATTTAATTAGGGTCATTGTTAATAAAATATTTTATTAAATTGAGAACTGTCTTGTGAGGGTTTATTATATCCATTTTTAACAGATTATTTGAAGGATTTTTTTTATATTAAATACTAAAATATATTAAATGTTCATGATACAATTAAGAACTAAGAACTAAAATGTATAAAAAAACTATATATAGACAAAAAAATCATCAGAAAATGAGAATAGGTGTGGTTGTTCATGGACCCCAAATAGTGGATACTGGTTTTGCTGAGAAGATAATAGGTCTTCTCAAAAATTATGGTACAGTAAAAGCAAGACTTGGCGGTACAATGGGCCGAACTGCAGTTATAGATGCAAATCTAGAAGGAACAATAGATATAAGCTATAAACTGTTCCCTAGCCAGTCAATTGACAAAATTTCAAAAGATTCTGATGTGGTTTTCCTAATAAATTATGGAAAGTCCATTGTTACAGGACATGCATTTGGATATAAGGTTTATAACAGATGCAAAAGTGATCCCAACTTAATACAAATTGAAAGACCAGGCGAGCCCGATGGAACAATCATACCTTGGAAATCCAATCAGATAAATCTAGCAGATGCTGTGGCCAAAGATTTGAAATTGAAGGTAATGAACCCATCTCAGGTAGCAGAAGCTGTGGAAACTAATTGTATATCTAACCCGACCGGAAATGAATCTATAGTATATCGAAAAATAGCAGGTGTATCTGCAGATGAGAATATATTCCTAAACGGTATAGTGGTTGGAAAGTCAACTTCAAAAGATGTGACACTGATAGCTGAAAACGGGAATTTAACCCAGATATTAGGTGGAATAATCAAGGAACACGGTGTTGAAAAGCTTGGAAAGATAGAATTGGATGCAGCAGTCGTTAAGACCGGGTTGTTAAGAAGGTCCAGGATAAAACCAAGAATTATTGATAGAAATATTGAACTTATTAATAGACACAATAAACTTAATATTTCATATTTAAGCCATGCTGCAGAAGATATATACAAACTGAAAGATTCTGATCTAGTTGTTACAGTTGGTGATGATACAACACTAGTAGCAGCTGATATACTATACAGATTTAGGGTTCCAATAATAGGAATAACAGACGGAGATCTGGACAGGGTAGTTGAGGAAGGATTTAAAACTGTTGGATCTATGATCGTGGAGCTCGAAAGTGGTTATGATGATATTGTTGGTAAAAAAATATTTTCAGAACTATTTAATGGAAAACAGACTATGGAAATAGAAAATATAGAAAATTTTAAAAGTAAAATAATACAAATCATAAGCAATACCACCAGCAGATATAATCTGAAACATAATTAGGATTAATTAATGTACGAGGGGTGTAGAATTGGATTTAAATGCTCTTGTTGATTCTATAAGAAGTTATGATGGAATAACCCGTAAAAATTTTATCAGGGAAGCCACACAAATACTCGATGATACTTATAATATTTCAGGCAGAACCGCTCTAGGATTTGGTGATGATGCTTCTGCAATTGATATTGGAAATAATGATCTTTTATTAATGGCTGCAGATGGAATGTGGGGTAGATTAATGGAAGGAGACCCGCGCTGGGCAGGATACTGTTCTGTCCTCGTAAATGTTAACGACATAGCAGCAATGGGTGGTGTTCCACTGGGAATGACCAATGTGATCTCAATAAACGATACTAAATTATGCAACGAGATCATGAAGGGAATCAAGGAAGGAGTGGAAAAATTCGGAGTACCAATGATAGGTGGCCATATACATCCAGATACTCCATACACAGCCCTTGATGTTTCAATAACTGGAATAGTTGGTAAGGATGATGTGATTACAAGTGGCGGTGCAAATGTTGGGGATCATGTTATAATTGCAATGGATCTTGATGGTAAACAGCATCCTAATTTCCCTTTAAACTGGGATACAACAACCCATAAAACACCAGAAATGGTTCAATCACAAATTTTGGTTATGAACAGCATTGCAAGGAAACATCTTTTAACAGCAGGTAAAGATATAAGCAATCCCGGAATTTTAGGAACACTAGGAATGTTGTTAGAAGCATCAGGAGTAGGGGCTAGAATTGAACTGGAAAAGATCCCGAGAAATTCCAATGTAAAGTGGGAAGAATGGCTAAAACTCTACCCGGGATCAGGATTTGTGCTAACAGCAGAAGAGGATAATTTGGAAGAAACCATAGAACTGCTTGAAGAAGTGAGTTTAAACTCGATGGTAGCAGGCACAATTATTGAAGAGAAAAAATTATACTTGACACATAGTGATCAAGAAGAAATTGTCTTTAATTTTGACAAAGAAATAATAATGGGTATTAAAGAGAAAATATCCAAAAATTAAAATCCTATAAAAAGAAGGAGATTTTATGCTTGTAAAGGTGAACGGGGTTGAAATAACACTCCCAGATGGTTCTACCATAAAAGATGCAATAGAGGCTTCTAATGCTCCCTACAGTGAGGGCTGTGTATTAGGAGTCATCAAGGGCAAGGAAGAAATTGAAAGACACGTCAACAAATATAGTTTTAAAACAACAAGAGGAAGCATAATAATTGAACTTTTGCCTGATTTACCTCCTGTACTAATTAAAACTTGGAAGAAAAAATTCAGAGAATTTGAAAATCTCAGAATACGTTGGACAACATCGAATGAAGTGGCTCTTGGACCAATAACAACCGATTTAAAACCCACTCGTGATGAACACGAATACCAAACATGGGACGTGATTCTAAGTTTATCAGGATTTACAGCAGAAGCAACCCATATAATATTCAGCAAAGAAAAACATAAATCAGTTTATGGTGCTCCTCAAGAGAATAATGGTGTATTTGCAAGGGTTGTTGGTGGAAAAAAGACCATAATGGAACTTACAGATGATGATGTTGTAAAGAGTGTTAAACCCGTTATAGAAAGAAAGAGTATAATACAGAGTGCTGCAATCACCAAACTAGAAACTGAAATCTTTGATGGAAATGAATTGTTCACCTACGTACTTATAGAACCATCAAACAAATCCCCAAGTTCGGTTGAGAATTTATATGCACTATCAGAAAATGGTGTACTAACTGTAGACTATGAATCTGATTCATTTGTAGGATTTTATGGATTACAAGGGCTTGAAAAAGAACCAGAACATATAGATCAAAGAAGCAGGGGTACTGTTACTCTCAGAAATAAAGGAACAGGTATTGGTCGTATTTATGTTTATAGGGAAGACAGAGTCTCAACACCGTCCCATACTGTTATAGGTAATGTAACAAAGGGAATACAACTTATGGATATCGCGGGTAAAGGCGATAAAATAACAGTTAAAACTGTTCCACACAGAATAATGACGCTGGGATTGATTCAAAGAGAAGCGGAAGAACTTTTAAAATCTCGTGGAATCGAGCAGATCAGAGAAGGATCCCAAGAGGATGATGCTATAATTGTTACACAGAATCCAGAGCACACAATGGAAATTATTGATCAAAAACAGGTTAAAACAATGGGTGTACCTGATAGTAAAATTGTCTATGTAGAAATCTATGACAAAGTCCCTAGATCCTCATGGTACTTCCAGAAAATTACAGGACTGCTAGATTCGCCTGTTGGCTCTTTAGATGTATTATTTGCATTTCCTGGAATGAAGGTTATGATGTTTAAAGGAAATCCCAAAGAATCTAAGAACTTGATTCCAGAAAATATTCCTATCGGTTGTGTAAAAGCAGGAGAAATAGGAGTAACAAACATGTCAAGAAGACAAATAGGTGTTATTGGTGTTAGATTTGAGAATAACGATGAATTCGGCCCCACAGGTGAACCGTTTCAAGGAACTAATATAGTGGGTAAAGTTGTTGAAGGAATTGAAAATCTTGAAAAATTCAAGGAAGGAGATACAGTTTATGTCGCTAGAAGAAAGTTCTAAAGTAACTCGTATGATTATATTAGGACCTGCTGCAAATATAAGCCAACCAGAACTCATAAGAAAACTTCATATGATGGAACTTCCACTTACAATAAAATCAACATGTTACGGTGCAGTTGTTAACGGTGAAGAATCTGTTGTAAACAAAGCAGTTGAACAAGCTAGAAACCTCGACTACTGTAACATATTTACTAAAGATAGAGGATTTCCACCAGGAGATCCAAGAAGATGTAGAGCTAAACGGGGCGGTGCAAGGGAAGGATTTCATCAACTTGAAAAAGAGTTTGAATTATTAGGATTTGTGGGCGAAGCTCTTGAACACCCTAAGAAAGTCAGCCTAAAAAAACCAACCAAAGTATCTGTTGACACGTTTAAAAAAATCTGCAAAGGAGTGGAAGAATGAATCTAACAAAATCATCAACTGGGAATGAAATTACACCCTTAGCAATGGCAATACACGAACTTGTGAACAGACTTCCAATAACCATGAGAACCAAAAATTCCAAAGGAGTCAGAATAGAAGAGGGCAAAGTAATAGACAACAATTACACGGGCCCAATTCTTGAAAAGGTGCTTAACGATGGTAAAATATATAATGAAACTCCTATTGAAGGTTCTTATAAAGGGATACCAATATTAGCAGTTCCATTAATAGAAAATGATGGAATAACAGCAGCTATAGGTGTTATTGATACTACACAGGGAATTTACAGTGATATAATGCAAATGACTAAAAGACCAGAACAGATCAAACCCAACAATTCTAAGGGGGAGTTCTATTGAAAATAGCAATTTTCCCTCCTAACTCTCTTATATTAGCCGACCTTGTAGAAAGAAAGGGGCATGAAGCACTTGTATTACAGAAAGAGATTAGAAAAAGAGTTACAGATGTGGAGATTGATTCACCACCGTTAAACATTACTGAAGAAGAGCCAATTAAGGGCCTTAAATATGCAGCCATAGAAGTACCATCCGGTGTTAGAGGAAGAATGGCTATATTTGGTCCCCTTATAGAGGCAGCAGAAGCAGCTATAATAATGGAAGATGCTCCATTTGGTTTTGGATGTATCGGATGTGCACGTACCAATGAACTATCAATGTTCTGCCTTAGAAAACGTGGCATACCATTACTAGAATTACATTATCCAACAACAAAGGAAGAAACAATGGAAGTTGTTAACAAAATTAACACATTCTTAGATGGGTTAAAAAAGGAAGGGGAATCAAATGGTTAATATAGCTCAAATATCATGTGGAACAGATTATAGTGGTATTCAAAAGGAGATTGAAAAAGCCGCTGAAACATTCGGAGCCAAAATCATCATCCCCGAAGCAGATCTTGATTATATAGATGAAGCCTATAAAAAATTCGGATTCAATGCTCAAAGTACTGGAATAAGACTGATGATAGCAAGGGCCACCTCAATAGTGGAAGGAAAAACAAATGCCGATGCAGTTTTTATTGCTACTTGTTTTAGATGTGCTGAAGGAGCATTAGTAAGGAATGAAATCCGGAGGTTCATACAACAGAACACTAACTTACCTGTTGTAACATATTCATTCACCGAAAGAACCAAAGCAGATGAACTTTTCATAAGAATGGAAGCACTTTCAACCATAGTTGCAAGAAAAAGTCTACTCGCTCGTGAAAAACAAGAAGGCCTTACAATGGGTGTAGATTCAGGTTCTTCAACAACAAAAGCTGTTTTAATGGAAGATAACAAAGTAATAGGTACTGGTTGGCTTCCCACAGGAGATGTTATTGAAACAGCTAATACTGGGATGGAACAAGCCTTTGAGGGAACGGGATATAAACTTGAAGATATCGAGGGTATTGGTGTGACTGGTTATGGTAGGTTGAGGATCGGACACCACTTAAACGCGGCACTTATCCAAGAAGAGTTAAGTGTCAACTCTAAAGGAGCGGTTTATCTTGCAGATAAGCAAAAAGGAGAAGCAACTGTTTTGGATATTGGTGGAATGGACAACAAAGTCATTACAGTAAACGATGGAATACCAGATAACTTTACCATGGGTGGTATATGTGCTGGAGCATCTGGAAGATTCCTTGAAATGACATCTAGAAGGTTGGGTGTTGATATAAGTGAACTTGGACCTCTAGCACTCAAGGGAAACTATAAAAATGCAGCACTTAACAGCTATTGTATTGTGTTTGGTATACAGGATCTGGTTACATCACTGGCTGCAGGCGGATCTAAGGAAGATGTCGCGGCAGCTGCATGTTTCTCTGTAGCTGAGCAAGTATACGAACAACAACTTCAAGAGATAGATCTTCGAGAACCACTGATACAAGTTGGAGGCACATCCCTTATAGGTGGACTCGTTGAAGCTGTAAGTACAGTATTAGGTGGTATAGAAGTTATAGTCCCTGAATACTCTCAGTATATTGGTGCTGTTGGTTCTGCACTTTTAGTATCTGGTTTAGGAGAAAAGAAATGAAGGTAGAATGTTACGACGAAAATGGAGCAGCTGTCTATGACATGATAGTTAGACATATTCTTCAAGAAGTCCAAGTAACCCGCTCAATAGGTGATTTACGGGTTTATGTAGACCCTAGAGAACCATTATTTATAATAGTTGTTAAACTGGAAAAGGCTTCACAACCTATTGTTATAGAAGACTTTACAGAATATGAATTTAACAAGGCAGGTAATGAAATGTTTATAAAGATCAAAGACGAAACATATCTGCCTGATCTATTGGAAAAACTTTGGGAAATAGAAGGAAGAAACAAAATACACCAACCAAATCGTTATGAAATAATAATAGACGACCCAACAGCTGATTTAGAGGGGCTGGTGGTACGTGATCCTCAAGATGACCTTAAGAAAAAAGTTTATGATGCAATTTTTAGAATTATACCCGAGGGTTTCAGGGTAATAGATCACAAATCAGAAGATAATATTATCGCATTAACTTGTACAGACGAAATGATGAAAGATAAATGGCTTAAGAAAACTGATGAGATTATATCGGAGGTTAAAAATGAATGAATCAAGATTTGCCCATATAACAAAGGTGCATCCATGCTTCAATGAGAAAATGCACGATAAAGTCGGGAGAATTCACGTTCCAATAGCACCTAAATGTAATATTCACTGTGATTTTTGCACAAGAGAAATAAATAAATGTGAACAGCGTCCTGGTGTAGCATCACGTGTTATGACTGTTGATCAAGCAGTTGAACATGTAAAAAAGGTTACATCCGAGATGCCTATCGCAGTTGTTGGCGTAGCAGGGCCTGGAGATGCTCTTTTCAATAATGAAACATTTGAATTCTTTAAAAGGATTGATAAGGAATTTCCAGATCTTATCAAATGTATGAGCACCAACGGATTATTACTTCCAGAGAAGGCTGATGAAATTGCAGATCTTAATATAAACACTGTTACAGTAACAGTTAATGCAATTGACCCTAAAATAGGCAGTAAGATATATTCCAATGTTTTTTACAACGGTGAACTCTACACTGGAGAGGAAGCTTTCAACATACTATCCGAAAATCAGCTTAAAGGGATTAGAATGCTGGCTGAAAGAGGAGTGGTTGTTAAGGTCAATGCTGTTCTTATTCCTGGAGTTAATGATAAACATATCATGGATATTGCAAAGAGGGTTAAAGAACAGGGAGCCTCCCTCATGAATGTAATACCATTAATACCAATGCACAAATTCAAGGATACACCTAAACCCGGATGTGCAGAATTGAGTGAAGTAAGGGATGCAGTTGAAGAGATAATACCAGTTTTCAGAGCATGTACCCAATGTAGGGCCGATGCCTTTGGTGTTCCAGGTAAAGAAGATAAACATCTGGACATGACACCATCGAGTCACTTTTAATCTGTGAAATTCTTTTATTTTTCATATTTTCCCTTTTTTTAGTATAAATCTCTTCTATTATAAATGTAAATAGGAAGTGCAACTTATGAAAACAATGTACTGGAAGGATAATAAACTCTTTTTAATTGACCAGACTTTACTACCAGACGAAATTATTTATCATGAATGTAAAACTTATAAAGATGTTATTAGTGCTATAAAAACTATGAAAGTTCGTGGTGCACCGGCTATTGGTGTTGCAGCTGCATTTGGAGTTGTGTTAGCAGATATTTCTGGAGAGGATATATTAAAGGCTGGAGCAGAAATTAAAGATGCTAGACCCACAGCTGTAAACCTAGCTTGGGCTGTTGATCGAGTATTAAATTCAAAATCACCATTGGATGAAGCCCTAATAATGTATGATGAAGATGTCAAAACCAACATGGCAATTGGTAGAAACGGTTCTGAGATAATTGAAGATGGGGATACAATATTAACTCATTGTAATGCTGGTGCATTGGCTTGTGTTGATTATGGAACTGCCCTTGGTGTTTTACGGGCTGCCCATGATGATGGAAAAAATATTAAGGTTATCTGTGACGAAACAAGACCCTTGTGTCAAGGTGCTAGGCTAAGTGTTTTTGAGATGCAACAAGAAAATATTCCTGTAAAATTAGCTGTTGATAGTGCTGCTGGACATTTAATGCAAAAGGGTATGGTTAATAAAGTTGTTGTAGGAGCAGATCGTGTTGCAAAGGGCGGTGTTGCAAACAAAATAGGTTCTTTAATGGTTGCTCTTGCAGCAAAAAGATTTAATATTCCATTCTATGTGGCAGCTCCTAAAAGTACTTTTGACAGTGAAAATTCTATATATGATGTTGAAATAGAAGAAAGAGATGCTGATGAGGTAATTTACTTTGGAAATTCTCGAGTAGCTCCTGAGGGTACAGAAGTAGAAAATCCCGCCTTTGATATAATTCCTTCAGACTTAATAACTGGTATAATTACGGAAGAAGGAATTATTAAACCATTTCAATGAATGAATTAAACATATATTTTCACTCATAACTTTTTTTAAAATAAAATTTTGGAACATTTAAAATGAAAAAATTAGTATATTATGGCATCGATACCCATATGCCAAACTCCAGGACTTTTAGATTTGACTTTTCTACGATTTATAACCTCAACTTTACGTGGATACGCTGTTTCTATAATCTTATCGATGGGTATCTGAAATTCTGATGCAAATTCATAGTAATGTAACACACCTCCGGGTTTTAAAGATTTTACAGCTATATCCAGAAAACTCCATGCTGTTCCTGGTAAATTCATTATTATACGATCTGATTTTATATTCAAACCACTTAGGACTTCCTCAACATCACCAAGGAGCGGTATTACAGTTCCTTTTAGTTTGTTTAACTTAATATTCTCTTTAAGATATTTGTAAGCATCAGGATTGATATCTATAGCATATACTTTCACAGTATGTTCCTTTGCAATTGAAATAGAAAATGGTCCTATACCCGTGAACATATCAACTATAATCTCTTTATCCCTCACTTGTTGGGATAGTTTTCTCCTCTCAGTAGCCAGACGTGGGCTGAAGTATACTTTCCTAACATCCAGTTTGAATCTATTACCAAATTCTCTGTGTATGGTTATCGAATTATCCGCACCAGCAAGATGTTCAAGTTCACGTGTTCGAATTATTCCCTTTATTTTACTTGTTTTACGATAAACAGACTGTCTTTTGGTGAATTTAAGTGCTGCTTCTCCAATAATATATTTATATTCATCAAATTCTTCGGGGATTTCGAGTATTACAATTTCTCCTATTATGTCAAATGATTTTTTGATTTCTTCGATAAGTTCGTTGTCTATTTTATCTTTTAGGTAATCTTTAAGGCTTTTAGGCCCTTTTGTATGAATTTCAAATTCTGTGTCAACAATGTTAACTTCATAAACATTTAATTCTTCCATCAGTTCCTTGTTGGGTGTTTTAGTTAATGGAATATAAACAAAGTCATCGACTCGTTTTATTTTCAAGTCAAGTTTTATTATGTTGTGATTTAATAGAACTCTACGTATTCTATCTGCGCTGTTCTTTGGAACTTTTATTCCGATCATTGGATTCCTCATTACATTTTTACATCAGCAATTTAATATTTAATACCAAGATTATTAAATTTATCAATTAAAAACTAATTAAATGGAATGAAATACTAAAAAAGTATACGGGTGATTTACAAATGTTTTACTTTATTGGACTAGGACTATACGATGAAAGGGATGTATCTGTTAAGGGAATTGATGCTCTTAAAAAGGTTGATGCTGTTTATGCTGAATTTTATACCGCAAGACTTTTTGGAGGAAGCATAAGTTCTCTTGAAGATATGATTGGATGTAAAATTCAAATATTAACAAGGGAAGAAGTTGAGGAGGAAAATATCCCACTTAAAGATGCTCAAAATCGGAATGTTGCATTTTTAAGTGCTGGTGATCCATTGATAGCAACTACCCATTCAGAAATGTTAATTGAGGCCAGGAAATTAGGATTAGAAACCAATGTTATCCACTCATCATCTATTCTATCTGCAGCACCAGGAATAGCTGGCCTTCAGGCCTATAAATTTGGCAAAGTAACCACCATACCATTTACAGAGAAAAATTTCTTTCCACACTCTCCATACAATGCAATAAAATCTAATATGGATTCTGAGCTTCATACGCTTGTGTTGTTAGATATTAGGGCTCATGAAGATCGGTATATGACAGCGAATCAGGGTATGGAATATTTAATGCGCGTAGAATCTGAATTGGGCTCTAAGGTTGCCGATGAAAATAGTGTTATTGTTGTTGTTGCACGGGCTGGATCCAAAAATCCGGTTGTACGTGCAGATAAGATCAAAAATCTGATTGATGTTGATTTTGGAGGCCCATTACACTGCTTAATGATACCTGCAGATCTCCATTTTATGGAAGCTGAAGCTCTTATTGCACTGGCTGGTGCTCCAAAGGAATTATTTAAAGATTATATTTAAATATGAAAATAATTTAAATATGAAGATTCAAAGTAAATAAATTTCTACAGTGATACTGATGCAAATCAAAAACACTTTACTGCATGGGGATGTAACTAAACGATTATAATTTAAATTATTGAAAGGATTCATAAATCATCTGTAGGAATTTATAATTAAAATATGGAATTTTTTAATTATATAAATTTTATTACCATATGCTTCTTTAAAATAAGATATTTTAATCAATAATTTCTCACTATTATCTCGTTTACATTTCCTCTTTTTGATACTTTAGAGTTGATAAATCGTTTAGCCGGTATTCTTTCGATATTAAAATCTTTATAAAGATTGTCAAAGAATTCATCATCGATATTTTCATTTTTAGGGTCTGAATTACTCAGCATTAAATATGCTCCAGTTTTATCAAGTTTACTGAAGAATTTCGATAATCTTTCCTGATCTTCATCGAAAAATCCATCTTTAGAATAGCTTGTAAATATGGATGTTTTGTTTAGTGGCCGGTATGGCGGATCAAAATATACAAAACTTCCCTTTTCAATGCAGGTTTCTGATTTGCTAAAATCCGAGCAAAGTATTTCTGTGTCTTCAAGCGCCATATTAACCTCTAAAATATTTTTTTTATCACATATGGTGGGGTTTTTATAGGTTCCAAATGGGACATTAAATTTACCTTTTTTATTTGTACGGAATAGGCCATTAAAACATGTTTTATTAAGAAATATTAAATATACAGTTCTTTCTATCCAATCGGGATTGTAATGATCATAATCAAAAGTATCCATTTGGTTGTTGTAAAGTTCACGAATATCGTAAAAGAATTCTTTTCTTTTTTCTTCGTTTTTTTTATGATAAGAACTTTCAAATGAGCTTAATTTCTCAATTAATTCTTTAGGGCTATTTTTTATAGTTATATACCCTACAATTAATTCTTTATTATTATCGTATAGGAATGATTTTTTTATAATAAAATGCCTTTTCAAAAAAAAGAACAGCGCACCTCCGCCTAGGAATGGTTCGATATAACTATCAATTACTCCACTCTGATGGATAGTTTTTGGTAACATCTTATTAAATGCATCTAAAAGTTGAGTTTTTCCACCAGCCCATTTTAAAAATGGTTTGGCATTTATATATTTATTTTCTATAGAATTAGTTTGCATTATGATTACCTTAAGTAGTCCTAGAATAAAATGTATCTGTTTAAATAATATAATTCGCTATTTTTTATTCACCTATAACTAGTTAGATTTCAAAGTGTGCTTAAATCGAACTGATTTTCAATAACTTTTTGTATACATTGACATCTTATGGATAATATTTTGAAAATTATTTAGCAAAATTTAATAGTTACTAACTTAAATTATGTTATTAATTAAATATGTTAATTAAAAATTTGTTTAAATCTATAAAAACTTTGGGGGGGGGAGGTGAAGAGGTTTATAGAACAAGATAATTATTCTATAAATGCTAAATCGAAATTAAAACAAAGATATACTTTTTCTATTCTTATTTTGATTTGTTTAGTGATTGTTTTTTCATATGGTGTAGGTAACGCTTCTGCAGCTTCTGGAAACACTATTTATGTTAATGGATCATCTGGAAACGATGCACATAATGGTACAACTTGGCTTTTAGCTAAAAAATCGATTAAAAATGCTACGGAAACTGTAAATGCAGGTGGAACAGTTCACATTGCAAATGGTATATACTCAGGGTCTAAAAATAACAACATTGAAATTGATAAGAGTATGAATATTGAAGGTCAAAGTGAAACAGGCACCATAATAAACGGAACAAATAGCCAACAGATATTTTATATAGTCGATGGGAAGGTTACATTAACAGATTTAACCATAACCAACTCGAAATCAGATGATGGTGCAATCTATGATGGAACTCCATACACATTAACAGTGGATAACTGTGCATTTAAAAATAATAATGGAACATCTGCAGGTAGTTCTATATTCACCTACAGTTCTTTGAGGATTAACAAATGTACTTTCTCAAATAACTATGCAACAGATTATGGTACAATAGACGATCAAGAGGGCTCTGTTACAGTAATCACAAATAGTATATTCAATAATAACTATGCAGGTGTTACTGGAGGTGCTATATCAAGTAATGGCCTTTTAACGGTAAAAGATAGCATTTTTAACGGTAATTCTGCAATTAGTGGTGGTGCTATTGAAAGTTATTCTGGTTCCATGACTATTACAGAAAGTAACTTTACAAATAATATTGCTTTATCGGGAGATGGAGGCGCTATATGTACCAACAACTGTAGTTTAACAGCAAATACTTGTAATTTTATAAATAATCATGCAATAACCTATGGTGGAGCTATTGCCAACGATAAAAATGCCACGGCCAATGTTAATTACAACCGATTTATAGGAAATACTGCTGGAGTGTTATTTAGTACTATTACAAATATCGCTACAATTAATGCAGATTATAATTGGTGGGGTGATAATAGTGGTCCTGCTACAAACATGACTGATTTTAAGATTAATAAATGGTTAGTATTGACTGTATCGGCAAATCCTACCACCGTTCAAACAAATACTTATTCAAAAGTTTCAGCCGATTTAAGGTACGATAATAATGGAGCACTCAACATAGGTACATATTTACCAAGTATTAAAACAATCTATGCTACAACTTTAGGAACAATAAGCAATTCAACTATCTTCAATGGATTTACACAAGCAAACCTTATAAGTGAAACAACAGGTACAGCAAATGTTTCAGTTAAAGTTGACAATCAAATACTTTATACATCTGTTAAAGTGATTGATGCAATTCCGCCAAAACTTATAAAAACAAATCCCACCAATGGGCAAATTAAATTTCCAACAACGGGTAATATCGCCATTACATTCAGTGAGAAAATTAAAACTAGCAGTAACTGGTCTAAAATTGTTATGAAAGATAAATATGGTCACACACAACATATCACGTGTATGATTATTGGAAACACAATTCTCATAAAAACTAATAAAAAAGCAAGAAACAGCTGGTATACGGTAACCATACCCGCTTCAGCAGTCAAAGATTACTCAGGTAACAACTTTAAAACATCTTATACCTTCAAATTCAAAACTGCACCATAAAACATTTTTTCTTTTTCTTATTTTTTTTTACTGTAATTTTTGATAAAATAATCATAGCAAATTTTGTATTTAATGTATTATTTTGTAAAGATAAAAAAGATAAATTTACTGTACCATTGGCCCTACAAAAACCCTAAATAGATATATGACAACCTAGCAAGTGATACAATATGAACAGAGCCTAAGCAAAAAGAAACAGATATTAATTGGGATGCATCTGGAAGGGGCATTATAAACGAGTTAATTGTCAGAAATTATTAATTTAAATAAATTCATTTTAAAATTCTAGAATCCCCTGACATCCCAATTATGTTCCGATTGTTCATATTTTATCAAGGAGAGTTGTCCCACTTTCCATCTTATTTCCAATACCAGATGTTCCGGCCGATATAAGCTCCTTATCCACATATTCACATTTCTCTACATTTTGGAGGGGTAATAACACATATTTTTTACCACCTTCCTTATTAGCATAGCTAATTTGTATAATGCCTCTTAATTCATCAATTTCAATACTTTCAACGCCAAATTCGCCTCTTCTGAAGTTGTGCACATCGCCACTGGTCATACTTACTTCAATTTTTTCTATCAACACAATCACCTTTTCCTGATTAATATATTTAATATATTATTCATAGCCCAAATAACTTCAGTTTTTAATAAATATGTTCTAAATTCATAAATTTATTTATAAATGAAATGTAACATAAAATCATTAGATAAAAAAAATTCATGGTAACAGACTAATAACAAATGGCTTACGTTTTTAATTGATAAAAAAAAACTGAATACTCATTTCATTAGGGGTTGATTTAATAATGGATTTCATGATTGAAGCTAAAGATCTAACAAAAAGATATGGTGATTTAACGGCTGTTGATGGTCTTAGCATTGGAATAAAAAAGGGAGAAGTTTTTGGATTTCTCGGACCCAACGGTGCTGGTAAAACTACATCAATCAAGATGATGGTTGGACTTTTAAAACCAACAAGTGGAAATGTATATATTAATGGTACAGACGTGCAGAAAATTGAAAAGGGTACAATAGGAATCTGTCCCCAAGAACTAATGCTTTGGGAATATTTAACCTGTAAAGAAAGCTTGAATCTTATGGCTGACATGTACGAAGTACCTAAAAAAGTTCGGGATCCAAGGGTTAAAAAATTATTGAACGATCTATTTTTGGTTGAAAAAGCCGATACAATAGTTTCAAAACTGTCAGGGGGTATGAAGAGACGTTTAAATCTGGCTCTTGCAGTGGTTCATGAACCCGAGGTAGTGGTACTTGACGAACCATCTGAAGGTCTTGATCCCCAATCACGTCGTGTTTTATGGAATTATATACGTGCAATGCGTGATAAAGAAGGAAAGACAGTAATTTTAACGACCCATATAATGGATGAAGCCGATCAGCTGAGCGACAGAATTGCAATAGTAGATCATGGTAAACTCATAAGATTAGACACTCCTGAAAATCTTAAAAAAGAAATTGGAGAGGGAGATGTTGTCGACATGAAAATATCAGACACTTCCAGAAACCATGATCTTATTAAAAAATTGGCTAATGAGAAAGATGTTATTTCTGTTGTCGAAGTAAATGGAAGGATTAACATCAGAGCTCTTAACGCAGTTGCAAAATTGCCAATGATGATGCAAACAGTAGAAAGATTAAATGTTCAAGTAGCAGATATTTCGGTACGTCAAAATACACTTGAAGATGTGTTTATTGATCTTACAGGCACAGGATTGAGGGAATAAAATGAAATTTATAAGTATAGCAGTAAAAGATTTTAAAGAACTTGTTAGAGATAGAAGAGGTCTATTTTTTATCTTATTATTCCCTATATTCTTTATGATGATATTTGGATTTGCATTTGGTGGTATGGGCGAGAATAACACACCTCACAACATTGCAATTGTAAATCTTGACCAAGGCACAATAAATTCGACTGGAAGTAATGTAAACTATGGAAACAACCTTACTGCAGAGCTCCAAGATCAAAATTACCCTCAAAACAACGATGTTAAACTGTTCAACGTCACAACAACCACTGACAGCAATGCAAAAGATCTTCTAAGAACAAGAACTGTTGATGCAGAACTTGTAATTCCAGCGAACTTCTCAGATTCAGTACAATCTCTAATAAATAATACCATACTATCCAGCACAGGGACAGCTTCGGCAAATGCTTCGGCAAACAAAATAACTTCAACACTTACAATAAGTGGTGACACAAGTTATATTGGATTTGGAACTGCACAGGGAACACTTGTAGGATTTTTAAGCCAGTACCAGCAAGGAATAGTTACCGCAATAACAGGTACTCAACAAGTCCAGTATATTAATACATCTGTACAATCTGTTGCAGGAACCACTTCATTTACAGAATTTGACTTCCTTGCCCCTGGTATGATGGTATTTGCAATTCTTTTACTTGCAACAACTGTAGCTGCTATCCTTACAAGGGAAGTGGAAAGCGGTACATTGTTAAGATTAAAAATTTCAAAAATGCGTTCGTTTGATCTTCTATTTGGAGGTTTAATACCATGGTCACTAGTTGCAGGAGCACAGGTTGTTATTCTTCTTGTTGTTGCCATAATTCTGGGATTGAAATGGCAGGGAAGTGTTTCGTCCATATTTCTGGCCATAGTTATAGGCATTATTGCAGGTATTGCATCAATATCATTGGCCATGATAATTGCATCATTTGCTAAAAATGATAGGCAAGCTGCAAATCTTGGAACACTAATAGTTGTGCCAACAGCCTTTATTACAGGTTCATTCTTTCCGCTTCCTGCTGAATACGTAACTTTCTTCGGTCACACATTCCAAATTTACGATATTCTACCATGGACCCACACATTAACTGCACTCAGGTCGGTTTTGGTATATGGATCTGGATGGAATGTAGTATCTTCTGACGTTATTATCAGCGCAGTACTAGCATTAATTCTATTTGTAATAGGAGTATTCCTATTCTCTAAGACACGGTTAGGGGCAGAAAGCTAAGATCATATGGAATTTATTATAATGGAGGCTGATATATATGACAGAAAAACATAGACATATGCATCATGGAAAAACATCTAAAAACATACTCAGTGCTGGTGATGTACTGAAAGCCACCCAACTTAAACTTGGAGCTAGTTTCCTCGATGCGGGATGTGGTGACGGTTACATTTCACTTGAAGCTTTGAATATTGTTGGAAATAATGGTAATGTGTACGCATTGGATGTTTATCCAGAATCTATTGAAACTGTAAAAAAGGAGATTAAAACTAGGAATTTAGGTAATATGGAAACAATATTGGCTGATATTACTGAAACTATCCCATTGGATGCAGAAATATTAGACATTGTACTCATGGCAAATGTGTTACATGGATTTGTTGCCGAAGGAGAAGTTAAAGAGGTAATGAACAACATTTCCAGAGTTCTTAAGCCGGGTGGCGTTTTTGCAGTTGTAGAATTTAGAAAAGTTGAGGATAATATTGGACCGCCATATGATGTAAAAGTATCTCCAGAAGATGTTTCCAACATACTTTTAGAAAATGGATTTGATATTAGCGACACTCAACTGGTTGGAAAATACCATTATATTGTAAATGGTGTAAAAAAGCCGTAAACATTAAATATCATGCCAATAATCTCCTATTTGAGATTATTTATATTAATTTTTTTTTAACGTATTAAAATAATTATCCATGGGCTTTATAATTTAATCCAATTATAGATCATCATGTTTAGATAAGTGTATTTAAAATAAATATTCTGTCGGATATATTCTAAAAAAAAGTAGAGTTAAATTTTTATTTTTAATATAGTTGAGTGTATTTATCTATGAAATCTTTATGATCCCTATCAAGTAACCTTAAAGCAGTCATAGCCTCTGGAGATGTGCAGCATCTTTCTTCTACCAGGTTTCTTAGTGTTCCATTTCGGATATGTTGCTGCACTTCACGTATTATAAATTCAATGGTTTTTTTGTTGTATTCCCTGAGTTCTTCAGGGTTCATATCAAATATTTTGTACACACTTAGATCATATTTGGTCGTAGGGGTTACCATGGTGTTTGTACTGGCATAAAAATCTCCAGCAACGGTGTCAAATAGATCTACCCCCATATATGTTAAAAATGGGATGAATGAAGGCTCTGCGAAGGGATAATAAATTGCTGAATTAGGATTTATGTTTTCACGTATCGTAACAATGATGTCAACAAGATCTCTCGATCTTTTCATGAGTTCTTCGGGATTTGCAATCATTAAAACACTATTCCCCAATTCCTCTAATCTAATGGCACATTCAACCCTTAAATCAGAGTATTTGGATCCATGTACAATTCCAATTCCATTTTTCCCACTTAACCTGGCATTTTCCACTGTAGAATTCACTGACCAAGATGCCAATGTTTTTGGAACGTTATAGGGCATTGGTTCATCCTTTAATATGTTTAAAGAATTTTCTATCATGATTATTCCTGGTGTTTCTTTTTCAGAGTACTTTCCCAGTCTGGCTGGGCCGTCATGCATTTTTATTTCCATCATATTTTGATCACCGGATGAAATTATATTTTCAAATTTGAATTTATAAATATTAATCGTATTATTATCTAAACTATTGTTGAACCATTACTCTAATGTTATTTTCTATTAAAACAAACAAACAATGTGTAACCTAAAAGGTTACAGTTGAAAATTTTTACAAAGGGTTTATATATCCTTAGATATACCTACGATATGAAAATTACAAGTTTTCACATTGAGCCGATTAATGATCATATGATCAGGGCGTGAAACAGAATGAAAACCTTAAAACGCTTAAAAAATTTGTTAAGTGGAGAAGAAAATAAAGAAGAAGAGAAAACAGAGACTCTTGAGGGAGAAACAGAACAACAAGTTACACAGACTACAATTAAAAAAGACAACACAAAAAAACCAAGTGAAAAAACAGTTAAACCAAAAGCTGAGGAAATTACAGAAGATACAAAATCCGATGCTGGCAATGTAAAATCCCAGGCCAAAGAAAAAACTGAAGATGTTAAATCTAAGGCTGAAGAAAAAACAGAAGAAGTATCTAAAGCTTCAAAAACAGTTGAAAAGGAAGAAAAACCTGCAAAATCCAAAACAGATAGGAGTGGTAAAATGACTTTACTCGAAGGAAGAGAAGAAGAAGTGATAACCCGTAAGAATATTGATCCAGATTT
>Ga0224559_1000108_pt1 | contig 50033 bp, 52 predicted proteins | sample 714S33034metaG_FD_180676 | JGI IMG/M metagenome (GOLD analysis project Ga0224559, IMG submission 180676) | Peat soil microbial communities from Stordalen Mire, Sweden - 717 S3 30-34 | ecosystem: Environmental > Terrestrial > Soil > Wetlands > Peat | place: Sweden: Norrbotten County, Stordalen... | reverse complement strand
CTCCTCGCCGCGGCGCGCAATCTGCCGCAGGTCAAAGCGCCGCCGTTCACGGCAATCTCTCTTTGCAATGAACTCTACGAGCCCGATGGCAGGGTTTTTCGTGATGGCCGTCACCGAAGCCTGTGAGGCACAGACCTGCAAGAAGCAGTAATATGCTGATTTTCCAGTAACTTAAACCACACACCACAATTTACTAAGCAAAAATAATTCACAATATGGGACAAATGACAGGCAACCCTCGCCGCCTGGGCGGAAGGCCTGAACTTCAGCGCAGATAGGCTTAGAAAGGGTTGGCCGACGATCACAGCCCTTGCGACCGCCGGCCAAGTCCCCACTGGTATTACAGTTGAATTTCCTCCAAGTCCTGGAAAAGCGGCCAAAACCCGGGCCTGAAGGCACTGCTCATTCGCCCTCTTTCAGGAGGCTGAAGCTCCCTGCTCCCTCCAGGATCGCGGTTATCCAATCCTGGAAGTACAGCTCCCGCTCGCCTCCTAGAAGTACAGATCCCGCTCGCCGCGCTTGATCAGTTCCAGAGAAGCGAGGAAATTCTTGTGCATCGCTTCGGAATAGGTGCCCGGAGTGCGGGCGGCAATCTCGCTGAGCTCCTGCTCGACGATCTTGGCGCCGATGGCCTTGGTCTCCGGCGAACCGAAGTCCTCCAGCCATTCCTGGAAGGTTAGAACCGCGTTCAGTTTGCAGAAGCAGCCCTCCTGGCCCGATTTGAGCAGGCCCATGATCTTCTTGCCGGTCCGGCCGCAGCGGTAGCCCGCGGTGCAGAAGGAGGTGATGTAGCCCATCGAAGCCAGCTCGCAGATGACCTCATCCAGCGAGCGCGTGTCGCCCAGGATGAACTGCTGGCGTTCGCCGGTCTGTTCGCCCTTATCCTCCTTTTCGCCATCGGCATAGGCGCCGATGCCGATGCGGCTGGAGGCGTCCCGCTGGGTGCACATGGGGATCACATCGCGGATCATCTCCGGTTTTTCCCGGCAGGTCACGATCAGGCCGGCCGAGGGAATCGAGAGCCGGATCAGGCAGACGAGCCTCTTGAAGTCACGGTCGCTCACGCGGTTCTTGAGCCAGGAGAATTCGGTGTTCTCGGCCGGCTCGATGCGCGGCACCGACACGGTATGGACTCCAATGCTGAAAAGCCGCTCCAGATCGCGGGTGTGCATCACCATCGCCAGCAACTCGAAACGCCAATCGGCAAGCCCGAAAAGTGCGCCCATTGCCACGTCGTCGATGCCCGCCTCCATGGCCCGGTGCAGGGCATAGAGCCGCCAGCGGAAGTTGCCCTTGACCGTGTTGGCGGGATGGACCTCGGAGTAGGTCGTGCGATTGTAGGTCTCCTGGAAGACCTGGAAGGTGCCGATCCCCGCCTTTTGCAGCTTGCCCATATCGTCGATGGACATGGGAGCCGCGTTGACGTTGACCCGGCGGATGACGCCCAATCCGACCTTTGTGGGCACCTTCACCGTGTAGATCCGGCGCATACACTCGGCGATGTAATCGGCGTCGGTGGCGGGGTGCTCGCCAAAGACGATCACCAGGCGCTTGTGGCCGATCTTGCCGGCCAGCAGAGCCGCCTCGCGCTCCACTGCGGCGTAGGAGAGGACCTTGCGGTCGATCGCTTCGTTGGACTTGCGGAAACCGCAATAGGCGCAGTCGTTTACGCACAGATCGCCACAATAGAGCGGCGCGAAGGTCACTACGCGGTTGTCGTAGATGGCCCGCTTGGCCTTGGCGGCGGCGGCGAACATCTCCTCCCACAGGCTCTCGTCAGTGACGCGCATCAGAATGGCGGTCTGCTCGGGCGTAAGGGTCTCCCCACTGGTCGCGGCATTGGCGATCTCCCGCACCAGCGCGGGATCGGGCTCGGTCTGGTCGGCCAGCAGCCGCTCGATCCGCGCGTCATCCACAAAGTCCTTGCCATCCATCAGATAGCGGTCAATTTCGTCCTGCTTGATGACATTGCTTGCCCATTCGACTATTGCAGCGTTTTCGTGCACCATGCCGTTTCCTCCTGGAGTTCTCCAGCTAAAGTTTTGCCAGCGTTGATTTGACCGTGATTCCCTCGATCTGGCCCAGCCGTCCCGTCAGGGCTCCGATCTGGTCATTGGTCGCATCGACGATGAGGGTGATGATGTGGATGTTCCGTTCCCGGTACAACATACCCATCCGGGCCACGACGATCTCGCCCGCGCGGGAGAGTTCGTCGTTCACTTCACCGGCGGCGGCCTTGCGGTCCTTGATGATCAAGGTGATAACGCCGATGGAGCGCTGTTGATCAGTATTGGAATGCTCTTGATCCATGAAACCTCCCTGCGCGCGGAGGGAGGAGAAGAATCTAAAGGCCGGAGGAAACCCGCGATCTCACCCGGAATGGGGAGGGGGCATCAGACAAACCGACCCTTGGCTTCAGACGAATCCTGACCTCAGGTTGCAGATTCAGCATAGCACGAAAAATCCGCTGCAAGCCGGCTAAAATCCGCCGCGCGCTCCCTCTGCGCGGCCAGGCGGCACATTCTTTGCGGATTCTGTTGCCGGAGGCTAAATTCGCTACTATAGTGTTTTGGATGTAGTGAGGGAAAACGATGGCAGTCTCGATTATGGCCGGAATTCCGGCGCTCAAGGAACTCAATGCCGGCCTCCGGCGGCGGATGGACCAGGCCGTGGCCACCTTCCAGGCCAACCTGGCCTCGACGCGCACCGGCCGGGCCAGCGTGCATATGCTCGACCAGGTCAAGGTGGACTACTACGGCACGCAAACCCCCATCAGCCAACTGGCGCAGGTTTCGTCGCCCGAGGCGCAACTGATTCTGATTGCACCCTGGGACCCCACCGTCCTGAAGGAGATTGAAAAGGCGGTGCGCACCGCCGATCTGGGCTTCAACCCCATTTCGGACGGCAAGCTGCTGCGCGTGCCTGTTCCGCCCATGACCGAGGAGCGGCGGCGCGAGGTCTGCAAGCACTTGAACAAGGTGCTCGAAGATCACCGCACGGCGGTCAGAAATGTGCGCCGCGACGGCAATGATGCCCTCAAGAAGCTGGCCAAGGAAAAGCAGATTAGCGAGGACGAGGAGAAGCGCGCCCTCGAAGAAATCCAGAAGATGACCGACGAGGAGATTCGCCGCATGGAAGAGCTTTCGCAGAAGAAGGAAGTGGAAGTGATGCAGGTCTGAGCGGCCGGCGATTCGTGCTCGTTCTTTTGCGCCGGTTTTGCGCAAGGTTTGCGAATCGGTCTGGAAACTTGGATTTGGGTGAAGGGGACGGGCTTCAGCCCGTCCCCTTCAATGCTTTGTGTTCATGGACAGATTCTCAAGTCTACGTTTTCTCTAGTCTGGCGTTTTACCAGGCTTATGAGCGAAGCGCCTGCTCCACTCATAAGCCCGGAACTCCCGCGTGAGCGGCCTCGCTCATAAAGAAACCGGGAATCGCTATAGACTGAAATCGTGAGGCCCAGCTTTCATGTGGAGCACTTCGGCTGCCGCGCCGCGCGCGCCGACGGCGAGGCGATCGGCCACCAGTTGCGCGCCGCCGGGCTTGGCGAGCGGCAGCCCTCCGCGGCCGATGTGGTGGTGGTGAACACCTGTAGCGTGACGGCCGAGGCCGACCGGGCCGCGCTGGCCTTCATTCGCCGCACGCACCGGCTGAACGCCGCGGCAAGAATCGTGGTGACCGGCTGTTTTGCGCAGCGCGCCCCGGAGGAGTTGGCGGGCCTGGAGGGCGTCTCCGCCGTGGTAGGCAACAGCCACAAGGGGCTGGCGCCGAGGATTATTCTGGGCTTGTTGGGGCGTGCAGCGCTATTCACGGACGATGGCCTGGTAGATGTCCAAGCTGCAACATACCTCGAGCGAGCGATGAGCGAGCAGTTGGCCCCACCGCAGGTGGCGCAGGTGGTCTGGGCCGACGGCCAATTTTTGCACTCCTTCCTGGAAGAAGCGCAGATTGCGCCCGGCGCGCAGACCCGGCCCAACCTCAAAATCCAGGAGGGTTGCGGGAACCGCTGTACCTTCTGCGTAATTCCGTCCACACGCGGTCCATCCAGGAGCCTGCCCCACGCAGCGGTTCTCCGGCAGGTGGAGGGGTTTGTGGCGGCCGGAGGCAATGAACTGGTGCTCTCGGGGATCAACCTGGGGCGCTGGGGCCGGGATTTCTCCCCTTCCGCTCAGAAATGGACGGCGGAGGACGCGTGCTCTCCCAGCCTCTTCTCCGATAAACAAAACGCAGATTCTTCGACTTCGCCGCGCTTCGCTCAACAGAATGGAGCGTCCAGCCTGGGAGAGCCGTTTAGCTTTGGTGAGCTGTCCAGTCCGGCTCCGGCTCCGCGCACACTGGCCGGGCTGGTGCGGGAGATCTTCGCGCGGACGGCGCTGCCCAGGCTGCGGCTCAGCTCGATCGAGCCCATGGACTGGGACGCGGAGCTGATCGCCCTCATGGCGGAGTTCGGCGGCACGCGCCTGGCGCGCCACGCTCACCTGCCCTTGCAGTCGGGCTCGGATGCGGTTTTGCGGCGGATGCACCGACGCTACCGGCCCTGGCACTACACAGAAAAGGTTGCCGCGCTGATGCGCGCTGCCGGTCCTGCGCTGACCCTGGGCGCGGACGTGATGGTGGGCTTTCCCGGCGAAACCGACGCTGAATTCGAGGAGACGCTGGCGCTGCTCCAGGCGCTGCCCTTCGGCTACCTGCACCTGTTCCCCTTTTCGCCCCGTCCGGGAACGCCTGGCTGGGCCTTGCACGCCGAGCGGCCGGTTCCGGCCGAGGCCGTCGAGGAACGGATGAAAGCTTTGCGGACCTTGGCTGCCGAAAAGAGTCAAACCCACCGGAGGTACTTTGTGGGGCGGGAGTTGGAGGCGATCACGCTGCGCACGCCGTCGGAGTTGAAAGCGCGCGGCCGCACCGCCGCTCTCACGGAGAACTTCCTTCCCGTGGAGCTCGAGGGCCGCTGGGAGGCCAACCGGCGGGTGCGGCTGCGGGTCAGCGGGCTGACGGCCGACGGGGCGCTGGAGGCTTCGGCAGTGGCAGCCTAGCGCTCGGAGCGACTCTTCAGTTCGCGTAGCAAGGATTTTGCGCGGGACTTTGCTCCCAAAACCGGCCTCCACGCGCGGCAGAATCCGATTTCGGCGCCGCGATCGGGATTTTACTCAGGCTAACCGCCCACAGGCTTGATCCAGCCAATCCAGGCCAATGCTATACTCAGGGTGCGTTCGTGTGCCCGCGTTGGCTCCGGCAGACCCCGGAGGCGGGCAATGCATTTCCCGAATTTGCAGGACGCGGCGAAGAGCGGCAATGGCGGCGGAAAAAGCCACTTGACTGTTGCGGCTCCGCTGAGTTCAATTTGGTTAATGCTTTAGCGGCGACTTTTGGAGGAGCACCATCGCACTCGATAAACGTTCGGCAAAGTCCTTTATCCGCATCAACGACCGGATTCGCGCGCGAGAGATTCGCGTCATCGACGAAAACGGCGAGCAATTGGGCATTCTGGCGCCCTTCGAGGCGCTGAAGATCGCCCGTGAGCGGGGCCTCGATCTGGTGGAGGTTTCCGCCAACGCGATTCCGCCGGTCTGCCGCATTCAGGACTACGGCCGCTTCCTCTACGAGAAGGACAAGAGCGAGCGGGCGGCCAAGAAAAAGCAGAAGGTGATCACGGTCAAGGAGGTCAAGTTCTCCGTAACCGTGGACGAGCACGACTACCAGACCAAGAAGAACCAGGCGGTCAAATTCCTCGCCGGTGGCGACAAGGTGAAGGCCAGCCTGCGCTTCCGCGGCCGCCAGATGGCCCATCGCGACCTCGGCTACGCCATCGTCAACCGGCTCATCCAGGACATCGGCGAAGCCGGAGTGGTCGAGTTCATGCCGCGCATGGAAGGGACGATTCTACACGCGATCCTCGCGCCGTCCAAGAAGCAGGAAGCCCCTAAGCCCAAGCCCGCCACGGCTCCAGAGCCCCCCGCGGCCACGCCGCGCCCGCCGGTCTCGCAGGCGCAGTAGCCGCTCCCACAAGTTAGCAGTACAATTCAGGCCGCGCTCAGAGTCTCTCTGGATTCTGAGCGTGGTCTGCGCTCTAATGCGGAGAATGCCTTCTCAGTTCAGCCAGTCGTGCCCCATCCTCGCAGCTATCATCCTGAGCGGGGCACGGTGGAGTCGAAGGGAACCTGCTTTTTGCAACTTTTGCTGCAAGAGCGGGAAACCATGAACTCATAAGGCGTTCATATACGGACTGGCCCGAAGGGCGATTGGCCGCACCGCAGGTGGTGGTCAGTTCAGCCAGCGGATTCCGGCGGATTTGACCGGCGGCACGGGCAGTACGATGAAGCCCTCGCGCCAGTGGCCCTCCTCGCGGCGCGGGGGATGGCCGACAATGCGCGCGCCGGCTGCTGAGCGCTCTTCGAGAGCCAGGCCGGCCAGGCCGCCGACGATGGCCTGAAGCTGATCGTGATTGGGCGGGCGGTCGCAGGAGAGGTAAAACAGGGAGCGCAGCGCGGCGTAGGCCTCGGCCAGGTCGCTCACCCTGGAGCGCCGTTTGGCGGGCAGAGGTTTGAGCCCCAGCGACTTCCAGGCCGCGTGCGGGCAGCTCTCGACCAGCACGCGCTCGGGCGCGGCGCCCGGCTGTTCGCGCGTGGCAAGCCGCCGCCAGCCCCTCCGGCTGAGGGCGTCATACACATCCAGGCAAAACTCGGCGTAGGGCCGGCAGGTGATCGGCTTGACCATCCCCGGCAGACCGGTCTTGGCCGCGGTGTTCAGTTGGCGCTCGCTGACGCGCGCGTGCTCCAGGCCGTTCGAACGCGACTTCCAGGCCTGGGGGCCATCCAGCATCAGAACCCGTATGCCGCGCACGCCGCACAAATGGTTCAGCCGCCCGGCCAGAATCTCGGCGTCCACCGGGCCTGGGCCGGCGCCCGCCTCGCTGCTGAGAATGATTTCGCAGCGGATGGGCTGTTCGGCTGTGGCGGAAGATGGGGTCCGAGCGAAGAGCGGATCAAGCGGCAGGCCATTGCTATTGCCGCCAGGAACCATGAACGGCGGGGGGCGAACCCGGTCCAGAACAGCCCGGTCCATAACGACAATGCCCAGATCGGACCAGCGGCGGGTTGCGAGATCGACAGAGAGGACGGCCATCCTCTTAACCCTACTTTTACGGTTTCGCGCAGGGCAATGGAGAATCGAGGCGGACCGGGCCATGGCTGCCGCATTCGGGCCCCGAGACCAAAATGGGACAGGCCCGGAGGGCAACTCATGCGCCCCGGCAACTCCGCCGCGGCAGGGTGGAGGCTCTGGCCAGCCGCCGCCGATTCCGCGTGCGCGGCCGAAGCCCTGTCGCCGGGGCCCGGCTTGCGTTATACTGGTCAGAGCCTCAAGAGGGCAGGGGAGTCCCTGTCTCACGGGCTTATCGTCGGGGTGCTCACACACTCCGTCCAAAACGAGAAAAACAATGCCCAAGTTGAAGACCCATACGGGCGCGAAGAAGCGCTTCAGCAAGACTGGCACCGGTAAAATCAAGCGGCACCAGACGAAGACGCGGCACATCCTCACCTCGAAGTCGCCAAAAGTGAAACGGAAGCTGGGCAAAACCCTGATGGTTTCCGACGGCGACTACTTGAAGGTCGCGCGCATGATCCCTTACGCCTGATCGTAAGTGCCGGTTCCGACTGACGGAACCGGCACTTTCGGGCCCCAGCGAACGCGTTGCGCGGGCCCCCGGCTTCTGTGGACGGCAGCCTTTTCAGGCTCCTTCCCAAGAAAACCGAGAGATTCAGACTTGAATAGAGCGAGTGAAGAGGTTTACCGGCCTGAATTGATGGCCCTCCTGCCTCCAGCCGCGAAACAGACGAACGCAAAACGGAGAAACCTGAATGCCCCGCGTAAAACGCAGTACCAAGCGGAGTGACCGCCGCAAGAAGATTCTTGACAGAGCAAGCGGCTACTTCCTTACCAAATCCAAGCTCTACCAGGCGGCCCAGGAGGCCGTCGAGCGCGGCCTGAAGTTTGCCTACACCGGCCGCAAGCAGAAGAAGCGCCAGTTCCGCTCGCTGTGGATCGTGCGCATCTCGGCCGCCGCCAAGCTGAACAACTTCAGCTACTCGCAGCTGATCAACGGCCTGAAGAAGGCCGGCATCGAGCTGGATCGCAAGATCTTGTCCGACATCGCCATCAAGGACGCCGCCGGCTTCACCGCCCTGGTCGAAAAGGCCAAGGCCGCGCTGGCCGCCGAGACCAAGACCGCGTAAAGCGTTTTTACAGGCAAGAGTCAGATTCAATCTGCAGGTTACTGAATAGGCCCGGGATCGCGTTCCATACGTGGTTCCGGGTTGACAGTTTGTCCCCCAAAACGGTAAACAGGTTTCAATCTGGTTTTTGGTTTGAATCTATGCTCATCCTCAAACGTCTATTGTGATAGCGAGGGAATACGATGAACTCCGCGATGCTCGAATACGACGATTTCGATCTTGAGGCGGAAACTGCTGATCACTTCACACTTCAAGAAGCGGTCAAGCGAGCGGATGAAATCCGCCGTTCTGAGCCGGACACGTTTCTTCGTGTCAAGAGGGTCGGGAAAGATGAGTTTATGATCGTCAAGGTTTCGGCCAGAGAAATCTATGCCGAATGGACGGATCGTATGCGGCAGAGGCTCGCGCGGTTGTCGCGCAGGAGCGTTTCCCGATGACTCAAGGGGGCGAAAGTCTCAGCCCGCAATCCGGCCGGGTTCCCAATATTGAGGGGCAGGCGGCTCCATCAGCCTCCATACGAGAGGATGATGGACCTACGGATGGGGCTGTTCTGCCTCCGCAAGCAGTCAAAATGCTGATGGAATTGACGGAAATGAGGACCAGTTTTGGTCCCGACCCAGAAACAGCCAGGATTATTGCCGAGACCGAACGCCACGCAGAAGAGAAGAAGCTCGAAGGATACAAAGCCACTCTTGAGCATAGAGATCACGAAAACGAAAGAAAACATATACGGCAACTTAAGAAGATCGGCAACGAATCGATGCGCGCTTGGGTGGTATTAGTAGCGTCGATAATAGCGGCAATTGGTGGAATATTCCTGTCCGTCACAGGAAAGTCAAATCTCGGTGTTCCACTTCTTGTGTTTGCGGGCATCCTGATAAAAGATTTGGCTGGAAAGCCCTCATCACCCACGGATTCCGAGTAAATTCTTCCCGCAGACGTATATTCCGCCGATGGCGGACACTCTATGCGTGGATGCTGCCCCGCGCGGTGGTTTATCCTGACCATTACGCTATGAACATTGAAATTCCCAATCTGACGGCATTTGACGAGGCCGCGCTGGACCGGGCCTTTGCCCAACTGGAGCGGCAGGCGCGCGAGGCGGCGGCGGAGCTCAACGGCGAAGCGGCTGCCGAGGCCTTCCGCCTGCAATGGCTGGGGCGCAAGCAGGGCCTGCTCAACGAGGTCTCCGGCCGCTGGCTGAAAGCCGCTCCGCCGGAGGCCAAAAAGCTGCTGGGGATGCGCTTCAACGCCTTCAAAGCGGTAGTCGAGGCGCTGCTGGACGAGGCTTTGGGCACCGGGCCAACCGACGCGGCGCTGACCCGCGAGGCGATCGACATTACGCTGCCAGGAACCCAGCGGCTGGCCGGAGCCGAGCACCCCATCACCAAAACGCTGAATGAAATCACCAGCGTTTTTGCCGCGCTGGGCTACTCGGTGGGCGTGGGGCCAGAGGTCGAAACCGACTACTACAACTTCGAGTGCATGAACTTTCCGCCGGGCCACCCGGCGCGCGACACGCAGGACACGCTGGTGGTGGCCGGGCAAGACCGCCGTCCGCAGCGCGACCGGCTCTTGCTGCGCACTCACACCTCGCCCGTGCAGATGCGGACCATGGAGTCGCAGCCGCCCCCGGTGCGCATTGTGATTCCTGGCAAGGTGCACCGCAACGACGCGGCCGACGCCACCCATTCGCCGATTTTTCACCAGGTAGAAGGCCTCTGCGTGGACACGAACATCACCTTCAGCGACTTGAAGGGCACACTCGACTACGCCATGAAGGCGCTCTTCGGCTCGGCGGTGAAGACGCGCTTCTTCCCGTCGTTTTTCCCCTTCACTGAGCCCTCGGCCGACGTGCAGATCAGTTGCATCTTCTGCGGCGGCAAGGGCTGCCGCAAATGCAAGAACTCGGGCTGGATTGAGCTCTTGGGATGCGGCATGGTGGACCCGGCGGTCTTCGCCTTCGCCGCCGAAAAGCAGCCCGCTTACGACCCCAAGAAGATCTCCGGCTTTGCCTTTGGAATGGGCGTCGAGCGGATTGCGATGATGAAGTACGGAGTCAGCGAAATTGGCCAGTTTTATGCCGGGGACATGAGGTTCCTGGGGCAGTTTGTATAAGAAAAGCAGCAAGTTAGCCTGCGCTGCGCGCACATTTGCGAGTTAGCCAGTTAGCGGCAATGAGGAATGAACGGTAATGCCCAGAACCCGGCACTTTCGCGATTTAATTGTTTGGCAGAAGGCGATGGAGTTGGCTCGCGAGGTCTATTTGCGGACCGAAGAGTTTCCCAAATCCGAAACCTTCGGGCTGCGAATGCAGATGCGCCGCTCCGCCGTTTCCGTGGCGAGTCATATTGCCGATGGCCACGGGCGGCTGACGGACGCGGATTTGAGAAAGTCGCTGGGGACGGCGCGGGGCGCATTGTATGAGTTTGAAACCCAGAACGATTTGGCGAGCGACATGGGTTTCATCGACCGGGATTCGGCCGGAAAGTTGCTCGAACTGGCGACAGAGACCGCCAAGCTGATCAACGGATTGCTGGGATCGTTGAATCCCTGATCAGGACAGTAAAACCCGCTAACTCGCTAACTGGCTTTTGTGCGCGCAGCGCACGCTAACTCGCTATCAGGATTACCCATGAAAATACTGACAAAATGGCTTCGAGCGTACCTGCCGGGATTGACGGTGGACGACGCACAACTGGCTGAAGACCTGACCTTGCGCGGCATTGCCGTCGATGGCATTTACCCGCTCGGCGAGGGCAACGGATCGTTCTTCGAGATGGACATTACCACCAACCGCGTGGACGCCATGAACCATTACGGAGTGGCGCGCGAGGCGGCGGCGATTTATGGCCTGCCGCTGCCCGAAGTGGTTTACCAGCTGCCCGCCTTCCGTCCGGCGGCCAAGCCCTTTCCGGTGCGGATTGAGGCCGAGGATGGCTGTGGCCGTTACAGCGCCCGCATTCTGCGCGAGATCCAGATCGGCGAATCGCGCGACTGGTTTGCCGGGGCCGAAGTGGCCACCTATTTCAAGCTGCTCGAGCAGAAGATGATCTCGAATGCCGTGGATGCCTCGAATTATGCGTGGCTCTCGATCGGCCAGCCGACCCACGCCTTCGATTGCGACCAGGTCGAGGGCGGCATCGTGGTGCGCCGTGCCACGAAGGGCGAAAAGCTGAAGACCCTGGACGGCATGGAGCGCACGCTCGACGCCGAGGATCTGGTAATTGCCGACGAGCGCAAGGCGCTGGCGCTGGCGGGTGTGATGGGCGGCTGGGATTCGATGATTACCCCCGAGACCAGGAATGTGCTGGTCGAGTCGGCGTGGTTCGATCCGGTGGCGGTGCGTCGCACGGCGCGGCGCCACGGCCTGCACACCGACGCCAGCCATCGCTACGAACGCGGCGCGGATTTCAATGCCGCGCTGACGGGCTCGGCGCTGGTTTCCAGCATCCTGCTGGCCAACGGCGGCTGGATCGACGGCGATGTGGTCGATGTGCGCGTTCCGGCCGTCGAGGCGAAGACCGCCCATCGTCCGCCGGTCGAGCTCAAGCTGAGTGAGGTGCAGCGCATTCTGGGTGCGACGGTGGACGAAGAGGGCATTACCGCCGCGACGGTCGAGGTGGTGCTCCAGGCGCTGGGATGCGCGCTGGCCGAAGGCGCAAAGTTAGCAGGCCAGCAGGCTGAAAAGTTGAAAAGCCAGCAAGTTGGCCATTTGGCGGACGACACGGCCTGGCTGGTGACGCTGCCCAGTTGGCGGCTGGATCTGGAGCGCGAGATCGACCTGATCGAAGAGGTGGCGCGGGTTTACGGTTACAACCGCTTCCAGAACACGCTGCCGGCCTTTGGCGAAGGCGTGCGCGCGCTCCCTTGGGCCGAAAAAGAATCTGAAATCCGGCGGACGCTGCTCGGGGCCGGTTTCCACGAAGCGATTGCGAGCACCTTCTGCTCGGCTGCCGAGGCCGCGCTGACCGCCCCGCAGCCGGGACTCACGGTTCCGTTGGGCAATCCGCTCAGCGAGGAGGCGGGTGTGCTGCGGCCCTCGCTGGTGCCCGGAATGCTGGCGATGATCGCCGGCAACCTGCACCGCGATGTGAGTGACGTGCGGCTCTTCGAGCTGGGCACGGTCTTCAGCGGGAGCACGGAAAAGGTTGACGAGCGGCCCGCCGTGGCCTTCGGCGCGGTGGGAGCTCTGCCGGAGCAATCGGCGCTGCACCCGTCGCGGGCCGTCGATTTTCATGACGTGAAGGGGGTGGTCGAGCAGGTGCTTGCGCGCTTCCAGGCGCAGGCGGTTTACTTTGACCGCTTCCCTTCGGAAGCCGGGATTACGCCCGAGTGGCTGCACCCCTATCGCGCCGCGCGGGTGGCCGTGGACGGCGCCACCGTGGGCTGGTTCGGCCAACTGCATCCGCGCGAGGCCGCCGCGCGCAAATTGAAGGAGCCGGTGCTGGTGGGCGAGCTTTATCTTGACCGGCTCTACAAGCTGCCTTTGCGCCGGCCGGCGGTGAGGGAAATCTCGCGCTTTCAGCCCGTTCGCCGCGATTTTTCGCTGATTCTGGACGAGAGCACAGGGTGGGAAGAGATCGACGCCGCGGTAGCCGGCCTGCGGATTCCCGAGTTGGTGGAGTGGCGGGCGCGGGAGCTTTTCCGCGACGCCAAGCTGAGCGCGGGCGAGTACTCGCTGCTGCTGGGCGCAACCTTCCAGGCCCCGGACCGCACCTTGCGCGAGGATGAGCTGCAGAGCTTCCAGGCGCGGGTGGTCGAGGCGGTTGGCAAGGTTGGGGCGCGGCTCAGAAGTTAAGCGGAAAAGGGGCGCGAAAAGCGCTTGCCCGGCGTTATACTGGCACGAATGCGCTAGCTGGAGCGCGGAGGTTTTTCAATGTCGCAGTCCTTCTGGGAGTCGGAGGAAGTGGAGTCGGAAGAAGTGGAATCGGAAGAAGTGGAAGAGGCGCGGCCGGAAGAGTCGGCCTCGGAACCGACTTCAGAGCCGGCCCCGGACCTGGCTTCGGAACCAGCAGCCCTGGCATTGAGCGTCGATGACTTCACCGCGCTCGAGGAGCGGGTTTTGCGCGCCGTGGAATTGGTGAAGCGGGAGCGGCAGGCCCGCGTCGCGGCCGAGCAGCGCGCCAGCGCGGCCGAAGCTCAATTGCGCGAGACCGCGCCCGCAGTCGAGCGCCTGGAAAAGGAAGTGAGCGCGTTGCACGCCGAACGCGACCACGTGCGGCAGCGCGTGGAGCGGCTGCTCTCGCAATTGGACGCACTGGAACTGTGAGGTCTCCATTGGCTCAGGAAGAATCCGGCAACACTACCGGCTACGTCACCGTTCAGATTTACGACCAGACCTATCACCTCTCCGGTCAGGATGCGGAGCACATTTGCCGCCTGGCTGAGCTAGTGGACGCCAGGATGCGCGCCGTGGCCGCGCAGGGCCGCACCGTGGATTCGCTGCGCGTGGCCGTGCTGGCGGCGCTGAATCTGGCCGACGAGCTCGCGCAGGCCCGGCTGGCTGACGGCGCCGATGCGCAACTGGCGCACGCCCGCGCGGCCAGCTTGCGCGGGTTGCTGGACGAAGTTCTGGATGAAGAGCTGAAGACCGGCTCATAGGCGCGCGAGGAATTGCCGCCAGGTTGCCGGTGTGCACACCGGGCGTGACGGGCGCGCTTTTCTTCTCTGGCGCAGTATCAGGAGGATCCATGAGCGTGATGATGCAGGCGTTTTACTGGGACTGTCCCGCGAAAGAGAAACAGGATCACAAGTGGTGGAACTTTGTTGCCGGGCGTGTTGAAGCCCTTTCGAAATCCGGCTTCGATGCTCTCTGGCTGCCGCCCATCTCAAAGGCCGCCCAGTGCCGTTCGATGGGTTATGACCCCTATGACTACTTCGACCTGGGCGACTATGACCAGAAAGGCGGCACCAAAACCTGGTACGGCAACCGCGCGGAACTCATGGCGCTCATCAAAAAAGCGCATAAAAACCGCATGGGCTGCTATGCGGATATGGTGATTAGCCACAACTCCGGCGGCGATGAGGAAGAAACCAACCCCCTCGACGGGCAGAAGCGCTGGACCAAATTCAATCCCAAAAGCAAACATTTTCCTCGCGACTGGAACTGCTTTCATCCCAGCCGGTATGAAGTTGCGCTGGAGGGCGAGGTCTTCGCTGAGTTTCCTCACCTCTGCCATCGCAACCCGCTGGTCTACACCTCCATCATGGAATACGCCCAGATGATCATCGAGGAGCTGGGCTTTGACGGTTTCCGCTTCGACTTTGCCAAGGGATACGGCGCGTGGATGCTGGGCACCATCGCCAAGTATCGTTATGTCAAGGACGGCAAGGAGTTCAGCCCCTTTGTAGTCGGCGAGTACTGGGAGGACGGCGAAAGCATCGAGCAATGGCTCAACAAGGTGAACGGCTTCTCGGACAATCTTGTGGCCGCCTTCGACTTTCCGCTGCGTTACAAGCTGAAGGACGTCTGCGACACGCCCAACTATGACCTGCGAAAGCTTACCGACAGCGCCGCTATCATCGCCACCCACCCCTGGAAGGCCGTTACCTTTGTCGACAATCACGACATGGGCGATAACATGATCGTGAATGACAAGATGATGGCTTACTCTTACATTTTGGTGCATGAGGGCTATCCCAGCGTCTTCTGGTACGACTACTACAACAACGGCCTGGCCCGCCCCGGCACGCCGAATGGCATCGACGCCCTGATCTCCGCACACCAGAGGCATGCCGGCGGCGAGACACAGGTTTTGCACGCCGACCCGGACCTTTACATCATGCAGCGCGTCGGCTTCAGCGATGACAATGTGCAGCAATCGGGCCTGATCTACGTGCTGAACAACCTGGGCGACAAGTGGAGCGGCACCGCGGTGAAGACAAAGTGGGTCAACCAGAAATTTGTCCCTGTCGCCTGGGATGGCCACGATACGGCAGCTCCCAATGAACGCACCACGGACGGGGAAGGCAACAGCGAGTTTCCCGCGCCGCCGCGCGGCTATGCCATCTACGCGCCCGCATAGCGTATGTGAGCGCCGCATCTCCGCCAGCCGGCTTCCATGCATCGCCCATGACCTTCATGGGCGATGCCTCGATGCGAAAACACTTTATAGAAGCTATCTTATAAACCCGCTTTGAAAGGGCACGGCTTCAGCCGTGCCGCAAATGCCCAATAAAACTGGGGGCTTTAGCCCCTGAGGGACGCTTCGCGCGGAGTCAATGGAGTTTATGAGACGGCCTATTGGCCATAGGATTGCGCCTTCGCCGCGCCCCTTTCTCTCCATTACTTTGGTTCAAACTCCGCACAAGATTAGTAAAGCCTTATAAACCAACGCCGATGGAGAACTTAACGTGCAGCGCGAGTATCCGTTGCGAAGGGTGGGCTGCGCCGGCGGCCACGTTCGGAAGCGCGAGAGCTGAGCTTCCTGGCGCGGCTGACTCTTCAGAATGGCCATCACCAGCTAGCCGGCAATGGAGCCGGCGCGGCCAGCCCTTCATGAGTAATCAGCTTTTTATGAATGAACTCGGCCCCGGAGCGGGCAAACGAGAAAGGGAGACCCATGAACCGTTCGATCCTCGCAATCAGCCTGCTGCCGCTGCTTGCTTCCACAGCGATTTTTGCGCAAGTTGCCGCTAACGAACGCATTTCCCTGCAAACTCGCCTTCCCGGCAGCGGCTGGATCGTCCTCCCCCAGTCGGGCATTCAGCGTCCGGAGGACGCGGGCCTGCGCTCGCGCACCCAGTTCAAGATTCTCATTCCCGCGGGCCGTCCCGAAGGCGTACCCGGATTCAGCGAGGCCGAATCCACTCCAAGAGCGGCGCAGCCAGTGAGCGGCTATTACGCAGAGACCCCCGCCTCGCTGGCCTGCCTGTATGGCCTGGTGGCGGTGACCTCGGGCTGCAATCCGTCGACGCTCACCACGGTCGCCACGGGCGGCTCGAAGGCGATTGCCATCGTCGACGCCTACGATTACCCGACGGCGCTGGCGGATCTGACGGCCTATTCCAAGCAGTTCGGACTCCCCGCGCCCACTTCGGCGACCTTTACGGTGGCCTACCCGAGCTCGACCAAGCCCAGGCCCGATCCGGATTGCGCCTACTATGGCGGCTGGGATTGCTGGGCCTCGGAGTCGGCGCTCGACATCGAAATGGCTCATGCCATGGCTCCGGCGGCGCACATCTACCTGGTCGAGGCGAATTCCAGCAGCAACGCCGATATGTTTGCCGCCGTGACCAAGGCCGTCTCGCTGGTGCAGGCCGCCGGAGGGGGCGAGGTCTCGATGAGCTGGGGTGGCAGCGAATTCTCTACCGAAGCCAAGTCGGACGCAACCTTTACCGGCGCCAATGTGGTCTTCTTCGCCTCCAGCGGCGACAGCGAGGGCACCATCTACCCGGCGGTCTCGCCCAATGTGGTGGCCGTAGGCGGCACCACCATCGCGCGCAACCCCGCCACGCTGAGCTTTGAGGGAGAACTGGCTTGGGAGGACACGGGCGGCGGCTACAGCGCCTATGAGCCCCGGCCCTCCTTCCAGAATGGAATCTCCGCGCTGGTCGGCTCCAAGCGCGGAGTTCCTGACGTAGCCGCGGTGGGCAATCCCAGAAGCGGCGTCTGGGTCTACAACAGCTACGACAACCCTAGCGGCGCCTGGAACATCTTCGGCGGCACCAGCGTGGCCGCGCCGCTCTGGGCGGGCATTGTGAATCACGCTGGCCACTTCAGCTCGACCACCCTGGCCGAGCAGACGCTGATCTACGCCAACGCCAAGACGGCCGCCAATTTCCGCGACGTCTCCTACGGCACCTGCGGCTATTATGAGGGCTGGTCGGCGGTCGCTAGCTGGGATCCCTGCTCGGGCAATGGCGCGCCGCTGGGCGCCGGCGGCAAATAATTTTTCCTCCCCAGGGCGCGCAAGGGCCTTTTTCTTCCCATGGAAGTGAAAAGGCCCTTGCGTTTTTGCCTCCGTTATTGATCAGGCTCTGAACGAATAAAACAAATCTGGGTGCCCCATCCCTTCGACTACGCTCAGGGCAGGCTCTCGCCGCGTTTTTGTTTTTGCGGCTAGGGTGGGAATCGGTGCCGCGTTCCAACCGGGGCGGGTCAATAGTTTCCGAAAACGGCGGGGTTTTTCAAAAGCGGCGCTCCCTTCCTGAAAAGGGCGGCCCGAAAAGATAGCACACCGCACGCCTTCGCACAAGACTTGTAATTTCCCTCCCACTCCCCTACTATCCGCATTAGAAACCGGTCTGCAAAGCAGGTGGGCGATCAACGCTGGTTGAACCAACATTCAATGAACAGGGGCTCAACTCGACAATCGGTTCTGTGTGCCGTGTCCGCCAGTCCGGAATGCCTAATGAACCGCGGAGAGCTCCACCGTCTTAGGACGGGTTCACCGGCGCATCAACCACGGCCCCGCGGGCCGGATTCTTCCTTCCTGGCCTGACCCGGCTTCTGGCCGCAAAGTTGCGTCGGCCACCCTGAAGGCGCAAATGCCGTATTCTGGCACTGATGCATCCCGTCCTCTTTCACCTCGGTTTGATCCTCATCCCCGCCTACGGCGCGGTGACGGCGCTGGGCCTCGTACTGGCGCTGTTTCTGGCCCAGCGCACAGCGCGGGTGGTGGGCGTGGACCCGGGCGCGGTGTGGAATCTCTGCGTGGTGGCGCTGTTTGCGGCTTTGGTGGCTTCAAGGCTGCTGCTGGCCGCGCTGAACTGGGCCGTGCTGCGTCGGCACCCGATCTGGCTGCTGACGCTGTCCACGGTGCATCATCCGCTGCTGGCCGCCTTCGGGGCGCTGCTGGCGGCCGTAGTGGCCGTTTTGTTTGGACGCTGGCAGCGGCTGCCCTTGTGGCCGACAGCCGATGCGCTGGCCCCGCCGCTGGCCCTGGGAATGGCCTTCGAGCAGTGGGGGGCTCTATTGGCCGGCTCGGGCTATGGAACCGAAGCCGGAAAGGGCTGGGCGGCGCGCTGGGCGGTCACCTACACCGATCCGCTGGCGGCGCGCTGGAGCGGCGCTCCGCTGGGCGTGGCGCTCCATCCGGTGCAGGCCTACGCGGCGCTGGCCTTTCTCACGCTCTCGATTTTTTTGCTCTTTTGGCTGCCCTACCGCCGTCAGCCGGGCGACGTGGCCGGTTTTTTGCTGCTGGGCGCGGGCGTGGCGATTTTTTTCACCGAATTCTGGCGCGACTCCGAAGGCCGGGGCGCGTTGTTGGGCGGGGCTCTCGATGGGCCGCAGGCCGCGGCGATTTTTCTGGTTTTGGCCGGAGGATTGGCCCTGCTGGAGCGCGAAGCACCTGCGGTGCGGCAGACGCCTTCGGCCGGGGAGACTCAAGCCGCTGTTTTTCCTCCCTCGCGGCAGCATGAGACAGCCACGACGGGGCACGGCGCGCCACATGAGCCTGGGACGGACGGCGAAGCCGAATTCAACGGGTCAAAAACGAAAGATGAGGCCGCAAATGGCTGAATTATTGCGCACCATCGAAGTGCCGGCGGAGGCCAAGGGGCAGCGGCTCGATCAATTCCTGGTTGCCCAGCTTGAGGGCGTCAGCCGCTCGCGCGTCCAACTGCTCATCGACCAGGGCGATGTGCTCATCAATGGCCTGCACGAAAAGGCTTCGTTCAAATTGCGCGGCGGCGAGCGGATCGACATTATCGGCGAGCCGCGTCCCGCGCCGCTCAAGGCCATCGCCGAAGAGATTCCGCTGGATGTGGTCTACGAGGACGCGGATCTGGCGGTGGTCAACAAGCCGTCCGGAATGATGGTCCACGCCGGAGCGGGGCAGAACGATGACGAGCGCAACCGCGGAACCCTGGTCAACGCGCTGCTCTTCCGCTTCAAGAAACTTTCCTCGACCGGCGGCGACCTGCGGCCTGGCATTGTGCACCGGCTGGACAAGCAGACCAGCGGCCTGATCGTGGTGGCCAAAAACGACCGCGCCCATCTGGCGATGGCGGAGCTGTTTTCCAGCCGCCAGATCAAAAAAACCTACATCGCGCTCGTCCAGGGAGCCGTCGAGCGGACCAAGGGCACCATTAACGCCAGCGTGGGCCGCGACCCGCTGCGGCGCACGCGCATGACCGCAAACCCCCAGGAAAATGCCCGCGCGGCCGTCTCCCACTACGAAGTGGTCCGGCGGCTCAGCAACCGCTTCGGCAAGTTCACGCTGGTCAAGGTGCGCATCGAGACCGGCCGTACGCATCAGATCCGGGTTCACATGGCCTCGATCGGCCACCCGGTGGTGGGCGACACGCTCTACGGTGGCGCGGGCCAGTTGACCGATCAGGTGGCCTCGCAGGCCGCCACCTCGAAGGCCGCGCGGCGCAAGTCGGAGCCCGAACGGCTCCGGCTGGGACGCAACTTCCTCCATGCCGCCCGGCTCGAGTTTCCCCACCCCAAGACCGGCAAATTGCTCGTACTGGAGGCCCCGCTGCCCGCCGATCTAGAGGCGTTCCTGAGCCGCCTGGAGGGCGAACCGGCCACTCCTGGTACAGACCAGCCAGTCCTGGGGGAGAATAGTCCACGGTTGACGCGGACGCGCAAGGCGCCCCGCAAGGCGCCATTGATAAGTTGATAAGATGAAGGGGCTATGAGCAAAAGGATTTTCACCGCCGCCACGAAGATCGATTCCTGCGCACTGGCTAGTCTCCGCGGCTCGCTGGAGGTTTCGAGCCTCCGGGGGATCCGGATTTCGGCTCTGGTGCTGGCCGCTGCCCTTGCCGCCTCCGCCGTGCAGGCCCAGCAGCCCGCGCCCCAGCCGACAGCCGCGCAGGCAGCTCAGTCAGCGCCGGTTCAATCCGCGCCGGCTTCGGCCCTCCAAACTCAGTCCTCCCAGCCGCCGGAGGCACAGCCCTCTGCTGACCAGCAGGCAGACCTGACCGCCCCCACCATCGTCCGGCTAGGCGTCAACGAGGTCAACCTCATCTTCACCGTCACCGACAAGCACGGGCACTATATTCCCAACCTGCAGCAAAACGACTTCGCCCTGCTCGACGACGGCCGGGCCCCGGCCAAGGTCAACAGCTTCCATCAGCAGATCAATCTGCCGCTGCGCGTGGGCATTGTCATCGACGCCAGCACCTCGATCCGTTCGCGCTTCCAGTTCGAGCAGCAGTCGGCCACCGAGTTTTTGCTCGGGGTCCTCAAGGCCCGCAGCGACCGCGCCTTCGTAATGGGCTTCGATGTAACCCCCACCGTGACCCAGGACTGGACCAACAACATCGACGGCCTGGAGACGGGCATCAACCGGATGCGTCCCGGCGGCGGCACGGCCCTCTTCGATGCCGTCTACACCGCCTGCCGCGACAAGCTGCTGGATGTGGCGCGCGGCCACGAGCCGGTGCGCAAGGCGATCGTGCTGATCTCCGACGGCGACGACAACCAGAGCCGCGTCTACCCTGACGAAGCTGTCAAGGAATGCCAGCGAGCCGAGACCATCATCTACGCCATCAGCACCAACTGGACGCCCAGCCGCGGCAAGGGCGACAAGGTGCTCGCCAAAATGGCCGAGGACACCGGCGGCCAGGTCTTTTTTCCCCCTTCGGTCGAGCAGATGTCGGTGAGCTTCCACGAGATCGAAGAGGAGCTGCGCAGCCAGTACGCGCTGACCTACACTCCGGCCGACTTCAAGTACGACGGCCGCTTCCGTCCCATTTATCTTTACTGCAACGACCGCCGCTACCAGGCGCGCACCCGCAAGGGCTACTTCGCGCCGCAGCAGTAAGCGGAATCTCATGCTGGCCCGCATTTGCGCAGAGCACGCTAACATCGATAACTAGAATTTATCCGGTTGATACAGGAGGAGAAGTTTCATGTCCGGTTGGATGATCGATAATAGTGACCCTGCACGCTGGGAAATCGCTGGCCGGGCCCAGAAACTCGGCATTACGGGGACGCCCGATCAAGCGGCTCATTCGTTGGGAAAGATTACTTTAGCGGATGGGAGAACAGTCAACGCGTATGTAGTGCACGCGGTTGACCCAATCATCACGGACGGTTATGAAGTCGTCATGATCAATCGCAAGAACCCTCCGGGCGTGGGAAAGCCAGCTTTGCCTGGCGGATTCATCGATCCGGCGAAAGGCGGCGGCGTGGAATCGGCCATACAAGCCGCCGCGCGCGAAGCCGCGGAAGAGGTGGGAGTCAATCTTCATCAAGCGAAAGCCACGCTCATCGGCACGCGCAACTTGAATCGTCCTTTTGACGTTCGCATTGCGACGAACAACAGCCTGGAAGAAAAATACAACATCAAGGAAGGGGATGTCTTCATGGTGTCAACGCAGGCCGTGCGTTTCGACGTTCCGGATCTTGCAAAAACAAAGCTGGTTGCCGGCGATGATGCGGCCCCCGGCTCGGCACGGCGCGTGAAGATAGACTCCCTCACCAAGGACAGCATGGGGATTCCAGATCATTTTGCAATGATTGAGGCAGCATTTCCCGATCGCCTTCCCAGCCTTTGAATTTCGCCTTCCTGCCTGGCCGTGCGATTGCCCGAACCGCATGAAGCTGTGAGCCAGTTTTGCGCCGCCCGCAGCGCCAACCCCATTTCATAGGCTTGTTTCATGGCGCGGCTTGTCAGGATGTCGCCAGTTTCCCATGCGCCCGTGCCATACACGATGCGCTTTTTCTTTGTCCCCTGGCAGGCAGGAGGTGAACGCCCGGAAGCCCGTGAGGGTTGGCTCCAGGGCTGCCTTGCTGCTGACCGCCGCGGTCACGATGAAATAGAAGTCCTTCTTGGCGATGCTGGTGTACCGCGCAACGGTCCGGTCAATCACGGTTTTCATCCTGGCGACATCGGCGTTTACCGTGGCCATTTGCTGGGTACTACCACGCTGGCAGTTGTGCCTGTTCACCTCGGGGCCGCGGGAGTATCCTGATTCTGCGTTGCTGTTGTAGGAGTACCCTCCCATGAGCGAAGCGGCCTCTCGAATCGCAATTCTCAAGACTGACATCACAACCCTGGCAGTTGACGCCATCGTCAACGCCGCCAACTGCTCGCTGCTTGGTGGCGGAGGGGTTGACGGGGCAATCCATCGCGCTGCCGGCCCGGAACTACTCAGCGAGTGCCGCCTGCTCCACGGTTGCCAGACCGGCCAGGCGAAACTGACCAAAGGTTATCGCCTGCCCGCCAGATATATCATTCATACCGTTGGCCCGGTGTGGCATGGCGGAGAACACGGAGAACGGGAGCTGCTTGCCAGTTGCTACCGTTCCTGTTTTGCGCTGGCGCGCGGCCACGGCCTGCGGACGCTGGCCTTCCCGGCCATCAGTTGCGGCGTCTACCGCTTCCCCCTCAGCCTCGCTATCGAGATCGCGATCCGCGAAACGGCCGCGGAAGTGCGCAGAGACGATGCCATCGAACAAGTGATCTTTGCCTGTTTCGACGAGACGGTGTATGCCGCCTATCGGCGAGCCGCGCAACAGCTTTCCCAGGAGGGTATCGGCCTTCCATAACCATTGCCATGGAGATGGGCGCCGGTCACCTTAGCTACCTACCCTTCATAGATTACATTTCAACAATTTCACACACCGAATCGCGTCGGCTTGTAGACCCTGACCGTGGATTTAGCTGGTGTCATGGCAAATACGAAACGCCGCTGCACGTCACATTGTGGATATTATTCTCCTTATGTTCGCCTATACTGCTTCCATGGCAGGAGAAGAAATCCGGCACCGAGTCTACATGTCGTTCCAGTGCCGCTCCGGCTGGCACTGCCAATTCATCGAGGAAGACTTGCAGACTCCCCTGCCCAAGAAGCTGTGCTTCGCTTCACCGGACAAAGTCGTCGAGTTGGTTGAGCGGGGCGGCGGCTTGTCAAACCTGGAGTGGAGTGCCCGGCTCTTTTTGTACCAGTATCAATGCGAGAAACTGGTATGAGAGGAGCCATGAATGGCGCAGAGGAAGAAGTATACGCCGGAGCAGATCGTGAGCCTGCTTCGGCAAGTTGAGGTAGCCGTGGCGAGCGGCAAGACGACGGCGCAGGCTAGTAAAGAGGCGTCGATCACCGAGCAGACGTATTACCGCTGGCGCAAAGAGTACGGCGGATTGCAGGTGGACCAGGCACTCTGGGCAAAGCGGCCTTCTGCTCGGCCCTCTGCTGTGCCCGGTCGGCCCGATAGCTGCCGGGCGGGCGGGGCCCGCCCACCCATTGCGCCACAGCTCGCGGCTAACCGTCGACGGGTTCCGTTTCAAGGCGGTAGCAATGGCGGCGGCCTTGAAACCCAACTCCAACTGCGCCTGGATGTAAACCCGCTCAGATAAACTCAACTGCTCGTAGTACTTCCCCATGCAACATCATCCCAAAGCGAAATGTTGCACTTCGAGATTGAGCGCGGCGACTGATAGTTGGCTGGTCACATTTTTTCACTGATCACAGGTGCGACATCATTGTGCGCTATCATGTGAGATAAATCACGTTTGCTCTTTGCGGAGCAATTCGCGATAGAATCTACATCACGATAATGAGATTTTTCGCCAAATCCGTCGCCATAGCACTCAGCATCCTGCTGTGGTCGCTCCCTGTGCTCGCGGAGATCCCATGCGCTGGGAGCAGTTGCGCCACGGATCACTGCGCGAGTTGCTGCCAGGGAATGGGCATGGACGCATCGGCGATGAATGCGCCGGCGGCGATGGCGCTCACCCCGACTCCCACGGAGTCTTCCGCGCCCCTGTGCAACTGCGCTGCAACCCGTGAAGTATCGGCGCCGGAGATGATCCAAGAGGCGCAGAAGCTCGCGGCGGCAGCTACATCCTCGGTGGATTTCGCATTGCCTCTGCCGGGTCTTGCGCAATTTGCGCCGGAGGGCGATCGAACGCCGCCTCTGCGTGCCTTCAGTTGCCGCTCCCAGTCCGTCCTCTGCACTTTTCAGATCTGATTGCTCCCTCGAAAAGAAAAACTGCGGCTCCCGCAAGGGATCTGCTAGCCTTTTCTCCAATCAATCGAGGAGCAAACCATGAAATCTCCATGGCTATACGCCCTATTGGTGGCGTATTCAGCAATGCCGATGTGGGCGCAGCAAGGCCAGACCGCGCCGCAAACCGGCGGCAATATCGTCTCGGCTGACGCGCAGGTGCTTCGCCTGGACGATGCTGTTCGCGAGGCGCTCGAAAAAAGCCCGGAGGCGGAAAGCGCTCTGCACGCGATCAAGGCGCTACAGTATCGCATTGCTCCGGCCAAAGCCCTGCCCGACCCCACGGTTGCAGTGGGATGGGCGGGCAACCCGGCGCCCTTCAGCATCATGGCGCACGATGCGTCGAGCTATCGCGGCGTGACGGTCTCCGAGCAGTTTCCCTTTCCCGGCAAACGGAAGCTGCAAGGGGCCATCGCGGGCAAGGATGTGGAAGCCGCGCAAGCCAATTATGAGGCGATTCGCCGCCGCCTCACGGCCGAAGTCAAAGCCGCCTACTACGAGTACTTTTACGACGATAAAGCCCTGCAGACCGCCCATCGCAACAAGGCGACGCTGGAGGAGCTGGCGCAGATCGCCGCCGCCCAGTATCGCGCCGGCAAGGCTGCGCAACCCGATGTGCTGCGCGCCCAGGTCGAGGTTTCGCTGCTGCTCAAAAAGATCGTTGAGCTGGAGGCGCAACGCTCGGCGGCGCAGGCGCAGCTCAATGCGCAGATGCAGCACGCCCCCGAGTCGCCTCTGCCGCCGGCTGAAGAAGCCGAGCCCGCCGCGATGCCAGCCTCGCTCGATCAGCTTTACGCACTCGCGGCGGAAAATGATGCCGATGCGCAAGGCGATCAAAAGCTGATCGAACGCGGCCAACTGGCCGTGGCGCTGGCCGAAAAGCAGCTCCGCCCCGATCTGGGCGTCAGCTATATGTTTCAGCAGCGTGCGGATCAGCCGGACATGAACGGACTCACCTTCAGCGTGAATCTTCCCATCTTCTCCAAGTCGAAGCAGCGTCAGGCGATCGGCGAGGCCAGCGAAAACCTGATCAGCGCGGGAAAGACGCGCGATGGGCGATTGAATCAACTTCGACTCGCCGTGCGGCAGCAGTATCTGGCGGCCAAGGCGGCGGAAAAGCTGATGAGCCTTTATACAAAGGGCGTGATTCCGCAGGGCTCGCTGGCGCTGGAGTCGTCGATGGCCTCGTATCAAACCGGCAAGATCGCCATTCAGCCGGTCATCGAAAACATCACCACTCTGCTCGATTATGAGACCGACTATTATCGCCAGCTAGCCGACTATCAAACCGCTCTGGCTCGCATGGAGAGCCTGACGGGAGAGGTGGCCCCGGCTCTCCCCAGTGTTGCAGAGCCTGCCAAGCAGCTCGTCCCGAAGGAGAAGTGAGTATGCGCCTGAATGCCGCCATGAATCAAAGAACTCTCGGCTTCGTCAAAAAAGGAATCGCTCTGGCGCTGCTCGCTATCGCGTTGGTTGCGGTCTATCTCGCCGCCACACATCGCTGGCCGTTTGCGCAGCGTGCGGCGCAGCAGGCCACCGCGAAGAGCTACGTCCTCTATTGGTACGATGCGATGAATCCGCAGAACCACTACGACAAGCCCGGCAAGGCCCCGGATGGCATGGATCTGGTGCCGATGATGGCCGCGCCGCAGGCGCCCGCCCAAAGCAACATTCTTTACTGGTATGATGCGATGAATCCGCAGAACCATTACAGCAAGCCGGGCAAGGCTCCAGATGGCATGGATCTTGTGCCGATGCCGGCTGCGTCACTGGCGCAGTCGAGCGGCGATAAGCTGCAACCAGGCGCCATTGTCGTGCCCGCAGAGAAGCAGACTCTTGCTGGAGTGCGCACCGCATTGGTGGAACGCAAGGCCCTGGCCCGCGAGATTCACACCACCGCCGAGATCGTCGCCGACGAAAGCAGAATCTCCCACGTGCACGTGAAGGTTTCAGGATTTATTGATCGTGTCTATGTCAATTCCATCGCACAGTTGGTGCGCAAGGGGCAGCCGCTCTTCACCTTTTACAGTCCCGATCTGGTGGCCACCGAAGAAGAGTACCTGATCGCCAAGCGCGGCGACCGCACACTGGCCAGCGCGCCCTTCAAGGAGATCGCGCAAGGCGCGCAATCGCTGCTGGAATCCGCTCGTCAAAGGCTTCGCTATTGGGACATTTCCGACGAACAAATTCGCCAGCTCGATCAAAGCGGCAAGGCCATCCGCACGCTGACAATCTACTCGCCGGTCAGCGGATTCGTCACCGACCGCAAGGCCTATCCGCAGGCTTCGATCACGCCCGATACGGAGCTCTATACGATCTCCGATCTGTCGAGCGTGTGGGCTCTGGCCGACATTTATGAAAACGAAGTGCCCTACGTTCGCGTGGGCCAGCGCGTTACTTTTACGCTGAGTTACTACCCCGGAAAGACGTACTCGGGAAAGATTTCCTTCATCTATCCGACGGTCGATCCGCAGACGCGCACCGTCAAGGTTCGCGTGCAGTTGGCCAATCCTGGCTACATCCTCAAGCCGCAGATGTTCGCCGACGCGCAGGTGCACGTGGATTATGGCACGCAGATCGCGGTGCCGCGCGAGGCCGTTGTTGATTCCGGCGCCGAGCAGCAGGTTTTTGTGGCGCAGGCGGGGGGCGTCTTTGTGCCGCGCAAGGTCACGCTGGGCGCTACCGTCGACGATCAGGTCGTGGTTCTTTCTGGATTGAAGGCCGGTGAAACCGTTGTAACTTCAGGAAACTTTCTGATCGATTCCGAAAGCCGCCTCAAAGGCGCGCAGAACCCTGCACAGCACTGAGGAGAGGCGTCATGATCGATAGAATCATCGAATTCAGCGACAAGAACAGATACCTGATCCTGCTGCTTGCAGTGGTCGCGATCCTGCTGGGTTGGCGCTCGATGCGCGCGACCAAGCTGGATGCGATTCCCGATCTCTCCGAGACTCAGGTGATCGTCTACGCCAAGTGGGATCGCAGCCCGGAGATCATGGAGGATCAGGTCGCGTACCCCATCGCCTCGGCGTTGCTGGGACTGCCCAAGGTCAAGGACGTGCGCGCCTATTCCGACTTCGGGTACTCCTACATTTACATAGTCTTCGAAGAAGGCACCGATATTTATTGGGCGCGCACACGCACGCTCGAATACATGAATGCGATTACTCAGCGGCTGCCCAAGGGCGTGAACGTTGAGCTGGCCAAAGATGTTACCGCGGTGGGATGGATCTATCAGTACGCACTGGTCGATACCACCGGCCGTTACAGCATCGAGCAACTGCGTTCCTACCAGGACTGGTACATGCGCTATGCACTGCAAACGGTTCCGGGCGTGGCCGAGGTCGCGCCGGTGGGCGGCTTCGTGCGCCAGTATCAGGTGAATGTCGATCCAAACAAACTGCTGGCCTACCGCATTCCCATTCAGACGGTCAGCGATGCGGTACAGAAATCCAATAATGATGTGGGCGGACGGCTGGTCGAGTTCACCGGACGCGAATATATGGTGCGCGGGCGCGGCTACATTCGCTCTCTCGATGACATTAACAATATAGTCGTCTCTTACAATGCGCAGACCGGAACCCCGGTGCTGGTGCGCGACGTCGCGACTGTTGCTTTCGGTCCCGATCTGCGCCGCGGCGCTGCCGACCTCGACGGAAAAGGCGAAGCGGTAGGCGGTGTAGTCATCATGCGCTTCGGCGAGAACGCCGAGAAGGTCATCGAGCGAACCAAGGAGAAGATCAAAGAGATCGAGCCGACGCTGCCCGCGGGCGTAAAGATCGTTCCTACTTATGATCGTTCCGAGTTAATCGACCGCGCGGTTGAGAATCTCAGGCACACTCTGATCGAAGAGCTGGTGATCGTCAGCATCGTAGTGCTGATCTTTCTCTGGCACTTGCGTAGCGCGCTTGTTCCTATTCTGATTATTCCTGTCACCGTGATCCTGGCCTTCATCCCCATGCAACTGTCAGGGATGACGGCTAACATCATGTCTTTGGGTGGCATAGCCGTGGCCATCGGAGCGCTGGTCGATGCCTCGATTGTGCTCGTCGAGCAGACGCACAAGAAGCTGGAGCAATGGCAGGCGGCGGGCCGTCCCGGCTCCTCGCACGCCGTGGTGCTGGCGGCAGTCAAAGAGGTCGCCGGCCCGAGCTTCTTTGCGCTGCTGGTCATCGCGGTGGGATTTATTCCCGTCTTTACCCTCGAAGGCCAAGAGGGCCGCCTCTTCAAGCCGCTGGCCTTCACCAAGAACTTCTCTATGGCGATTGCCGCGCTGCTGTCGATCACGCTGGCGCCCGCGCTGCTGCGCTTTCTCTTTTCGCGCATCGATGAGCTTCACTTCCGGCCCCGGTGGCTGGCCAGAATCGTCAACTCCATCTATGTCGGCAAGATCCACAGTGAGGAAGAGCATCCCATCAGCCGCCCGATGATGAAGATCTATCATCCGGTGGTCGAATTCGCGCTCGATCATCGCTGGCTCACGGTCTCTTTGGCGCTGCTGGCGATGGTCCTCACCATCCCGGTCTACTTCAAGCTGGGCTCGGAGTTTATGCCCTCACTCGATGAAGGAACGCTGCTCTATATGCCCTCGACGCTGCCCGGCATCTCGGTCGCTGAAGCGACGCGGCTGCTCGAAGAGCAAGACAAGATACTGAGCAGTTTTCCCGAAGTGGAGAGAGTCTTCGGCAAGGCTGGCCGCGCCGAGAGCGCCACCGATCCTGCGCCTTACTCGATGATGGAAACGACCGTCGTGCTCAAAACGCAAGATAAGTGGCCCCGGCTGGAGCGCTGGTACACAAAGCAAATGCCGCAGTGGACGTGGCCCGCGCTGCGCACGATCTGGCCCGATCACATCAGCACGCAAGAGCTGATTTATGGCCCCGGAGGATTGAACGAAGCCTTGCAGATTCCCGGCGTCTCGAACGCCTGGACGATGCCCATCAAAGCGCGCACCGATATGCTTTCCACCGGCATTCGCACCCCGCTCGGCATCAAGGTGCAAGGCGCCGATCTCGATCAGATTCAGCAGATCGGCGCGCAGATCGAAAGTGCTTTGAAGAATGTGCCCGGCACCGCCAGCGCTTTTGCCGAACGCACCAGCGGCGGATTCTTTCTCGACTTCGATCTCAAGCGCGATCAGTTAGCTCGCTATGGACTTACTATCGACGACGCGGAGAACGTAGTTACTTCGGCGATTGGCGGCGATGCGATGACCACCACCATCGAAGGCCGGGAGCGCTATACGGTCAATGTGCGCTATCTGCGTGACTACCGCAGCGATATTGACTCACTGCGGCGCGTGCTGGTGGCCACTCCCTCCGGAGCACAGATCCCGCTCGGGGAGATCGCCGATATCCGCATGAAGAGCGGTCCAGGAATGATCCGCGACGAAAACGGCCGGTTGAGTGGTTACGTCTACGTCGATGTCTCGGGGCGCGATATTGGCAGTTATCTCAAGGACGCAAAGAAAGCCGTTTCCGAGAATGTGAAGGTTCCGACCGGTTACCAGCTCATCTGGAGCGGACAATACGAGTTCATGCAAAGAGTGGCGGAACGGCTGAAGCTGGTGGTGCCGATTACGCTCTTCATCGTGACGCTGCTGCTCTACTTCAATACCGGCTCGGCGGCGAAGACCGCGATTATCCTACTGGCCGTGCCGTTTTCGGCGATCGGCGCCGTGTGGATGCTCTATCTACTGCACTACAACATGAGCATAGCGGTGTGGGTGGGCCTGATAGCTTTACTCGGCGTCGATGCGGAAACCGCTGTCTTTATGCTGCTCTATCTAGACCTGGCCTATAACGAAGCATTGCAGAAGGGCGCCATTCATGGATGGAACGATCTGCGCGAGGCGATCATGCACGGCGCGGTAAAGCGGCTGCGCCCCAAGGTGATGACGGTTGCCTGCATGGTCTTCGGATTGTTGCCCATCATGTGGTCTGCGGGAACGGGCGCCGATGTGATGAAACGCATTGCCGCACCGATGCTGGGTGGTATTCTCACTTCGTTTCTAATGGAGCTGGTGGTTTATCCCCCCATCTTTGCCATCTGGAAGTGGAATTGGGAGGTCAAGCCGGCGCAGAGACGCTTGATGCGGGCGACTGAGTCCAACCTTTCATCTTGATTTTCCGTGCGGAGTTCTGCCTGCTTCGCGCACGACTTAAACCGGCAAGTTAAACCCCAAGCCTTCAAGGAGAAAACAATGAAAGCTCAGAGAATCTTCAGCGCGGCCATACTGCTTGCTTTGCTCATGCCTGCTTTGCGCATGGCCAACGCGGCTGCACAATCCTTCACCGGCGTCATCAGCGATTCGATGTGCAAGCAGAAGCACATGATACCGGGCAAGACCGATGCCCAATGCGTCGAAGAGTGCATCAAGGCCGGGGCAAGCTACGTCCTGGTCTCAGGCGGCAAGGTCTATACGCTCAGCGTCAAGAAGGGACTTATTGCGCCCTTTGCCGGAAAGAAGGTGCAGATTCAGGGTGAACTCAACAGTAACTCCATCACAGTTATTGCTATTCATTAGCCTGCGTCAGGTCCAGCGATGCGTTCAGCAAGATGGTGGCCAGGCGCGCATACTCTGGCTGCTTGTAGACCTCGTGCTCGCGCTCCAGAATGCGCCGTGTGGCCGGGCCGCTCAAGGTCTCGTGCGCCTCATCGACCGAGGCCAGCAACTCGATGTCGGCTCGCGTATAGAGTTGCACGAAGCGCCGCCGCCGATAGACCGTCACCTGGACCCGTCCGCTGACCGTATAGCGCGCGATCAGCCGCGTGACCTGCGCCCGGCTCAGCCCGGTCATCTTCTCGATGTAGCGCCGCACCAGGCTTCGCGCAGCCTTGCCCAGCAGGGCGTACTGCTGCCTAACCAGTCGATCCTGAAATACGCGCAACCTATTATTAAATCAATGACATACGTTCTGGTTTGGTGATATAATATTCTCAGTAAGAGCAGTTACATCATCGATTTCCCGGGAAATCGATGCGTCCGAAAGCCGAGCCGAAGCAGCCACAGCGGGAGTTATTCCAGGTCGATTTGGAGCAGTTGATCGACCTTCGTCATCCGTTAGCCGTCCTTGTTGCGTATTCCGGTGAAGTGGGCCAGAGTCGGAGCGAAGCGACGCTGGTTGTTTTCTTACATTAGCTACATGGCCCACATGAGTCAAGAAAAGGGTAAGTAAAACCTCAAGAAGCATCATTCCGTTTCCGTCTTGCCGAGTGGCAGGATCTTAAATTCCGTTGGATGTGGGCCAGCGTTCCATTCGATGTGGGCCGGCATTCCGTTGATGCGGGGCAGTCGATGGCTGCCCCGCGGGTTGTGGCGTCAAGGTTTTGCTTGACTTCCTTTTTGCCATTGTTGTTCCATCCGTGCCATCTTCGATCGGAGCGGCTCCCAGTAGCTTTCTGGAATCGCCGATTCCTTCACTTCCTCGACGATGTCGGCGAAGTATTGCAGGCTGGTGATTGGGGTTCGGGTTCCGGCGTTGAGCATGGCGACATACTTGCGGGTACATCCCAGCAAGATGGCCCGAGTTATCTGTTCCATGGAGACCCCTCGTCGGTACATGCCGAGCGCCAGCTTTTCATCGGCGGCTGAGAAGCTGGCCTGAACGCAAGTCGGAGCCAGGAACAGGCCGCGCACTCTCTCGACGAACTCTCTCTCCGGCCCGAGTGTAGGTTTCCGCCCATGGTACGGCTATTCTGAAAGCACGATGTGTGGCCGCTACGCCCGAAAATCCGCGCAAGAGCTTTTGGCTGAGTGGTTTGAGATGGATCTCGAACAGATGCGTTGGGCGCCCACCTGGAACGCTGCCCCGCAGAGCTTTCAACCGGTGGTGCGGCTCAGCAGCGGCGGCAGCCAGCGCGAGGCGGCTCTCTTGCGCTGGGGTCTGGTGCCCTCCTGGGCCAAAGACGCCCGCGTCGGATTGATCAATGCCCGCGCAGAGGAAGTAGCCACAAAGCCCGCCTTCCGCGTCGCACTGAAGAAGCGCCGCTGCCTGGTCCCCGCCGATGCCTACTACGAGTGGAGACAGACCGGACCCAAACAAAGCAACCCTATGCGATCGCGCTCACCAGCGGCGAACCAATAGCCTTTGCCGGCCTATGGGGAAGCTGGCGCGAGGCCGACGGCGATGCGCTGGAAACTTTCACGATTCTCACCACCGCCGCCAACGAGCGGTTGGTCTCGATTCACGACCGTATGCCGGTCATTGTCGAGCGCAAGGACTACGACCGCTGGCTCGATGCGCATGAGAAAGCAGCGCCGCCCGCAGACCTCCTGCATCCCTATGCCGCAAACCCAGTGCGCGCCTGGCCAGTGAGCGACCGCGTCGGCAACATCCGCAACAACGACGCATCCCTGCTTGATCCAGTCGACACTCCAGATGAACCCGCTCAAGGGCAGTTGTTTTGATTGCATTTCTGAAGCAAAGACTTATCAGTACCTATTCGCGTCGCAGGCTTCGCACCTTCAACTTAATCGGTGATGCACCCTCAATATATGGCTAAAGAAGATGGTTAGGAGTGCAGAGGCGGGCTATACATCTAATCCTCATCGACGCGACGCATAGCAAAGGGCGTTCCTCTTAGCTGAAACAGGAATTCGACCTCTTGAGATGTCGGACGACCAGTGAAGGACCAACCATCAGGTCTAGGCTTTTGATCTTTACAATTGGCGCAGTGTTCCAGTTTAAATTTCCCGTAGGCGGAATCTAAGTCTTTGTCCTCCAAGTGAATGTTGTGAAGGGTGCAATGCACGACTTTGGAGCACGCAGTTTTCATGTTGAATAGTTCGTCGACTTGACTTGCCAGCGGTCCGAATGCCCCCAGGCTAACCAGCAGATACTCGCATTGTTTGAGCACCCGTTCGGGAGTATCATCCTTTGCTGCGGTTCTGAGTGCCCGGACCAAGGGGGAGTTCTCATTGGAAAGGTCGAGGCCCCGCACTGCCGCCATGTTCTGGATTGCCTGCCAAAGGGTATCGCCGATAATATCTCCTTCGACCTCTTCACCTTTCAAGCGCCGAACTGCATGTTCAATAGCACGCAAGGCATCCTCGCGTATTGCGGTGTCAACGATTGTCCCCGCTGTTTCAACCGCCCATTTGTAAGTATCCGATTCGACCGAATGCACAACAAGAATAGAACCGATCACAACCAATGCCAATTCGTTCTCATCCCCTGCCGCCGTACAGGCCCATGCCGCCACCTTGCTTATCTGAAGCGCGGATTGTGCAAACGCGTACTCTAGCTCTACCTCTCCGTTAGAGTGCAGCGTCCCGACATAAGTGCTAAGGGCGGTAATCACATTCGTAAGTGCCCGGCCCAAAATCTGCGGGTCATTTGAACTCGCTGCGTATCTTGCCAGTCGGACGCACTGATTGTATTTTGCGGTTATAGCCTTAGCGAGCCAAGCCCGGCGGGCATAAATCGTCCATACCAGAAATGGATCTCCCCCTTGTTGGAGATGAGCCTTTTCGAGCATAATGAGACTGAAATTCTCGTAGGCGAGCAAATTTAGCTCAGCCGCCTTTCGTTCGACGAGCGCATAGAACTTAAAGGGTTTCGGTCCTGGTCTGGTAAGTCTCTGGAGACTGATTGCATGTTCTAGGCGCGTACTGAAAAGCCTTGCTTGGGGTTCGCCTGAACGGACCAGAATTGAAAAATCGATGCATGACATTTGGACCGAAGCCCAAAACTTAGTTTCAATACTCGCGTCTGGATCGCGAAGAAGCGCATCTGCCCTCATGCGGGCAGCTGCTGTATCGCCGCCATGATAGAGGTCGGCAATTCTTCGAATCTTTAAGATGTCACTCTTGTTCTGTAATTCAGCCCTGAGCTTCTCTTGCTCCGTCGAATAAATCAACGACTCAGCGAAGTGCGCATTTGCACTTGTCGCCAGTTCGCGGTTGGCAAGAACGATATAGGCACTGCGCAACGCAGATAGGAGGCCCGTGACATCCCGCGGGAGCTGCTGGGCGGTGGGCACCCTTACTGTAATCGAGTCGTTTTGTTTTTGTGATTGAATCTGATCAAATAGGCCGCGGTCTAGTTGGGGGCAAGTCCAATATAAACATGCATTTGCCACGTCTGCAATCAATAGGAACATCGGCTGGCGAAGTTCAATTGCGAAATGTCGGGCGTGGTCCATTTTGAGGGACTGGGAGATGAATGTTCCGTCAGCGGAATAGTCTGGACCGAGACTACTTTTCAATTGAACATGGAACCAGGCTCCGTTTGGTGATTTGCCGTCGAATACCTGCACATTCGAATCGATGGAATAGTCTTCCTCTACATCGTTTACGACCCAACCCAATGGCTCCAGAATCGAGCGAAGTAGTCGCTTGCCAGCTCGATCGGTTTCATGTTCGACCGTTTTGGTAACCACTGTGCTTGCCTCGTAACCTATTGAACTCCTTGAGCCAAGAGACTTCAAGTGTGGGCCTAAGATTGACGGCGAACGGGCAACCAACTTGGGCGCGGAATCGTGACGCTGGTTGGGGTATCTTGTTGCGTAAAATAGATGAAATTGCGGGGCAAGTCTCCCGTATTGCGCATCAGTCCCGAAAACGCCCATCGCGCCATGAATGATTGGTCCGCGCGGACAGAATAACAAGCTCGGTACTGGTGGACGTGCTGCACGATTCTAAACCATTCTGGCACATGAATATGGCCCAGAAGGAACACCGTGAGAAGTTGTCCATTTTACCCAGCCGACAAGCGCCGTTGCTCAAGTTCGCGGCGGGAGCGGTCCAGTTCCCCTGCTATGATTTTCTCGTCCGGCAGGACAGTTTGGTACTCGGCTGCAAGAATCTTGTTGGGGAGATTGTCGAGGGCGTAGCGGGCTTCCGCGGCCCCCTTTTCCGCACAGAGAATCAGGCCAACTGGCGGGTTTTCGGCGGGTTTCATCCAATGTTCGCGAGCGTAGTTGAGGTAAAGGTGCATTTGGCCGGCATCCGCGTAGCTGAACTTCCCGATTTTCAGGTCCGCCAGAAGTAGACAACGTAAACGGCGGTGGAAGAAGACGAGGTCGATGCGGAACCAAGAGTCGTCAATGCGGAGGCGGCGCTGGCGGCCAACAAACGCAAAATCGTCGCCCAGTTCCAGCAGAAAATCAGTGAGGTGCTGGATGAGCGCCTCCTCCATATCCGACTCTGAGTATTCGTCTTTGAGGTCGAGAAATTCGAGAACGAATGGGTCCTTGATGGCTTCTTCCGGTGTGATTGTGTCGCCCGGTTCGGCAGTCTCAGCCTTCTGGAGCATGGCGGCCTTGTTCTGCGAGAGCGCGATGCGCTCGTAGAATTGGCTGCCGATCTGCCGGTCAAGCTGGCGCACGGACCAGCCTGAACGGAGAGCTTCAGTTTCGTAGAAGTCCCGCGCCTCTGGACGCTTGACGGCAAGCAGCCGGACGTAAGCGGACCAAGGCAACGCAAAGCGAGAGGCGAGGGCTGAGAGGGTCGAGGTCCCGTCATCTATGTTATTGAGCGATTGAGCAGTTGGAGATTTTGCAGACGGTGTCTGCAAAATCTTTTCCTCAGACCAAGCCAGGTAAAAGCTCCTCATTTGGGCAAGATTGCGTGCCCCAAAGCCTCTTCCGAAGGAAACTGAGAGGTCTTCCGCTAATCGCTGGATGAGCTCTTCTCCGTACCCGGCCCTCTTCTCCCCGGCTTGTTCAGACTGAACGATTCTTCGCCCAATTTCCCAATAGGTCGCGGTCATAATCGAATTGACATTTCGGGCGGCAGCGGAGCGTGCCGCTTTCAGCAGTTCGACGATTCCGGTGCGGATGTTGTTGTAATTCTCAGGCATGATGGTCAGGTCGGTCATCGCGATTCCTCCGTTTCCTGTCCGTGGATTCGGCTGCGGACGTTGTGGAGGCCGGCGCAGCCTCCATTCTACTGTTTGCATCCGTCAGACTCCCATCTTGATTCCCTGGGCGATGGACGGTGTTTGCGAGACTTCCAGCGCGGAGGTCTTGGAGACATCGGCGCTGAGTTGCGGGTTGAGTTTGGTGATGTCGTCTGTATAGAGCGTGGCATCGTGACTGGCGCGGGAGATGGAGACGTAGCCGAAGCGTGAATTGAGCAGGTCCGGGTGAACGCCGGTGTCGGCGTTCACGAGGACGCGCTCGGCGGTGAGGCCCTGGGCACTGTGGCTAGTCACTGCGTAGCCGTGATCGAAGTGGCGGTATTCTCCGGCATTGAATTCGACCTGGCGGTTGCTGTCGAGGCGGGCCGAGACGCGGCCGTCCGGCGCGATGGACTCGATGGCGGCAAGGTCGCGATTGGCAACGCCTAGCGATTTGTCGGGGGCGGTGAACTGGATGCGGTCGTCGATGGAGAACTCGCGGTCGATCTCGCGGTAGACGCTGACACCGGTCAGTCGCGCTTGGCCTCGAAGAATTGCCGCCGCTGCTCGATGGCGGCTTCCACAACTGGGTCGTCATAGTGCTTCAAATGGAATCTCCGGCCGGTTCTGCTTGAAAAGATATTGATAGATGTGGAAGCCGGGACCGAAGGCTTTTAGCGCTGCCTCCAGCCGCTTCACGGCGTACTCTTGTTCGCCGTGGTCAAGGCTCTCGTAGTCCACGCCGGAAACGCACAACACCGTGCCCACGTCGCCGCTCTTGGTGAGGAACGCCGTCTCATTCCAGAAGCCATACAGGTTGATGTGGTCGTTCAGCGCAGCCGCGTCTTTCCACGGCTTGATGACCTTGTCGAGCCGCAGCATCAGATCACATCCACACGCGGGATGCCTTGCTTGGCAGCGTCATAGCGCACGTTGTAGCGCTCCGATTTTGCCAGGATGCGCAAGAAAGCCGGGTCGGTATTCGTAACCCAATGGCCAAACGCGAAGCCGCCAGCAAAGACGGCAATTCCAGCCAGCAGGCTGTTAAAGAGATTGAACGCGCCCACCGCTCCGACGCATACGAAATAGAAAAGCGTCCGCTCGATGCCGAGGTATGTGAGGGGCTTGTGCAGACTCTTGTAGACCCGGTTCCTCCGCCGGACTGTTGTGTGTGTCTGCATCCTCTCCCCTCACAGCTTGAGAAATGGTTGGATTGGCATGGTTTGCGTAGCTTTTCTGAAACAGGCTGGGAGTTGCCTACACTCCCCACAGCCAGGTCAGTACGTTGGTGGCCATCACGGCAATCCCCGTGCCGGCGGCGACACCGGCCAGGGTCTTCTTCGCGCCCGGTTCGCCGTGTGCGAACTGGTAGCCGCCAACCACGATTGCGATCAGGCTGGCGACCTTGGCAACCGTGCCGGTAAAGAGCGTTTGCATGGCGGTGAATCCGCTATCGAACGGCGATTGCGCCAGGGCAAGCGCCGGAAAGAGGATCAGCAGGGTGAATAGGCTAAGGCAGGGTCGCATCCGGCGGTTGAGTTTGAGCCTGACAATCATCGGCACCTCCAGCGGCCCATGCCGGGCCGCGATATGCCGTGAGCGTATGACGGCTTTTTTCCGCCGTTCAATACTTTTTATATATCAGGTGATAGCTGGGACATATCACTGGCGGTCAGCAGGGGTATTTTCAAGACTTTGGTGTTGGAGCGAAGTTGTGAAGAAGGCATTGTGGGCTGTCACGAGGCGTCAGGTTTTAGGCTGCCGATTACGGTTTGGCCGTCTGAAGAGCCCTACGCCGCTCCCAGGACCGTTTTGAAATGGTGCAATTTGATGGCCGGGGCCGAGGGCCACATGGCCAGCCCTCGTTCACGGGAAGTTTTGCGCCAACTGAAAATGCATCCTGGCGACATCGACGTTTTCGGGGAGTGATCCCGACAACAACGCGTAACCGGCTGTCAATGAGTGCATTGGCCTGTTACCAACAGATGACAGCCTGAACTCCTAAAGTTACTTCATCTAAGTTGTTTGGAATGTCCAACTCTTTCTGGCGGCGGTCACTGGAGCGATTGGAGTTGCCCTTGCTGCAGCGTTGACTGCGGCGGCGCTTGGCATCCTAAATGTGCTACTTCCGGGCAAATCCTTGAGCAATGTTTTGCAGGTCTCAGCGAAAAAGCCGCTCGTTATTTCAGAGTCAATGGAGTGCCGAACGCGTCCGGTCCCGGCCATTTACAATCAGTACTTGCTTGGTGGCCGCGAGTGTCCATTTTGTGAAAATCACTAATCGTCTCGTGTTCTCGGCACGCGTTGGGAGACTTTGTTTATGGTGGGGAGGCGCCGTGCTCGCAATCGGGACGTTCGCGAGGATTACCAGAGAGTTGATCGAAGGGGAGACCGGCGCATTAGACCGCGGGATACTGCTCCGAGTGGCGAAGTTCCGTACCCCATCGCTTACAAGAGCAGCGATTGATGTGACCGCCCTAGGGTCGACCGCACTGGTCATATTGCTCTCGGGGTTTGCTCTTCTGGTGTTACTTGCGATGCGTGATCGAAGGGGAGCCCTCCAATTGCTCCTAGCCTCCGCTGGAGCTGGAATTCTGACCTTCGTCACAAAGAACATGATCGAAAGGGTTCGTCCGCTAGATGTGACTCAACTAATCGTAGTCTCCGGCTTCTCGTACCCGAGCGGACATTCGGTCTCGACTTCGGCGCTCTATTTGACGATTGCGATTATCGGATGCCGATATGTGCAGCGAGCAAGTGCAAGGGCCACGATGGTCCTTGCCGCTTTCGTAGTGTCTGTCCTGGTAGCTGCGTCACGCGTTTACCTTGGGGTTCACTATGCAACTGACGTCTTGAGCGGACTCTCGCTCGGGGTGGCATGGGCGCTTTTGCTCACCGGTCTCTTCACACTCCATGCTCACCGTCGCGATGGTTGATCTTGCACGAAAGGTGAAATCTCTTTATGGGTGCCCTCGCTCGTCATCCTGCCTTTCGCGATGTTGCCCCCTTCTTGATTTTCTTCGATGCAGAAATCTTGTAAGACCATACCGGCTTTGTCTATTCCGTCGCATTCACCCCTTATGATGCTCTCGCAGGTAACTGGTACAAGAGCGGCGCACAGATAGTTGCCCGTAATCCATGGTTCCATGATTAGAGATGGTAGCATGACATCCAGAGGCTGTTATGAACTTTATTCACATAGAATGAAAGAGTTATGAGCCGGGCCATAGATCGGGCAGCATATTTTCAGACATAAGAATTACCGGACCGGGTACACAAGACCCGGTGGCAGGCCCTGCCCCTAGTCAACACCGCGGCGGCGATCTTCGATGAGCGCAAAATCCCCAAAGCACTCATCGAGCGCAGATAGGGAACGAAAAGTCGCCCAGGGGTAAGAATTCCGCCTGCCCACCCGGCACCAGTTCCCCAGTTCCCCAAGTCAGATCCCTCATGAACGGGAGCAATATCCTCCCTCGCAGGATTCAGCTCATCGCAAAAATGGACGACGCCGGAGTATAGACTATTTCTTTACAGGCCCAACTTCACGATGACCATTGAACAGGAACTGCGCGACAAACTCCGAAAAATTTCAGCACTTTTTGAGGGCGCAACCACCACCGGAGAACGAGAGGCGACTGCGGCTGCGATCGACCGGTTGCGTAAGGTGCTTGCTGCTGCAGAGCAGGTTGAACCCTCCACGGAGATGCAATTCACCAATCTCGACCGGTGGCACCGCAAGCTGTTTCTGGCGCTGTGCCGCCGCTACGGCCTCAAGCCGTATCGCTACCGCCGCCAGCGCTATTCAACGATCACCCTGCGGGCGCCCCGGTCGTTTTTGAACCACACCCTCTAGCCAGAGTACCTGGAAATTCAAAAAGCACTTGATGAATACCTGGAAGAGGCCACAGAACGCATCATCCGCGAAGAGGTTTTCGTGGACGACGAAGAGGCCGTGGAGATTGTTGGCAGCTTGGGACCTGGCAATTGAGCCTAGGCTGACCAAAAGGATTGAACGCAACCCGGGATACCTCCGGCGTACGATGGCGCCCGGAAATCATGGCATTTCTTGCCTCTGCGAAAACGTGTTTCTATAACTTACAGATAGTAATCGTGGCCCCAAAGATCGATCCCAATCCGCAAGCAATGAGCTGCGCGGCCCTGAATCCAAGCCCAACGATGCAGAAGGCAGTCAGGAGCACTGCGACCCTGCTTCATGCCATCCGGAGACGGAGAGGGCTCGCAAAGATCGACCCCTGCTGGGCGTTTGCGGCCATGGTGACCTGATCGATCTTGTCGAGAAGCTCGATCAGCTTGGTGGAAAACACATCGTTCCACGTGTCCTGCTCGGTAAGACGAGCAAGAGTCTTCTCCACCAACTCTGGATCATTGGGCGAAAGCAAATCGCCAACCCTTTTTAAAATGCCCACTTCGTCCCCCAAAATTTTCCTAAAAAGTCCACATGAATATCTCGCAAACCAATTTCGTTGATTGATCTTCCTTCGGCTTAGAAAGCTTGGTAGCTGCTTATCCGAGTTAGGCTAATCACCATAAGCAACAGCACTAGCGAGATGTCTCGATCTATGAGATCTGGAAAAGTGCAGTGACGTAAAATCCGCAACGCACTTGCCGATACTAGAGTACTCCCCGAATGTCGCCTTCTCGACTGTTTTCTGAGGTGAAGGCGCTGCTCTGCGCAAGCGAGCGGCAAGCCGGACGCTGAGGCCAGCCGAAAAGCCGGGAAAATGCTATGCGCGGCGCCAACGGGGATGTTCGCCTTGTCCGCTGCGTTCTGACCTGGGCGGGTGTTTGGCACTGCCAGAGTTCGGAGTTCGTGCATTCATAGTCTCGGATGATCGGCCTTTGACCGGCTGCGTGGCCAGCCGCCTTTTCAGGTTTCGCGTGAGCACCGGAATTGTTTTGGGATGAAGCTGCTTGTTATAGACGAAAGCCGTTTCGACCGTCCAATTCACGCCAGCGATGGGGCGGGTGGTCAGTCCGGCGGCCAGAACCGTCCCTTCGCAAAGCAGAGCAAGGCCACAGCCGGCCTTGACGAGGGCCTGCATCTCGACAGGGTGGGAGGCCCGCGAAAATTCCTTGAGCTGGACTCCCGCCTCTTCAAGCAGCGCCAATAGCCGGCTATGGGCTTCAGGATGCTGTCGCGGATGGCGCAAAACCCCAAGATTGCTTTCGAGGTCTCCGGGCAGGATCGCGGCCTTGCCGGCAAGAGGATCGTCGGCACGGAGACAAGCTACGAGTCGATCCTGCCGGAGCGCTTCTTCGCAGAGGCGAGAATCGCTGATCGGCAGCGTCATAAGCTGATTATGAACATTGGCGGCTGGAAGACGCGGAGTATGTTTGACCGCTACACCATCACCGACCCGGAAGCCATGCGGCGGGCAATGGCCATCGTTATAAAACACCCAAAGCCTACAAGCCCAAAACCGCAAATGAATACTGAGAAGGAGCTTCCGGCGAGCCGAGCAAGGATTCAGTAGAGTCGGTCGGCCTAAGAGCAAACTCATAGGACCGATACTTCGGGTGTCGCCGTTCAAGAACTATCGGATGTGCCGATGCAGGAAGCTGGCGACCCTGCTAGAATTGTCAGATTGTATCCACTCCGTGTTGATATTGCTATGTGAGAACACTCCCGCGAACTTGACGAATGGAATCATAGGAAGCCACTGGGGATTGAAGGGATTTGCGGCGTCAGGGTGTAGCAGGCCAACTATGCGCATTTCACGGTAATCGACTGCAATTAGCAGTATCGCGCCGATGCTTCTTAGTGCCGGCTTAATGATCGGTTTTCCCGAAGCGTCGAGCAAGCCAGTCGCACGCTCAAACACAGCATCCTTGAGGTTCATGCTCATGTAATGAGGGCCACCTCCAATCGGCACGTTGATCTGAGGCGCGGAAGTCATCAGGTACTCGGCGGCCAGATTGTCCATAAGCAAGCTAGCAAAGACATAATCCGAAGCGATTGCAAGAACCGTGGGTAAACCATGCCCTGCGAGCTGAGTGGCCTTGCTCTTTGCTTTCGCCTTCAGCTTATCTGTAATGAGAGCAAATGCGCCTCCACCTGAACCGGTGACCTCAACAGGCAGGCCCGACCGCTCCGAAACCGTTTCTGAGTCCAAAGATGTTGCCTCTACAAGAAAGCGGTTTACGCCCGAGTGGGTGCAGCTGAAATCTGGGCCGCCCGTGCCCGCGTCCTCGAAAAGTCTTGGCTCCAGTTTCTCTGCCCTGAGCCACGAGAATACTACGGCCTCAGCCCCGGCAGCTTTTGGATCGCTGCCCTCGCGTTTCAGGAATTGCGTGCAGTGGTTGGCGAGATCACGATTGCGCGAAAGATAGCAACGGTAATTCTCAAGCACATCTTGAAGCGTGTCTCCTGTGTTGTGCAGTGCCGGAGTATGTCGCATCCTACCTCCTTACTAATCGTAGAGGATTAGCCAGTCTATTTGTCCTCTGCTCGGAGCGCACAGAACTCGGTCCACCATCACCGACCCGGAAGCCATGCGGCGGGCGATGGCCGTCGTTACAGCCCCCGCGCTGCCGAACAGCCCCCAAACAGCCCCCGTTAGCCTACCAGACAAAATGATTGCAAAGGCGTCTATACAGTGAAGTTGCTTATATTTAATGGTTTATGGTGCCCGGAGGGGGAATTGAACCCCCACGACCTTGCGGTCTGCGGATTTTAAGTCCGCTGCGTCTGCCAGTTTCGCCATCCGGGCACAGATCGGCCGCCTGCTGACATTGCCTTTATCAAGGTTAGCAGCCCCGGCGCACAGCGCGCCCTCGCCAGGGCGAAGGCCTTTTCAGATGCGCATGGGCATCAGCACGTAGCGGTACTTGTACTCGGCGTCGGGGTCCTCGGGACGCATCTGGCCGGCCGATTGCGAGTCCTTGAACTCCAAGCGCACCTCGCCCTCGTTGCCCAGGGCCTTCAGGAAATCCAGGATGTAGCCGGAGTTGAAACCAACGGCGATGGGCTCGCTCGCGTAGGGCGTGTCGATGGTGTCTTCGCTCTCACCGCTTTCGGCCGAGTTGGCGCTGATCTTCAGCTCGTTGCTCTCCAGGCGCATGCGGATGGCGCCCGAACGCTCGTCGGCAAACTGCGCCACGCGGCCGATGGCAGCCGACAGCTCGCTCGAACGGACGACGGCGAACTTGGTGTTGTCGCGCGGCATGACGGCCTCGAAGTTGGGGAACTGACCGCTGAGCTTGCGGGTGCTGAGGGTGCGATGGCCGATGCGGAAGAAGAGCGTGTGCTCGTCGTCGGCGAACTCGACCTTTTCGGCCTCGGAGACAGAGAGCAACTGTTGCAGCTCCTGGAGGGCCTTGCGGGGGATGAGGACACGCTTCTCGCCGCTGATGCCTTCGAGGGCTTCGTTGGGCTTTTCGACGTAGGCAAGCCGGTGGCCGTCGGTGGCGACCATGGCCAGCGACTCGGCCTTGATAACCAGCAGGGCGCCGTTGAGCGTGTAGCGCGACTCCTCATTCGAGATGGCGAAGATGGTGCGGTTGATGAGCGTCTTCAGCACCAGGGCGGGGATGCTGGTGGCGGCGACCGAGGGAAACTCGGGAACCTGCGGGTAGTTGGCGCGCGCCATGCCGACCATCTTGGTGTTCGAGCGGCCGGAGCGGATCTGTACCCAGTGGTTGTCGAGCAGCTTGATGGAGATTTCGCCCTCGGGCAGCAGCTTGATGTAGTCGTAGAGCTTGCGGGCGGGAATGGTGCAGGCGCCGGGCTTCTTCACTTTGACCGCGGCGCTGGTGCGGATGGCCTGGTCGAGGTCGGTGGCCGTGATGTTGAGCCGGTCGTCCTCGGCCTCGATGAGGAAATTGGAGAGAATCGGAATGGTGGTCTTGCGCTCGACCACGCTCTGCGTCGCGGTGAGCTCCCTGACCAGTTCCTGGCGGCTAACGGTAATCTCCATTGCTGCTCCCTGAACGGCCGTCTGCTCCACTTCTGTTTCCACGTTCGACATGAACACACCCTCGCTTTGCGGCTACAAAGAAATCCCGATTGAAACAGGTTGCTCGCTGGCCACACTTTACATCAACGGGCGGCCCGGCGGAAACGGCTATCTTTTCTTCTTCTTGATTGTATTCACCTCAGCCTTTTCGTGCGCGTGGAAAACGTGTCGGTTCTCTGGATTCCACGGACGGTTGCAGCCTGCCTTCACCTTGGCCACAAAAAGAACTTTTGCTGGTTCCCCTTGGGCTCGGCTCGGGCAGGCTTTCGACTTCACTGCGCACATCCGGAATGCGGACAGGGTTGGGAGGGGTGCGCGGCGGCCGGATTACGGCGCGGCGTTCTGCTCAGCTTGGGGTTAGTGAATGCGGCGCGACGGTTAAGAGGAAAATGCAGTGAAGATAAAGAAAGAAGCCAGTAGTACCCGTCGTTGCGGCAGGAAAAGTGGAAATATGTGCTAATTTGTTTAAAAAGAATGATTTGCATGGTAGGAGAGTTTTCCAAATCGGAGCTGTGGAATTGAGGGATTTTGGAAATCAGGTCCAGAGGCAGGCAGTATCGCCTCCACTTTCCCACGCCTTCCAGAGGCCACTCAAAAAGGCCTGTGCAAAGCCGATGATTTGTGTGAAAAGCGCGTCCGGAGCCGCGCGGGGCAAGAGGTTGCAGAGGACCGGCTATGCACAGTTGACGGGCCTTCCACAGCTTCCACAATGCCTGCTCTGAGCGAGGAAAAACAGGCCGCCAGCGGGCCGATTCCCGGCTGCGGTAACCGGCCTAAGCGCTTCCCATTCCTGTATTCGACGCGGCGGAAGAATCAGCTTCGGAGTGAGCTTTGCGCTCAGAGGACCGTAGACTTTTATGAGCAGGAGGGCTGCGGAATGGGGATTGATGTCGGCCGGCTCGAGGATCAGCTTCTGCTGATGTCGGCCGAAAGGACGCCGGGGCGAGAGTTTTGCGAGGCCATCTCAGAGCTGGCGCGCACCGGACGGTTTGCGCAGTTGCGGGATGTGCTCCCGGGCATCGTGTACGACGAGCTTTGGGAGCGTTATCAGCAGGATACAGGGGCCTTTGTGGCTGGGTGGCGGATGCTGGCGCAGGAGATGCGGCAGGGGTTTATCCAGCACGCGCGGCAGCGGCTGACGACCTTGACCCGGCTCCAACCGACCAGCAGCGGTCCGGCCACGCCGGCCTGGCAGGAGATTCAACGCGCCCTGGACAGCGAGCAGAACGATTTGCTGCGCACCGCCATTGCCCTCGAGCTGCTGGAGCTGATCGAGCCGGCCGTGCTGCGGGCCACGCAACTGCGCGAGTGCGTGGTGGCCGCGCCGAGTTCTGAAGAGGCTGACCGCTACCTGGACGAGGCCACCCGCTGCTACTTTTTCGGAATGTTTACGGCCTGCGCGGTCATGTGCCGCTCGGTGCTTGAGGAAGCCATCAAGCAGAAGCTGCCCCCGGCACTCACGCGGCTGCTGCGAACCCGCTATCGCAACACGGCGACCCTGGGCAACCTGCTGCATGAGGTGAACAACAACCTGCAAATGACGGGATTCGATACGGATTTCCCGCGTATGGCCAACATGGTGAACGACGTCGGCAGAAAAGCCGTGCACCAGGGGCTGCTCAGCGAGGATGAGGCCCGCGCCTGCCTGCAAAACGCGCGGCGTGCGCTCGAATTGCTCCTGCGGAAGTGAGGCTCAGCCTGCGCTGCAGGGGATTGGGCTCTTATACTGAACTTTCCATGTCCTATGCAGCGGCTATCGAACAACTGAGCGCCATGGCGCCGGAGCTCTACACCCGCCCCGGTCAGCCACGGCGAAAATTCTCTCTCGACGAGGTTCGCGTCCTGCTGGATGCGCTCGGTAATCCTCACCGGCGCATTCGCTCCGTGCTGATTGCCGGGACCAACGGCAAGGGCTCGACGGCCTCGACGCTGGCCTCGATTCTGACCGCTTCCGGGGTGCGGACCGGCCTCTACACCTCGCCGCATCTGGAGCGGGTGAACGAGCGCATTCGCATCGATCAGACGGAGATTGCCGACGAGGCCTTCGCCCGCCTCTACTTTCACGTGCACGACGCCGCGCAGAGGCTGGTGCTCGAAGGTCGCCTGCCGCAGCTTCCCAGTTTCTTCGAGATTCTGACCGCGCAGGCTCTGCTTTACTTTGCCGAGGCTGGGGTCGAGCTAATGGTGCTCGAAGTCGGAATGGGCGGCCGGCTGGACGCCACCAACGTCGTCGATCCGCTGGTCTCGGTCATCACCGACATTTCGCTCGACCACACCGAATGGCTGGGCGGGACGATTGCCGCCATCGCGCGCGAGAAGGCCGGCATTCTGCGCCGCGGCGGGACGCTGATCACGCTTCCACAAGACCTGGAGGCCAGCCGGGTGCTGACCGCCGCGGCAGCCGAACTGGGCGCGCGCCAGTTGAATGCGTCGGCCTTCCTGCCGCCGGCCGGGTTGGCCACGGCGGGCTCTTATGAAGTTCATGCGCTGGGCGCGGCGGTCGAGGTCGCCTCTCCGCTCACCGGCGCTCATCAGCAGCGGAATGTGGCGTTGGCGATTGCCGCGGCGATTGAGCTGGCCTCAGCGCACGGCCTTCCGATTACTCCTGCGGCCATCAGCGCGGGGATCCGGCAGACGCGCTGGCCCGGACGGCTGGAACGCATTAAGACGGGCGGCGTGGAGTGGATTCTGGACGTGGCCCACAATCCGGCCGGCGCTGAGGCGCTGCGCTCGGGGCTCGCCGGAGTTTTGAGCGAAGATCGCCCGCGGCTGCTCGTCTTCAGTTGCCTGCGCGACAAGCCGGTCGACGAGATGGCGCGGATTCTCTTTCCGCTCTTCGATCAGGTGATTCTGGTGCCCATTCACTCGGCCCGCGCTGCCTCCGTCGAGAGCCTGGAGGCTGCGGCCCGCGCGGTGGTAGCTTCGGCCCGCGGAACGGGGTCGGTTCGCGAGGCCTTGCGACTGGCCGCCGAGGGCGCGCCCGGCGGGGTGGTGGTCGTCGCGGGCTCGGTTTACCTGGTGGGCGAGGCGCGTTCGCTGCTTGGGTCTGAATTTGGAGGGATCAAATGAAGAGAGAGCGTCCCAATCCGCTGCCCTGGATCTGTCGTTGGCGCACTACCCTCATTCAGAAGCCGCTCTTCGGGCTCTTCACGGCGTTCTGCGGCAGCCTGGCGCTGCTAGTCTCGCTGATGGACAAAAAGGGCAACGCACAGCACCGCATCGCCCGCGTCTGGGCGCGGGGCTGCATCTGGCTCTCCGGCTCGAGGCTCACGGTGCGGGGGATCGAGAATCTGCGCGAGTTCCCGGTAGTCGTCTTCGCCTCCAACCATACCTCCTACATGGACACGCCGGTCATCTTCGCCTCGCTGCCGATGCAATTCCGCATTCTGGCGAAGAAGGAACTCTGGCCTATTCCCTTCATAGGATGGTACTTGAACCGCTCAGGACAGATTCCCATCGACACCGTCAACCCGCGCGCCACCCTCTCCAGCCTGGGCGCCGCAGCCAAGGCGCTACGCTCCGGAATGCCGCTCTTTGTCTTCCCCGAGGGCAGCCGCACCCCCGACGGCGCCTTGCAGCCGTTTCTTTCCGGCGCTGCTTACCTGGCCATTCGCGCGCAGCTTCCGTTGGTGCCCATTGCGCTCAGCGGCGTCTACGAGCTGCTGCCCATTCACACCCGCCACTTTTATCCCGGTGAGCTGACCTTGACCATCGGCGAACCGATCCAGACCGCCGGCATGACCCTCCGGCAGACCGACGAACTCACCGCGCGGCTGCGGGCCGCCATCGAGGCACTGCTTCAGCCGTCCTGCTCTGAGCCCTCCTCTGCGGTTCCTGTTGAGGCTTTGGGCACAAGGGTTTAGCGCGCGGGTGCATTTCCCCCTATCGCATTTGCCGTTTCTGTGATTACACTGTTGCTGCCATGTGCGTTCATATCGCTGTCCCCGAGCCCACCAGCAGTGATCCAACCTACAACCAGCGCGCGCTGCCAGCCTATCTCGCGGCCCTGCGTTCGGCTGGAGCAACCCCCATCATCGTCCCGCTGCATGAACGGCAGGACCGCGTCGCCCGGCTTCTCAGCGGGGTGCAGGGAATCCTGCTGCCCGGCAGCCGCTACGACGTTGACCCGCAAAGATACGGCGAAGATCCATCCCCCGAGTGCCGTGAATCGGACCCTGGGCGCACCGCGGTCGACGAACTGCTCCTCCAGGACGCCTTTGGCCTCTACAAGCCTATTCTGGCCATCTGCAACGGCGCGCAGAGCCTGAATGTCTGGCTGAACGGGACCTTGGTGCAGAACCTGAAGACGGCCGTCAACCACCGCCCCGGCCGCGATGTCGTCGCGGCCCACCCGGTGCGCATCGCCCCCGGATCGAGGCTCGCCAACCTGCTTCCGCGCGCCTCGGAGGCGGAGTTGCTGGTCAACTCCAGCCACCACCAGGCCATTCGCCAGCCCGGCGACAATCTGCTGGTCTCTGCCGTCTCCCCGGCCGATGGCGTCATCGAGGCCATCGAACTGGACTCGCCCGCGCACTTTGTCCTGGGAGTGCAGTGGCATCCCGAGCGGACCTACGCCCAGAGCGCCTTTTCCCGCGCCATCTTCGCGGCCTTTGTGCAGGCGGCCTCGGTCTGGGAGCCGCGCCGCATCGAGGAGTCGGTAGCCCCAGCCTGAGCCCGCCAAGCCGCGAACTAGCCAACTACTCCTCTGAACAAACGCACCGGATGAAGAAACGCGCCGGAGGCGCAGAGTTGGTTAGCCCCGCGCTTCAGCGTGGGGAATAGGGATTCCACAAGTTCGTTACGGAGTCCCGTAGGGACGGCGCAAGGACATTATTCATGCAGGGACCAGTAGCCGCATCGGGGTCCCCAATGACAGGTCTCACTGTTGGGGTAGTCGGAGACGGAAACCTCCGAACCCAAACCGGCCACTCCCGTTAAGATTGAAAGCGTGAGCGAAGCCGCCAATCCCCCCGCAACCCGCCTCAACGCCCTTCTGGCGGAAGTCGGCCTGTCCCCTCTGGACGCGGCGCAGGCCCAGGCCTTCGAGGATTACCTTTCGCTTCTTCTTCGCTGGAACACCCGCGTCAACCTGACCGCCATCCGCGACGAGGAGGGCATTCTCCGCCGCCATTTTGTCGAGTCGATAGCCTGCGCCCGCGCCCTGCCCGCCGAAATCCGCACCCTGCTCGACTTCGGCTCCGGAGCGGGCTTCCCCGGAATCCCCATCGCCCTCTGCTGCCCGGAGATCGCCGTCACCCTGGCCGAGTCGCAGGGCAAGAAGGCTGCCTTCCTCCGCGAAGCCGTCCGCGTCCTCGGCCTCAACGCCGAAGTCCACTCCGCCCGCGCCGAGGTACTCCGTACCGTTTTTGATTGCGTGACGTTGCGGGCGGTAGACAAGATGGAGCTGGCCGCTCAAGCCGCCGCTCAACTGGTCCGCCCCGGCGGCTGGCTGGCGCTGCTAACCACCACCGCCGCCCTCCCCGCCCTGCAATCTGCCGCCGGAGCCGATTTCTTCTGGCCCGCTTCACTCCCCCAGCCCGGCGGCGAAGACCGCGTTCTGGCGTTGGGTCGGAGGGAGCAGGGGCCTTCAGGTCCCTGAATAGAAGGTCTTCAATGGAGGGCCTTTAGGCCCGGGCCTTGCTCTGCCCGTATCGCTGAGCCATCACAGCGGTGACCAGAGATGTCCTGGTTTCTTGTGGTGCGAATCGCACGTTGGATGCAGAAACGAAAGGCCCGTGGCTAAAGCCACTTTCTATTGAGGCCAGCATTCAGGGGCCTGAAGGCCCCTGCTCCCTCCGACGGGAAGAACTTCGGCACTACTCTCCCAGGTCCGAGAATCCGGACCTGGGGCACCCAGTTTTCAAATGGAACGTGGGCCACCCGCCGAAGGGTGTTATCGCCAACAGAACGGACGAACGCTATTAGAGTTCCTGGTACATGACGTAGGCATCGGTGTAGCCCAACTTCGGATGCCGGAAGGCTTTTGGCAGGGTGCCCACAATCTTGAACCCCTCACTTTTCCATAACCGAACAGCACGCTCATTGGTGCTGGCGACAAAGTTGAACTGTATCGCCC
>Ga0224559_1000107_pt1 | contig 50083 bp, 85 predicted proteins | sample 714S33034metaG_FD_180676 | JGI IMG/M metagenome (GOLD analysis project Ga0224559, IMG submission 180676) | Peat soil microbial communities from Stordalen Mire, Sweden - 717 S3 30-34 | ecosystem: Environmental > Terrestrial > Soil > Wetlands > Peat | place: Sweden: Norrbotten County, Stordalen... | reverse complement strand
AATGCGAGATTGTTCTCGCCATCAAACACCGACTTCCACAGTTAACTCCCTCTGGATAATCTCCAGATAGTGGCTTACGGTTGTGCCATAAACAACCGATATTTTTACAATTAAGAATAATAAAATGATAGATATTTCTACTAAAGGCAAAGGTTACATTAAAGAAAAATTTAAACTCAAACATCTCTTGAGAAAAAGATTGGACGTCAGACTAAAACACAGACCAATGACTGCTGCGATTTTGGATTATGACGCCGCCGCCAAACAACTGCCTGTTAAAGACCAAGGGACAAGCGGTTCCTGTGGAGGGCAGGCTTGGGCTGGTGCTTTGGAGGCAGCCAAGTTTATCAGAGAAGGAGAACCAGTCCAACTTTCAGCCAAAGACATTTACAGCCATTGTTTTATCGCACCAGAAGGCTCTCAGGAGAGTGATTTGATAAATTATGTAGAAAACCACGGAGTAGCCTTGGAAAGCGATATACCGAGTTATGACAACGGTCAGCCGCCGACAGAACAATTTATGGAAACTATTCAAGAAAGAACTGATGTTCAAGATACTGATGCTTTAAACCAAATTGTTATAAGTTCCTACACATTTAACGGAAACGATATTAACCAAGTAAAACAAGCTATTGATACAGGAGTTACAGTTTGTGCTTTTTATGGAAACAATGCTTGCTGGCAGACAGGAAACGGAGTGGTGGAAGTTCCGAGTTTAGACCAATTAGATTGGGGACATTGGGTTTTTTTGACAAAATATGACGACACAAAACAATTAGTTACAGTTAAAAATAGCTGGTCAGATAAGGCAGGCGATGCGGGATATTTTTATCTCCCCTATTCATATTTTACAGGCGGACGAGTAATGGGAGAGTGGACACTTATTTTAGGATATGTTGGAGAATATATTTCCTTACTTGAAAAGATTATAAATGTGTACCAAAATATAATAGATTTGATAAAAAAATAATACTCCTTTATGTGAGAGGAGAAAAAATATGCAATTTAGTACAACAAATAATTTAGTTCATTGGATAGCCTCAGCAGTTTGTTTTATCATTCCAGTGGTGCTTTCTTTTCACGGAGCATATTTGGATATTACCATAGGGGCAATCCTTAATGCCATTTACCTGTTTGCAGAGAGCAAATTGGTTTAATATCTTCAGGTATTCCTGATATGTCAAACAAAGAAAAGTTGAGAGCTTGGAAAAAGAAACACGATATGCTTTTGATTGTTGAATGGATAATTTGTATATTGCTTATTCTATGGTGTTTGTTCAGATAAAAAAAGAACACGGTAATCACTCCGTGTTTTTTCATTCTCCTTACTTATTTATTTCTCCTGCTCTTAGGGGGTTATTTTTCTATCTTTCCAGTAATTTGGATTTCTCTTTCTCCATTTTAATATCTTTATACACGCAGATATACCTGCGTTGAAACCATTTCTTCTTATGTGACAAGTGCAATTTTCTGGATGTGTTTTTAACTCATCCAACGATGGATCTTCTTCTTTCTCCCTCTCCATCTGCTCTGATTTTGAGGTGAGGAGTTGGCGGATAAAATTTCTCATCCAAGGGTCTAATGATCCGAATTGTTCGTCTGTCAAAAGATGGTGCATTATAATTTCGTAATCCGCCCACGATTGTTTATTTGTCATATTTATTAAAAGTATTAAATTAGTCCCCTTTTTTCATTGTAATTATCGGCAGTTTGAAGTGTGATACAACCATTTATTCGTCTGGCAATCTTCCCCATTCTCCGCACTTTTGGCATTGGGTTATTCCAAAGAAATCTCGTATATCTCCAACCTTGCCAAAATTATGCTTACAAAACCATCTCTTAAAAAATATCTTCTCTTTCATAGTCTTATTTATTAAAAGTATTAAATTAGGGTTTCTTGTCTTTCGTCTAATAAACAGAAATTAGTTTGACCTTTATATCCCCTTTTAAGATAATATACTCCGCAAGGAAATCCGAATGGAAAACCTGCTTGTCCCCCCGAAAGCGTATGACACGATACTATTCCTCCGTATTCAAATATCTTTTTCATTGTTCCCATAGATTTAAATAGTTTGGCAACGGGGACTAATAAAACTATATTATTTGCAAGTTCAAATGAATGGTCTAAAAATCTGTTAAAGTCAGAATATGGCGGGTTGGTTACTATCCAATCTACTTTTTTATTGTAATCATAAAAGTTTTTTCCATCTGCTATTTCGCACCACTCAGTATTTTCTGGGAGATATTGTAAAAATACTCCCTCTCCCTTGCACGGCTCTAAAACTTCTCCTTTAATTTCAAACATACTACATATCTTTTTTGCTAACCAATCTGGGGTAAAATTTACATCAAAAGGATTTATATGTGCGTATCTTCCTTGAATATCGGGATTATGTTTTTGATTATTATAACTTCCCATATTTTTTCTTAATGATTTGTATTGACCTCGTTGAGCCAAACTTCAATAACTTACAGATTTGCCTGAAACTATATCCTGCTTTTTTTAATTTTGGAGTCAATTTACTAAATCCAACATCTCCCGACCAAGTTGAATCTGCCCTATACACATTAACATTTCCAAAGTCTGCCAATGGGCTATAACTATTCCCTTCTCCGTCTTTTGACATAACCACCAGTTTATTGTGGTCTTCGTTTTCTAATAATTCTATAAGTTCTTTTACTGTCATAATTTTTATATTTTAAGTGAGTTATAACTTATCTATGAGGGTGAGGTTAATAATTTACTAACTGCCATCGCTAAACTTGTCAATCTCGAAGTTTTACCACCTTTGTCCTTAGTATGTGCGATTGCTATTTCCCGATTTATTAAAGTCATTATTTCCCCCTTCCACTTTGCCTTTTCTTGGAGGAGTAAGGAGCTAATTGCTGGTTTCAAATCTTCCCAATAATCATTTAACAGCATCTGTGCTATGTCTTGGATTTGTGAATATTTACCATCGTGGTCTGTAATACTTACTTTGGGTTGCAGTTTTTCTTCCCACTCCCCAACTCCTTCGGGCTTAACCTTAGAGTAGATTTCTGGGTGGCAATTTTCACAAAGTTTATTACCACAAGGTTCATTGTTCCAATTCTTTTCAGGAAGTTTCTCATTCAAATTACACTTCCTACATAGTCTTTGGTCTATTATTCCATTTACTTCGTGATAAATAAAGTCGTGCCTATACTTCTCACACTTATCAAGGGTGTTGGTTTTACAGGTGTGTTTTAATCCTGGTTTATAACCGAATCCTCCTGCTTCTTGCTCACACGCTTCGCAATAATTTGTTTGACCTTCTTTTGTATCTTTGAATGGCATAGTCTTATTTATTAAAAGTATTAAATCTAATATCTATTAAGGGGGCTGGAAAGAGGGTACGTTCGGGTTGCTTCCTTACGGAATCAATGAGGGAGAGAATCGTCTTGTCAAACCCCGTTAACAGAGTTCCAGTGTCAATTCAACATCTCACGTCGTTCCCCATACCCTCATCTCAACCCCCTAATCTAATATCTATAAGTGGTTAGGTTAGTTTTGTATTTTTAAGAAACTGCTTCCATTCCCTTTTGGTAGCAATTTTATAAAATTCTTTTAATGACTCCTGCCTTACTTTTGCTACATATTTTTCGTCATAAGGACATTTTTCAAGAAAACTTTGGTGCATATATCCACAACAAGGTTGCCATTTTACTACATCAATGTCTTTCTTCATAATTTTTATATTTTAAGTGAGTTATAACTTATCTATAAGGGTTAGGACATCTTGTATCACACCTTCTTCTTCAACTTCGTGCCTGTCTAATGCCCTCACTTTATCTGCTATCTCCCCCTTCCACTTTGCCTTTTCTTCCTCTAAGAAATAATCCCAAAATTGGTTTTGCTGTCCTATTCTTTTCCACTCTGAAACATCTATGTAAGGTAATGGTCGTTTGTCTCCCTTTTCCCACTTTGCCTTTTCTTGGAGGAGGATAGAATTGATGAAATCTTTCATAAACTGCCAACTTCTATGTTCAACTTCTGTTAAGTCATCATAACTTTCCTCCCACTCCCCAACTCCTTCGGGATTAACCTTATCACTCTCCTTAAAATGACACTTGCAAGAGCAAAGACAATCTTTCCCCATAAGTAAATGAACTTCTGAACAACAACTGCGACTGATATTATCTCTTACTTCCTTACACCGACACTTATCAAGGGTGTTGGTTTTACACTTCTTACATATTTGTGTTTCTTTTTTCATCTCCGTCTCTTTTTAGTTTTTTAATTTTAAGGGGTGGGGGCTAAAAACTGCTTTTAAGTAAATAATCTTTATACCATTCTGGGAAACCTTTTGTTGAACCTCGCAAAATTTCATCTCCAAATTCTTTCCACAAAAAAGTTTTAATGTTCTCTTTTTCTTCTTCGGTAATATCTGTTTTTATTTCGGCAATAAGTTTTCCAATATCTCTTGGCGAATTTTCCAGTTGTCCTTTTTCTTTTAAGTGTTGGATTGATTTATGCCACCTCGCTTCGGTGCAGAAACTTTTAACAAAGGTTGCCCACTTGCCAGCAGAAGTGAATTCGCTTCCCCATTTTTCTCGGTGTGTTTCTTTGAAACTTTCAGATACATACTTCCCCATCATTAAAGGAATTGGTTGTCCGCCCAATAGAAATGCGTTCTTATAATTTTTTACCACAATACCTTCAATTTTAGTTCCACCCAAAATGCTATCGGTATCAAGAAACTTTTTAAGTTCTTCTGCGGTTTTAATTTTTCCCTTATAAATCAACGGGACAATATCAACTCCAATCATATCTGCAAATTCTTGTAATTGCTTGTAGGTTTTCTTAAAAAATGTTCCTGTGTTGTCTGAAACTCCAAAAAGGATTAAATGGTTTTTCGGTATTCTTTCATACTTCAAAATGTTGTGTCTTGGATTTTTCAGATACTCACAAAAGAAACAAGTATTATCGGGCAACCTATCTTGAATTGAAACCGCATAATCAACCGCTTCCTTAAACATTTTATCAGGATTTTCGGCATAGAGTTGAGCACCCTTGCTTCTAAAATAAAGCACTCCGTCTATCTTTCCAAAATCAAACTGGCTTCCGTCAACTTTTTCGGTAATCTCAACAGACGAATTAAAAATGTCTTTAATATAATCTGTTCCTATTGCGAATATTTTTGGAAAACTTTTAATCATATTATTTCTATTTAATTATTTCTCTAATTTCTCTAATAAATCCCAAGGCACAGTTGGGGGGTATTTTCTTTTTGTTAATCTTTTGCTAAACTTATTTTTGCGGAATTTACCTTTAAGGGGTTTTAATGCTTTAAAAAACCCGTGTATGTCTTCTATTTTGGGCTTTTTATCAAACGTATTCTCTTTTTTCCACCAACGCCTGTATTTAAGAATTTTATCTTTGAGAACTTTCTTTGAATATTGACGATATTCTGATGTATTGCCAGTCTCTCGTAAATATTGATAGCGTTTTTGTCTGGCTTCCTCTGGTGTAAGTTTCATCTTTCCATACAGGGAATAGCACGTTCCAAAAATCTGTGCCATATCCCTGTATGAAAATCCCATATCCTTTAAGCAAGCAACCATATATTTTACTGTCAGTTTTTTACTGCGGACAAACTCTTCTGGTAGCTTAGGATATTTTATGGGAGTATCGCTCATACTTATTTCTTTTCTTTTTCTATATCAGCGAGTATTGGGTCAACTACCTCCTTCTTGAAATTATCTTGGTTCTGTTTTAATAACCAGCTCAAAAATACTTTCTGACCGTCTTCTGTCAAAAGGTCATCTCCATTTGTTATTCCTGCTTTGCGGAAACTCTTTTGAGGTTCTGCTGTTATTGCTAATAAAAATTGTTCTTTAATGTTCATTGTTTTTTTCTCTGCCTTATTTTGTTCGGCAGAAGAAACTAATTTTAATTGAAATTCAAACGCCCACTTATCCTGACCACCCATACTATTTTTTTCCTCAAATAGCCAATAAATACCATTGTAATTGTCTTGCAAAGATGTTCTCAAAGTAAATACTTCTCCCACATTTAAGCATTGGCTACAATAATATTGTCCGTTTTGAGGACAGTTAATGCTTGCTACTATTTGAACTTTGTCTCCAATTTTATACATAATTTTTTATGATTATTTAATTTAAGTCCGACCTTTCCATAATTTTTAAGTGAGTTATAACTTATCTATGAGGGTTAATTATTATTGCGGTTTGTCTTTTTTAGGAGGTGGAGATGTTAAACAAAACTTTAAGAAATTTTGAAAATGACCTGCACTCATTACACCTAATTCATCACATTCTGCAAAGTCATACATTCCTATTTTTTCCCATTCTTTCCATTGAGGACTTTCAACGATTGATTTCCACATTGAAGCATGTCCTTCTGGGCAACCTTTACACGGACAGTTGTAATAATAATGCAGGAAGTCATCATAGTTTTTTTCTATTAGTTCTTTATTCATCTTCTTTTTTAATTTAATTTTATCTCTAAAATGTGGGGGGCTAACTAAACCACGAATAATAATCTTGTTGCTCATCACCTACGTGAATTATGAATAATAGCATTCCTAATTTCAGTCTATGCCAATTATAAAGTATTCTGCCGACCCTGCCATTTCCATCTTCAAATGGATGTATTCCTTCAAATGCTATATGTACTTGTCTGGTTTTTCCATCTTTATTAAAATTTCCTTTCGCTATCATTTCAAAACATACTTTCATTTGCAAATCTGCTTTAATCAACGATTCAGAAATAAATATTTTCCTTTTCCCTCCAATAAACACATCACAATCTCTAATCTTTCCAGCAATTCGTGGGTTTTGCCTTCTCATCAAAATCTTATGAATATATAAAATATCTGCAACCGTGATAACTTCTTTCTTTTCCGCAAACTTCCAAGCATCGTAAGCGTCTTCATCTGCCTCTTTGCTATCTATGCCTTCAATAAGATTAGATTGGTGCAACATTTCCTTTATATATTTTCTTTCAGTAATCATACCCTTAAAATGTTTTCCAAATAAATGGAGTTAATTGTTATTCTTCTAAAATAGCTTCTTCTTGAAGTTTTAAACCCTCAACTTCGTAATAATAAATTGGTAAATTTAGTTTTTTTAAGGATTCGAACCTATGCTGACCATCTATTATTTCCATTTTGTCGTTAACGACTATTGGGACGGCAGAAGCCAATCCAGGATTTTCATTAAACGAGTCATATAACTTTTTGACTTGCGCCTTATTGATTGTCCTGTTCCCATCAATTCTTTTAAATGAGGAATAATCCTCTGATACTTGAATTTTGTTCATTGTTTTTAACGACAGGTACTAAATGGAACCATTAACTTTCTTCATAACTATTTCTTTGTGACGGCAATTTCTATGTATTTTATATGCCATACAGTCGCACAGAATACCACCATCACTCCAAAGTTCAAGATGATGGTATTCTTCTGGGTGACTTCTGCTTTTAATCTTATACCTCTTAACAAGTTTTGGTATTCCCAAAGTTGGCATTAGTTTTCGTCGTTTACGACGGGAATATCATCTAATTCTTCTTCCTCAATGTCTTTTGACGCGTCTTCGTCATCGGCGGGCGTTAAGTAAGCCACCTCTTTTCTCTCGTTTCCCACCATTTGTTTCATCACCTCCACCATTACCATCTTTCCAACCCACTTATCGCTGTTGTCTCCCCACTTGGCTGTTAATGCGCGCAGGCTCGTATTGTTGAAGGTCATCAATTTCGCTAAACCGTCTACGGTTTCTATTTGAAAGTTCCAAACCATTTTCTTGGCGTCTCTTGGAGAAGGTCTTTGTTCTCCAGCATTTAAAATCTTAATAATATCTCCGTCCTTAATGTCTTCTCCAGTTTTTGCAAATGCGCTTGAAATTGTTATTTTTGGCATGTTATTTTGTTTTAGATTTTACTATTCCTACGATACTCTGAGAAAGTAAATATGCGCTGATTAAAAATAACCAGAACACACCTCCAGGATAATTTATGTAGAAATCTGGAGCGCAACAAACTATTAATCCTAACGCTGATAAAATTATTCCTACAACCCCCAATGTTTTAAGTGATGACATTTTGTTTTTTGTTTAATTTTAATAATTTTCTATGGAAATCTATTAATGCAACTTTTACTTTTTCCCACGTTTCGTCGCTTGACTGATATGGGAACATTACTATCTCTGGCTTTTGGAATGATAGCAACCACATTGGCTTACCAGCCGCGCGGGCTTCCGCCTCCAATTGGTACTTATACCTCACTGGTATCTCTTCCACTGACGCTTTTGGACACTTACATTCTATTCCGTAGGTTGTGGTTTCAAAGTCTGGTTTCACTACAAGGATAATCCCTTCGGCAATTTTCAACTCATATTTTGTCTGACTAAGTATTTTAATCTTTTTCTTTTCAAATCTCTTGGTTAACTCGTTTTCAAGCGCCACCCCAAAAAATATATTTGTTGAACCTTCGTCATTTATTTCCTTGTCTTCAAAGAAGTGCGGAGCGGTTAAGTATCCTCCAATGATAGAGGAAAGGTCTGACGCCCAGTATCTCCCCAAAGTTCTTTTATGTAGCCCATCGTTCTCTGGCTTAATAACTTCTTGTATCTTCATGTTTAAAATCGTTTTATTGAATACTCTCCCTATACAATACCCCTACTTTGGCGATGCTTCGTCTTTTTTCTGGGTATTCCCTCGTCTTATGCTTTTAGTCCTATAATTGTATAGGGGACAATCGCTTGACGGACAAAGCTTAACTTCGTTCAGAGAACCACACATACAATCAAGACATTTTAATTGGATAGCCTTCATCGGTGTTATTTTTTTTATATAATTATCCTTCAACAAAAAAATCTGGGTCTGCTACATTTTTTTCCTCCATTCCCACCTCTACTGAGTTCATCGCTTGCTTAACGTATTTATTCGCCAGTTCGAATAACTTGTCTGCGACCCTTTCAAATTCTTCTACTGACATTCCCTTTCCTTGGTTTATGTTTCCAAAGGCGTTCATCATTGAGCCGAGTGGCATAAAAGGATATTCTCTCAGGAACTTTTCCGACCATGCGTCTTTTACCTTTGTTTTTTTATTTTCCATCTTTTTTTAAATACTGATTTATGGCTTCCAAGAGTTTTGGACGCGTTTCCTCAGCAAATCTTTTATACTTTTTTACTACATTTCTTTTGTCCTTATGATTTAACACTCTTGCTATTTTCTCAAATCCCCAGCCGAGTTCGTGGAGAAAGACAATAAGTTCGTTAAGTTCCGTTTTTGGGGGTATTGGCATATATTTTGTTAAGTTCTAATATTAAACTATTTATTTCCTCTAATTGAAATTCCTTAAAAAGAATTTCAGCTACGACCTTTATTGGAATACCCTGTCTCTCTTGGCGCGTACTCCAGAGCGCCATCGCGAGGGTGAGTTCCGTATTTTCTTGCATATCATTTCCTTCCCACTTTTTTTCTATTGTATTCCACATAATTTTACTGTTATATTCTTATTATACACCCTTAGTATACCCCGTGTCAATAGGGTTAAAAGTCAGGAGAAAGCTTGGGTTGCTCTTTATTTAACTCCAAATAGCGCTTGAACACCGTTTCAAGAGACCACTCTAAACATTCTTTGTCCGCCCAATTCTTTGTTTTGTCTATCAGTTCTTTTGCTTGATATATGTTTCCATCAGCAAGCTCTAATATTTCTTTGGCGCGTTTCATTAAGCGATTAAAAACCGAACCACGCTCTATCGTTTGGTCTTTGAGTTCTAAATAATAACAAACAATGGCATATGCCCTCGTATCTTTTTTCAGTTTTATAATTGGCATTTTATTTTTTGTAATCCATCCTTATCATTATTTCCTCTAAGGTTAAGAAAAATTCTTCCTGCGCCTTTTCGCTTATGTTTTCCCCTACCAATAAATGCCCCGTGATTTTATAAGATTGTTTTATTTCCATTTTTGTTTTGTTTAATTCTTTTTTCATAAGGTATGATTTTGCTTTTCATAAAATCAATTTCTTTCTGTTTTTTAATCTTTTCCAATTTACTCGACACTCCTTCCGCATAAAGCCCGCCCGCCATAAAACCTTTCCTTTTCATAAAAGAATAAAGATATTCGTCTCCTCCGCTTTCAAACTTTTTCTTTTTAATATTCACAGTTTACAATATTATTTAATTCTTTTTCGATTTGTTCGCAGGTTTGGATTGTTCTGTGTTTACATCTTTCTAATTCTTTTTTGTTAAGGTCGCAGGCGCGAAACCTGTCAATGTGCAGGTCTACTGTCCCGTAATGAATTGTGAGGTGAAACCTACTGCACGGTCTACCGTGTTCCAACTCAATCCACTTCTCCCACCAATCGTCACGTTTGTGTGTGCGAGTATAGCCGAGTTTGGTTAAGGTGGAGTCTAATATGGGTTTCTCGTAAGACTTTTTCATAGTTAAAAAATTACTTCGTAATTTAATTTCCTTTGGAAATTTAATAATTTCCTTTGGAAATTTAATAATTTCCTTTGGAAATTTAATAATTTCCTTTGGAAATTGAAACTTTTTCATTTTCAATTCCAGCAAGGTTTACTTCTCGCGGTTCCCAAATGAGTTTTATATGTTTAAGTTTTACAAGTTCTTTACAGTATTGAGAAACTGACTTCAAGTCTGGTCTTGACTTTGGGTTCCCGCTACGCACCCAATATATTGTGTTTTGGCTGTCTGTGGAAACGGTTGAGAATGGTTCCGATAACAATAGCGCCCTCTGAACTCCCAACAGTTCCGCTTCGTTGTTGGTAAAGTTTTGTTTACGTATTCTTTCGTGAAACAACACCCTACCAGTTTCATCACACACCCTGTATCCTCCACCAATAGGTGACGGATTGTGACCGTTTACGTAACCGTCTGAGTATAGTTTTGTATGCATAAGAGTATAGTAAACTTCTCCTTAGAGGCAACAGAAACCAGCCTCTTACTTTTTCTTTAATTATTACTTTTAAGAACTCCTAAATACATTTAACAAAAAGAAAGTTTGTATTGGCTGTATTATTAGCCTACCAATACGTTTTATTTTATCCAGAGAATTTCAGAACAGAGCCGTTAAAGACACATACGTTCTCTCGGCTATTCTTATCCTTTATCTTACTGCGCCAATGGTTTAGAAAGGTTGATATGATAAAGACTTCCAGCACGATAAAATAAAACAGCTTAATCCTCGATGGGATACGGTTTCCATTTATTTTCTACTATCGGTTTAACATAAAACTCAACCTTTTGGGGTTGAGTATTACAAAAACCTTTGTATTCATTCATTACATCTTTTATTTGCTTTCTGAATGGTCTGTCTAATATGACCCCCTTTGATTCAAAAAGTTTATACATTTTGTTTCTAATTTCTTTTTCTGGCATAAAAATAAAGACTCCCACTTAATGTGGAAGTGGGAGTTTTTATCCCTCGATCTTCCCACATTTAAGATTAAGAATTGATTAATTATATTAAATAAAAAGCCCCTTGTCAATAGGGACTTAATATTTTGTTTATAAACTAATGTTTTCTGAAAAACTTTCTGGTGTTTCTTCTCCCACAACCCTAATATTTATGTGGTCTTTCTTTAATTTTTCAGCAAGGTTTTTTATTCTTTGTCTCCAAGCCTTTTTCATCCACATTGACCTGTCTTTGGAAAGTTTTTCTTTGTCTTTTTTACTTTTGTCTTTTGGTATTCCAAAGGACACAACATCTTTATTTTTCGAGTGTCTCAATGCGCTAATTATAATCTTCAAATCTTCTTTTGTTTCTGGAATTGCTTTTACAACTCCGTTTTCAATTTCTATTTCCATTTTTATTTTATTTAATTATATTACCATTCACCTTGATGTTCTTGTGCTTCTAAAATACAACTCTGACATGCTGGCGCTTTGAACCCCAAGTCTTTTGGGCTTTCTACGTAAAGCAATCGACCTTTTTGCCACCAAATGCAACGGGAACAAGCGTAGCAATATTCTATTCCAAATATTTTAGATATTCTTTTTAATATTTTCATATTGTTTTTTGTAATAAATAATTGCTTCCTCTGCTAACTCCATAATATCGCCTGCCTCTAATCTTTCCAACCACGCTTCAAACGCGTCTGGCAAATCATCGTCTAATGCCATTCTTCCCTCGTCTACTTTCTCGCAGAAGTATTCCATTAAGAAGTCGTCAAATGTTTCATTCATAATTTTAGTGGGGGATTGTTAAGTCCCCGTTAGACTCTTTGTCCGACCTTTGTAATTTGTCCTCGTCAATTTGTCTATCAACCATTTCGTCAAATTCAAATTGGTGGCAGTCGACGCAAAGACCGCCACCGTTTACATACTCCAAGTCGTTGATACTTCTTTTACACTTGTCGCATTTTACCTCATTAAACACAGCGTCTGATGGCGCAGTATAGTATAAATTAGTTTTCATATTGTTTGTTAAATAAGAGTTTCCAATTCTCTGGACTTCCAACCCGCAAGTCGAGAGTTTTTGGCAAATCTCTTAAACTTAATTTTTGACCTCTGACGTTGTTAATAATATATTCCGCTACTTCTACCCTTTCTTCCTCTGAAAGCGCCTTGTAGGGCTTGCTATGCGCTTTGGCTACGATTAAAACCTTAATCTCTTCTTGACTGAACTCCATATTGTAATAAAGAGACCTGTCCCGTAGTGCGCTTAACAATCCTACGCTTTCGTCAAACTTATTAAGAATGATTACTATTTTACCCCTAAACTCAAAGTGTCCGACTTTGCTTCCCGAAACCCAATTACAAATGCGCTTCCCGTCTACCGCCCACAAACAACTTCTTAAAATGCTGACTATTTTGCTTTGCTTTAAGAGTTCCTCAACGTCATCTAAAATTACTAATTGTGGTTCTTGTAGGTAGGTTGACTTTAAGATAAATTCATAAAATGAACGAGGCGCGGAGTAATTGTTAAGATAAATAAAATGCTTTTTATTTTCGTATCCTAATTCATGCAAAGTTTCCAAGATGGTTGAACTTTTACCAATTCCCGCGTCCCCTTTAATTATCAAACAAGTGTTGTCCCCGACAACCAGACTGTTGATAAATTCTTTTAGAACCTTGTGTTGTTGCATTTTATTGACCCAAAGAAAGTTCGGGATATTGTTCTTTAATAATTTTAACTATCTTAAAATACTCCTTGCACCACGATTGACACATTAAATAATCCTCGTTTTTGGCAGACATTTTAATCATTTTTTCTGCTCTTTCCAAGTCTTCGTATAAGTCAATTTCGTTTGCCATATTTTTAATGCACGTTGCCTGTCAAAATTCCTATTGCGCTTGCAATTAGGAAAAATGCGCCAGACAACGTAAGAATAGTTATTAAAACCCAACTTCCTATTTCTTTTATTAGTTCTTTATTCATGTTTTTATTTTTTAGGTAGTGGCGTGTTTTACTTTGTCGGCTTTCGCCCAAAAGCGGAAAATACTTTAATGCGTTCCGTTTGTGCAACCACTTATTTTACCAACTTGCTGAATAATAATAATTTCCACTTAACTCTTTATCTTTTTCGACTATCCCTTCAATTAATTCTTTCGTATATTTCAAGTCTTCGATATAGTATTCGTTGTAGTCCGTTCCACCAAAAAAGAAACCGCTTTCCGTTGGCAATAATTCTTGCGCGACGGTGCTGTCTTCAACATAAAACCCGTCTTCCATAACATCTTCCCAACCCGTTGGAGTGCTACGCTGTCCGTTTTTGATTTTACCTTTGACGAGTTTCGACGCAATTAAAACTTTATTTACTACTTCTAAAAGTTTTTTCAATTTTTCTCCGTCAACGTAAATTTCTGCGCCTTTATAGTCATCGTCCGCGCAATTATCAACAAACCATTTATGGATAGCGTTTGCTTTTCTCCAATATCCCACTTCCTCGACTATTTCTTTTATTCTTTTTGTATCAATATCTTTTCTAATTTTTCCGTCTTGCTTTATGGTAATTATATTGATTTCTTCTTTTGGAGTATGTTTCCAATTTTGAACATACGTCTTTTTTTCTAAATACATGTCCAAACCCATAGTTTTTTGTTTTTATTTTTAATATTACCGACCTTTAAATTTCTAAATTTAAGATGGTTGCGGATTTTATCCGTGAAACCCGCAAAAGGACAATTATTTATATTTTAACAAGATTTGTCTGACGTGCGGACGAGATGTTTTAGCGGTGCGCGTCCGAGAGAACCATAAAGGTTTAACTCTCATGATGGATGCGCGTTGCAATTTCCAAGTCCGTCGTTGATTTACCTTGCTACACTATCCATTATACTCCATACTACACCCCCGTGTCAATAGGCAAACTTACAGAAAACTTTTACTTTTTTACTTTAACTATTTCTGCAAGACACGCGCCTACGCCCCAACCAAAAAACAATGCAACAATTAAGGACATGTTATTGTTGATTTAAGTTTATTATATACGCACGTCCGATCTTTTCTGCTTTGACTTTGCCCGTCTTGATTTGTTGTTGGATGGCTTGCCTGGATATCTTTTTAAGTTCCGCGTATTCTGATACGCTGACAAACTCTTTTTCTTTTTGATTTTCCATGATTTTATTTAATTTTATTTAATCCGCACCCACTCCAACAACAAAACATCACCTTTGTCAATATATTTTGACAAACTTTGTAGTTCTGCTATTTCTCCGTAACTAATTCTTTCGTTTTCAATTTTTTTACGGAGATATTCTAACCTTTCTTTAATTTTGTTTTTCATAAGTTTATTTTATTATTTAATAGTATATCCGACCTTTACATCAACTTAATAATTTTAATCGCGTATACGCCCAATTACGCTGATAAATTATTAACCGATAAGCAGATTTTGTCTGCTTATCCGTCAATAATCTAATATCCCGACACTGGGAGATTTTGATTTTTTTCGTAACTATTTACGTTTTCAACCATATATTCATCACCACCGCCCGCATTGACATTATAGAAAAATTGTTTGATTTGCTCTTTAAGTTCCTCAAACACTTTTTGTTGTTTTGCGCTTAACTCTGACGGCTCAAACATTGACGCCCCAACTATTGCGCCCGCCATACCACCGCCCAAGTAGTTTTGATACGCGCCCATGATAGGGTTTTCAACTTCTGGAAACAACTCTGATACGTCCACTTTAATTGTCCCGCCCCGATAAGAAACGTCGCACTCTTTAAGATTTTTTTCAATAAACGCTGTATAGTTTTTTGTTTTCATGTTTTTTGTATATTTAATTATATTATCCCCGACCTTTATTTATCCCTCAAAAAAACATCATAAGCCGTTGAAAAAACATTGCTTGTTGGTAAAAATACCACCGCCATTTCCTTGCCTTGTTTTTTCGCGTCCGCGTCCATTTTTTCTAATTTCGTTTCCACGTTGTCGCTTGCATTGTCGCCCGCATCGTCCCAATTTCCCGTAACCCAACCGTCGTCCGCTTTAACCCAACCCGATTTTTTTGTTGCCGTAGCCTCATAATAGCCCCTCCACCCGCCCGTTGCGATATACTTGATATTAAACTCCCCTATTCTTTTTGGAACGCTGTCCCCGTTGTTTACCGCTTGTATAGCGTCTGTTATTTGTTGCATGTTATTTGCCATTAAGCCCCGACAATATCATGACGGCTAAAAAGCCCAATGATACTAACAAAACTTGAACGGCTATTATTAATTTTTTATGATTTAATTTGTATAAACTTATTTTATCCATGTTTTTTTATTAATTATTTACCGACCTTTATAGACCCGCGATAATTGCGGTATATCCCGCAACTATCCGCCGACCTAAAAACTCACAAAACCCATTTTGCCGACTGTTGCAAGCCCGACGGCTTGTTGTTTTAACGCCTTACATAATTCCAACGCCGTTGCCATTATTTGCTTTTTGTTGTTTGTCTCAATTTCAACAATGATTGATTTTTCCGCTTTACCTTGCCAATAGCCCAAACTTTTTGAAACCGTGAAACCCTCAAACTTTTTGCTGATTATCCCGACCGCTTTTTTTGTCTCAACTTTTTTTGTTTTATTATTTGCCCCGATGTAATATCTGTATAACATGTTTTTGTATATCTTTTTAATTGTAATATTGCACGACCTTTAACTAATTTAAGTATACTCCCATCAAACCCCCTTGTCAATAGCCAACCAATATTTAAGTCCCTATCTTGTATACCCTTTTTATTATGCGACACTGTCAATGTAACCATAACAGTAACTTAACGTCAACGTAAAGCAAACTAATAAGAGATTAACTATAAGAGTAAAAAGAAGTAAGTAAGAAATTAATTGTGAGGGGAGAGTAGAGTAACGCCCCCTATAACCATTACCCACTTATACTCTTGCATACCGGAACCGCCCCGTGTAACGTAACCGCCCCGCGTCCCTCAACCATACTGCATAACGCAACCGTTCCCCAATGGAAACAAGGCATAGAGTATTGACAACCACAGTGGAGATGGTATATTTTAAGGTATAATGTATGTTAAGAGTAGTGTTTGGTGTTCTTTAGTTTTGTTTCCCTATAGTCCCCCTCCTCCATACTAACAAGCTCCAAAATGACACGCTAACTTGACACAGACATGACACGCTAACTCAAAAAAGCGACACGCTAACTAAACAAAACGACACGATAACTTGACACGATAACTTTATTATAATAAAATAAAACCATGAAATGTATTATTTGCGACAAAGAAACTGACTCCATTCGTAAAACAAAAAAGTTTTGTTCAGAGTCTTGTAAACAAAAAAATAAGCGCTCTCATTCAAAAAAAAATATACTAAAAGATTTAAGAGAAAAGATTAGTGAGATTGAAACACATAAAGACGAATCTGTAGAAAAGATTATACCCTTTAGTTTTTAGGGGGCTTGACAAAGGGTTTTAAAGGGAGTATACGGTTAGGTATAGAGAATTAATATTTTAAAAGAATGAAATTCAAATTAAGAAAAGTAGGTAATAGTTCGGTAATCACAATTCCAATGGGTTTAAAAAAGAAGTTGAAGATTGGAAATGGAGATGAGATTGATTTTGTTTTAAAGGATAAAATTGATTTTGTTTTAAAGGATAAATCGGAACCCACTTGGAGAGAACCAGAGGAACCTGTAGTTCCAGAGGAACCACCAACAGTTGTTCCCGAAGAACAACCCGTAGTTCCAGAAGAACAACCAATCGTAGAGTTTAGTCCGACAATTAAACAAGAGATAGCTGAGCTAGAACAACCAGTTATTCCGCCTACGATTGAAGTCATTGAACAACCTGTTCCAGAAGAACCTGTAGTTGAACAACCCATAGTTGTTCCTACAGAACAACCCATAGTTGTTCCTACAGAACAACCCATAGTTAAACAATCTCCCACAGTCCAACACTCTCCGACCTGTCAGAAACTCGAAGGAAGGGTATGCACTTGCGGAGCGGATTATCGGGCGAGAGTTTTAGAGAATTAACACCCTATTGACTTTCGGAATTAAATATGCTACGTAATTAAGTAATAAACAAACTACGCAATGCCAGCAAATATTGAGCTAGCAACAATGCGCAGAAAAAAAGGTTACCAAGGGACAGGCTATCCCTGGGAATTAACAACAAAAGAGGTCATCACAATACTGAGCCATTACCCAAAAACTTTCGATGAAAGCATCGAGAAGAAATTTACATTCTCCGATGTTTTTTTATTTGAAGGAAATCACGATATTCTTTTGAAGTTAAGAATGGATGCAAATGTTTTAAAAGATAAAAAAGAATTATATCGTTTGTCTTATCAGAAATGGAAATATTTATCTGAATACATGATTAGACATTTGGCAATTATCACTCCAGAAATGCAAGAGATTATTGGCGCGTCTGAGGTTTTAAAAAACACTTTCTTGGTCAGACAAGGAAATGTTTTACCAGCAGTTGATGGTAAGTCTGCTCAGTTGGTTATATCCCAAGACAACACCGAAACACCTTTGGCAAAAATAGAATTGGTCAGAATGGAAATCACTGAAAAGTTGTTAGACAAAGCATCGATGGCTCTTGACTATATGACACCAATGCAGATTAGAAAAGCGAGCATTGGAACAAAAGCTAAGATGGTTGAGAACATGATTAAAGCCTACACAATGTTTAAGGGAGAAGGAGCCACTCCGCAGTTCACGAAAATAAATATTAAAAATATGAATGTTCTGCAAGCAAGGGAACTGTCTCGTAAAGCTGCAGAATCTTAAAATGAATTTTGAAGATTTAGAGGAAATAAAAATACAAGAAATGATTGAGGACGGATTGTTTGAGTTTGACGATGAGGAAGAAAAAGGCGAAAGCGGCGATGACGCCGAAGATGGCGATGACGCCGAAGGCGTTGATGAACTTTAAAAATTTAATATTGGGGGAGTCATAAAAACATGACTAATAAAAACGAGACATCCACTGTCTCAAAAAATGTGGAAGAAGCGATTAAGGAAATTGAGAAAGAGGAACAGCAAAAAGAAGTTGATAAGATAAAAAATATTGTAAGAAAATATTTGGAGAAGATTGCTGATAAGAAAAAACAAGAAGACGAAGTTAGAAAAGAAAGACTTGCTCTGGAAAAAGACCTGGACGATTTAAAAGCGGGACGCCTTGATAAAATCGAGGAACGTCAAGGCAAAGACCCAGTTCATGATAAGGTAAAGATAATTGAGATTCATAAAATTGTTGAACATTATTATCCCGCCTATCCATGGAGAAGTCCGTATGTAATTAATTGGTATGAACCAAATTATTACGGTCAGTCGATAACAACTAGTTCTGGTTATTCAAGTATCGGTTATCTACAAGCAAATAATACTGGTTCTTCATTAGGAATGATTACTAGTAATACGGGTTCACAAAACTTTATGAATCAAATGCAATCGGTTTCAAACCTTGCTTCTCAAATAACTGGTCAAATAACAGGAACAATGTTTCAAAACTTTTGCGGAGGTTCATACGACATCGGAGGAAATATAATTAATTTATAAAATAAGTACTCCCCCAATATTACTTTGAAGCAGGGGCATTAAAAAATTCAAATCACTTACTCTTCGGAGTAGAGAAAGCCGAGACAAGAGTTTTAATAATGTTTCTGATGTGGTTGAGTCTTTGTGTGCCTCGGCTTCAGAGTAAAAAAAGAAAACAAAAGTATAATGAATATTACACGCTTACAAGAGTATTTAAACAGCGACCAGTATCTTGAAAAATTAAAACTGAGATTAGTCATACAACAAGAGTCGGAACAAAATTATTTTAAAAGATTGGAGATAGTTCAGCGATGCGCAGAAGACCCAATTTATTTTATTGAGAATTTTTGTTGGACATTTGAACCAAGGATTCCAGACATTTCAGATATTGAATTTTTCTTATTTGATTATCAAAAAGAAATAATCAAAGAAGTTCTTGAAGCAGAAGAAAAAGGAGAAGACAGATTGTTTGAAAAGTCTCGTGACCTTGGATTCACCTGGGTTATGTCATGCTATCTTTTGTGGTGCTGGTTATTTAAAAAGGGATGGATTGGTTTATGGGGAGGAAGGAAACAGGAAGAGGTTGATAACAAAAGTATCAACAGCGCCTTTGGAAAGATGAGATATAACCTATACAGATTACCTAATTGGTTGAAGCCAAGGAATTTTAAAAAAAAGTTACACGACAATGAAAACAAATTAGTTAATCCAGAGAATAATAATTTGATACAAGGAGAGAGTTCAAACCCAAATTTCGGAAGAGATAGGAGGTCATCAATCGCAGTTTGCGATGAGTTATTTTTACAAGATTATGGAGAAGAAATGTGGAGAAACTTGACAGAAACATCAAGATGCCGTATTGGTATTTCCACCCCAAAGCCAACAAGATTTGCCAAATCCTTGAAGGATGGAATGGAACAAAACGGATGGTTAAAAACATTTCATTGGAAAATGCACCCATTCAAAGATGACGAGTGGTACGAAAAAGAAAAGATACGTTATGCTGGAGATGAAATGGGTTTGAAAAGAGAATTGGAATTGGAATATCTTGATGACGCAAATATTCTTGTTTATCCACAAGCAGAATTAATAAAATTACAGAAGTTACAATACGACCCAAAATCCCCTTTATACCTTTCAATGGATTGGGGAATCGCGCCATCAAAAACAGTTTTGTATTGGTGGCAAAGACAGAATAGTAAATGGGTTTTGCTTGAAGGGTTAGAAGCAAATGAAAAACCTTTTGAATGGTATTTACCGTTCTTAACCCCAGAGGAAAAAGTTTATACTGGAATGTATAAATACAATAATATTGAAAAAGAAATATTAGATAAGGTCCAGAATTGGACAAAGCCGATTGCTTATTACGGTGAAGCTGCTCATCACATGAGGTCAATGACTTCAGCAACATCAGTAGCCAGCGAATTACAAAAGTATAAAATAATCTTGAGATATAACCCGAACGGAATATCTCACGAGAAAAGACAGGCGGCAACAAAGGAATTGATTAGGCAAGGAATAATATTTAATGATACTCATTTTGTCCGCTCATGCTTAGACGCTTTGATAATGTCATCGTTTCCAAGGAGCACAGGGACCGTAGAAAAGACCGCCCCAATTCATAACGAATATTCAGACATGAGGTCAGCGGTAGAAAATATGGCAGTGAATGTAATTCGAGCCACTAAGGGCATTAAAGAAATAACATATAAGAAAAACATTTATGCAAGACGTTAAGATTTCTCGCGACACCATTGCAGAAAAAAAGAACTCAGGGCACTTAGACCTTTATTACGATGCTCTTTGGGTTAAGCATTTAACTAAAGCAATTACTGATTTGGGCTCTGGAGTTGGAGCATTAATTTATAAAGAAATGGGAATGATATTATTTTTTTATAACCAAGTTATTTTTTATAAGGTTATGATGAACGAAACAAACGAATCCTTAATACCAATCGAGATTCATGCTAAGAGGGCAAAAAGGATTTTAACAAATTTAAAAGAGGGTAAAATACAAACCCATATAGTCGGACAAAGCCAGGAACAATTTAAAAAATTAAACACACAGTCAGCTGTGAAAAAGTAACATGGCAGATGCACCATCAACTATTGAAGATGTCAATATAGTTAGAAACCAAAAGATAATGCTGGAAGATTTTTATCGTCCGTCCAGAGAAATCCAGGAAGAGATTTTTAATGTTTATGAAAAGTTTATAAGGTTTCGTTCTCTGCGCGAACAGAGCTATAAACAATTTAACGGAATGATGTTCTCTGACTGGCTTCAAGAGGCAAGAGAAAAGTATTGGGGTTACTTGCCTATAGGTAGAGACAACGACACTCCTCAATTCTTTTTTCCAGAAACAAGAAATCAGATTAATTCTATTTTAGGAAATATCGCTAATCTAAAACAAAAGCCAAAGTTTGAAGGGGTCAAGGGATTTGATTTGGTTAAGTCAATAATTTTAAAATCATTATTTGAAGCATACAAGAGGAGCAAGAACCAAAAGATAAAAAACTTTTGGCAATTCTTGTACACAGTGATTAATGGAACTTGTATTGTTTTCGTTGGATTCAAATCAAGGGAAATCGAAAGAAAAAGAATAACTTTATTCAATGCCGCCACTGGAGAAACGGAATGGAGTACCAAAAAAGAAGAAGACTCTGACGTAGAAGAAGTTATTTGTAATCTTGAAGATATTTATATTCCTAAACTTTGGGAACCAGATATTCAAGAGCAAGATGAAGTTATTTGGAGAACACTAATAAAATGGTCTGACTTTAAAAACATATTCGAAGGTTACTCTCTTTCAAAATTTGTATTTCCTGGTATGCAGTTTGCAGACCAATCAATCTTTTCTCAATTTTTAGCTTATGATGTTCGGGGTTCAGACTTCGTTGAAGTTATAAAATACTTTAATGTTCCAAAGGACCGATACATGATTATTGCGAACGGAGTACTTCTTAATCCTATGAAAGAAAAAGGAAGCACTGACGAAATGATTTCTCCGTTGCCTTGGAACCACAAACAACTTCCATTTGCCAAAACAGTATTTGAACCGCTTGATGCTAATTTCTTTTATGGTATGCCCCTACCTCAAAAAGTAAAATCTCCTCAGGAAGCTTTAAATAGGTTATGGGAATTAGCTTTGGATAGGGAGGAGAGAAGTGTATCTGCTCCTATTATCACAACCGACCCAAATGCAAACGAAGGATTAGAGTTCAAGGCGGGAAGAATTTATGGAGTCGGGGTGCCAGTTGATGAATATAAAGAAATGTCAGTAGAACCATTATCTAGTTCTTATTGGAATATGCTCGGCTCTTTGCAAAACCTTATGCAGCGTTCTGGCTCTGGAAGCCAGATGATGACTGGAAGCAAACAGCCAAAATCCGCGACAGAGAAGTCTGCGGAACAACAGGCGCAGATTATTGCAGCTGGAGTTTATACTTTGTTTTATCAAGACCTCCAAGAGCAGGTTACATGGTTGGCTATGGAAAATATGATTCAATTTTATACAGCCCATCAGGTTCAAGAAAGGGTTGGAGAAAAAGCCTTTAGGAAAGTTTTGTCTCTTTCAGATATGCAGTTGGCTCAAGGTGGGATGGGTAACATGGAAGTTAGAATTACTGACAAACCCTCAACCTCAAAGGAACTTAAACAAGAGTCTTGGTTTAGAAGTATGGTTCATAAAGAAAGGGTTGAGATTATTGAGTGTACTCCTAAGATGATGAATGAGTTAAGGTTTGATATTAAGATTGATTTTGAAACAGAGAACACCCCAGAAACAGAACAGGCGCTATTCACAAATTGGGCGAACTGGTTAATGCAAACATTCTATCCGTTAGGATTAGTTGACCCAAAGAAAATATTATTCCGAGCGACTGAGATTAAAGGAGAACTGGCTTCAGACTATATCCCAGATTCAATGATTCAACAATATGAACAGGATAGGTTTGGAACTGGAGACCAGAATGGAAACAACCAACCACCACCACAACAACAAGGTCAACAAACTTCTCCAGGACAACAACAGCAACCCAATCCAGGTCAGCAGGCAATGTCACAGGTTCAGGGACGTACTCAAGGCGCATACGGAGCAGCAAAGGCACAACAAAATAGAATTGGTAAAAATCCATTAACACAAAAGTATGGAGTTCAGCCAGTAATTCCTAACGCAGCGACATGAGCAAGTTAAGAAATGGAGAAGGAAAATTGTCTCATTACATGAGCCATTCAATAGAGGTTTCAAAAGAAAAATGTCAGTGTGGAAACATTAAGTTTTCTTATCAAGAAGTATGTGGAAAATGTTATTTAAAAAAGTTAACAAAAGAAAATAAATGTATAAAAGAATTTTGAACATTATCGGAGAAAGTCGCGTCAAGGCATGGTTAATGGACAGGGTTCAGTTTCCAGAATTGGGAAGTCAAAATAACCAAGTTTTAAGGGAAGTATTTTTTAGGGTTCCAGAGTTCAAGGGATGGCTGAAACAAATGCAAATAAGACTTCTAAGAAATACATTAGTTGATAAAAAATCTGCGGAGCAAAGAGAAGGTCAGATATTATTCGTAGAATTATTATTAGCAAATGATACTGATTCAGGAATATTCAAACAAACAAAGGTCGAACCAAAAATAGAAAAAGTAATTGATAAAGAGGCTCTTCTAAATTTATGGAATAAAGAAGAACCTAATAAAAATGCCAACGACAAAAAAGGGAGCGAAAATAAAGAAAGCCATGGCTAATCAGTACGGAACTAAAAAAGGCAAACAAGTTTATTTTGCCTCAATAGTTAAGGGAAAAGTTAAGGGTGCAGAAGGAAAAGGAGGGACAGGAAAACTAGCTAAGGCTAAGGCAACTTATAAGAAACGTCATAAGAAAAAAACATGATGAACAAACAAAATTTTTCTAACAAAATGTTAAAGGCTACCCAACTTCCAAATCAATTTGGGAAGAAGCCAGCAGAGAAACCCAATAAGGTTAGAAAGTCAAAATACAATGAAAAAATCGCAACGTAAGGGTATTCCCCATCCAAAATATAAAGGTGGAGGGGAAACAAAAATTAAAAGTCAAAACTACAAAGGTGGAATGGAAATTGCTTACAAAGGTAAAAATGACTATTACGCTTCTGATAAAAAATAATATTAATTGGCGACCATAGTGTCGTAAATAAAAAACTTTATGCCAAGCATCCAAGAAAATATTGAGCAACTTCAAAAGACAGAAGTTGAACTCAAAACAAAACAAGAGGAATTAGAAAAAACAAAAGTAACCAACGCAGACTTTGAAAAACAAAATGCTGCATTGGCTCAAGAAAAAGAAAGAGTGTTGGCTGACTTAAAAGTAGCCAGAGAAGAAAAAGAAAAAGCAAAAGTAAAAGAGGAGTCATTTTCTGAAAAGATTATTTCAGAGAATACTCAAAAAGCAGAACAGAAAGTTATGTTAGAACTCGGATTGAAAACAGAAGATTTCCAACCGATAAAAGAGGCTTATTCTAAAATCCCCAATAAGCCAGTATCAGAAGACTTAATCAGGGAAGAGTTGCTATCAGTGTATGCTTCTAAAAACGCTAAAACATTAATTGAAGCCCAAAGAAAACTGAAGCAACAGGAAGTTGCAGCTGGAAACTATTCTCAACAGCAATCTAATTCAGGAGGCGCAGGCGCAGGATTTGGAAACGCAGCAGAGGAGGTACAGTTAGACCAATCAGATTATGATGCTATCAAGAGGGCTGGAGTTACTGTTGATGTTTACAAGAGATGGCGCAAGGAGGGGAAGATTTAATTTGAAAATCTAAAAGATTTATAAAGAATGAACAACTAAACGGACGGAGTTCGTGCGTCGTCGGCACAGGTGTTGGTCGCTTCTTTATTCAATATTATTAAAAAGTCTATACAAGAAAATGAGTTTTATTCCAACAAAAGATTTTAGGCATGAAGAAACACAGACATTAGTTTTGGCTCCATCTTTGACATTTTATGTCGGAGACGTAGTCGCGGTTATCGCGAATACAACCACACCAAACTTTTTAGGCACAGGCTATCTTGAAGTATTGGATAATCAAACATCCAATGTTCAGGGAGCCAAATATCCTATCGGAGTATTGGTAGGATTTACAGATGCAAGAGGAGAGGTTTTAGGTCAAGGTCAAAACGGTTCTATTGGTCCAATCTTCACACAAAATGGTCAGAATTATTTAACAACTGCTTCTACAAACGTTACCTCAGGTTCTGCAAATTACTATGGAGTTTTCTTACCGATTACCCCATTGCAAAACTGGATAGGTGATTTGTCAGCAGCCGCAGTTACAACTGAATATTCTAACCAGCCTTTCGCATATTTTGAGTTAAATGACGCTAGAACTGTCCTTGAAACATCAGCTGTTTCAAACGACAACATTCAGTCAACTTCTCAAATTTTGTCCTTAGGATTAGTGGAAGACGAAAACCAACCAGTAGTGTCTGGAGTTATCTCTCGCTCCAAAATTTATTGCAAAATAATCAAAAGTTCTTGGACAAGACAAGCTTAGTAAATGCCAATTACAACTAATTCTATAGACTCCCTATTACGCGGAGTCAGAGCAGAGTTTTTGAAGGTAGTTGACCAAGCCGAAAAACAAACTTCAGCTTATGACGCCAATGCTTATTTGGATTCAACAAATAAGACAGGCGGATTATTCGAAGAAATTTCAGCAGTCGGTCAGCAAAGAATCGAGTTCACATCTGTAACAGGAGTGAGCGAACTTTCTCCAACAAAAGAACTACAACCGTTCGTAGAAAAGAATTACACACCGAGCTACATTACTCCAGTTGAACCTTATAAGTTCACAGCGAGAATTAAAGTATCTCAGGAGTCAGCAGAACGAAGAGACAGCAGGTACATGAAAGCGTTGAACGAAGCTTCCAAACTTAATTTTGCTTACATGAATACAAAAGCAAAACACAGAATGGAAGTCTTTAATTATTCAACAACTGCACAGGCATCTCTTCCAGTTCAACTTTTCGGATACGGAGACGGAGTTGCGTTAAGTGCTAGCGCAACTAAAATCAGTTCTAATCTTGCGAAAACCCAGAAATGGGCAACGCTTCGGAAGGTATTAAAATGCCACCGACAGAGACTAAACGAATTGAAGTCTATTTTAAATAGATTATGTAATAGTCCGACCTACGGATATAATTATTAGAAACCGTAGATATAGGCAGAAATGACCTATAAGTTCATTGACAAAGACATAAATTATTTGAAATCTTTGCCAAAGAAAATTAACAAATAGTAGCGGCTTCAAACCACCCATTGAAAAATGGGACAACTTACTCTAATACAGTCACAGCATCTGATGTAACATCAACAGCTTTGGACGCAATGACATTGGTACTTCAAAACCAGACAGACGACATAGGTGAGCCTATGCCGATGGGTTCAGGTACCAATTACGCCGTTGTACCTCCTAAAAAAATTAGGAAGTTCAAAGAAATGATGGATTCAGAATGGCAAGTGGGTAATGCTAACAACACCATAAACGTATGGCACACTGTTGGCTGGATATTGGTTTCTTCTCCTTATCTTCAAGCATCCTATGGTGGTTCAGACACCGCCTGGTATATTGTAGATAGTATGTTCTCTCCTTTGAAAGACGTAAATTTCAAATCAGTAGAAAATACAACCTGGTACGAGGAAGATACCAAAGCTTTTGTCCACGACATTCAGACCGAACATAAAGTTGGTCCTGAAGACTGGAGAGGTTTTGTACAAAATCCTGGAGTGTAGTTCTTCGTAAGAACTAAGGTTCGCGGGTTAATCCTGAAAAGCCCGCTTAAAAGATTTAGTCCTTATTGCAAGCGCTAAATAAAACAAAAATGCAAGTATCAAAAAAATATTTTACAAAGGGAGAAAGGCGCTTTATAAGATATTGTCAAGAAAACCATATTCCTTTCAAAAGCAAAATTAAAATTAACAATAGAGAAGTTGATTTCATTATAGGAAAATATGCCGTTGAAATTGACGGGCATCCTCAAGACGGAAGTAAAAATGAGATGCTTGTCAAAGAGGGATATGTTCCCATACACATCGACAACTCTGAATTAAAAAACAATGTCTTTTACAAATTTTCCAAACGGTATAACTTCTTTAGGAGTCCCGACAATAGGAGGAGGTAATATTCCAATTACGAATGGTTCTTATTATTTCGTAGATGGAACAAACGGATTAGATGGTAATGATGGTGTGAGCTTAGATAGTTCTAAGAAAACAATTAAAGCAGCAGTCGCAGTAGCAGCTGCTAACAGTGTTATCTTGGTTGCGCCAGGAACATACACAGAAGCTGCTATTACTATTTCAGTTGCTAACGTCCATATAATTGGATTGGGTTCTTTAAAACAAATCGTTGTTAGTTCGGCAACAGATGTTGATACTATCACGATTACTTCTTCTGGTTGCGAAATAGCAAATATTTATTTTAGACCTCCAGTAAATACTTCTCCATCAACAACCTTTCACGCTTCTATAGTTTTGAATAATGCTCCTTATACAAATATTCACGATTGTAGATTTCAAGGACAAGCGAACAGTGTTGTTGCTATTTACTCAGCAACAGATAACGGAAGCGATAACGTGACCATTGCAAATAACGTATTTGCATATATGAATACTGCCACCTATGGTTCAGCCATAAATTGTGTTGAAACATTGGGATTCAATTATTCATCTTGGAAAGTGTTAGGAAACTTCTTTACTTCTTGTGTGAAGAACTTGGTTCTTCCTAGCAGGGTATCTTTGATACAAGGAAATAACTTTGGTTCAGCTGGCATAACATCAGCTGGAGCTGAAGGCGCAGTCACTACAACTGGTTGCAATCTTTCTGGAACTAACTCTGGGGCTAATCAAGTTCACGGGAACTATCTTGGTGGAACTTATTCCTCAGCAGGAGGGGGATACACGGTAGGAACAGCAGGAGACGATTGGGCAGGAAACTTCAATATTGCAGGAATTACAGCAGCAAATCCAGCATAGTGTTTATGGTTTGGGGGATAAACCTAAAATCCCCCTGACGAGGTTTATTATTAAAAGATAAAAAAATGCCTTTAACAATCACGAGATTTGGAAGTGCAATCGACTTGAAAACAGTCTCTTACACTTCTTCAACACTCCCAACCACTGAAGCTGATGCCATTGTCCTTTTAGATACTGACATTAGTACAGCGAGTGGAACAACTAATCCATCTCCGAACGTAACATCCGTAGGCGGCAACACTCAGGGCACTTTGTATATAAACTTTACAAAGAATACTCTGACGAATTGCATCCTAAAGTTTTATGGAAGTTATGTTGGAAACCCAGGTTCAGGAGATTGGTATTCAGAATCAGATGCAGCAGACACTTCGGGAGTTCTTACTCTTAACCAGCTCGACATCACGATGACTGCTTCAACAAAGATGATGTTTCATTTTCCAATAGGCGCGTGCAGAGCTTATAAAGTCACTGTCGCGACTACTGGAAGCATTGGAACAGATACACTTAGTTTAGCAATCGGAATGAGGAGCAATTAACAATGTTTTTAAATCGCGGAGATGCGCGCACACGACAATTTAAACAACGATTTGCAATCAAACAAAATAGGTCCTATGAATACACCGATTGACCCACTGGCTTTAGATTATAGAAATATAGTCTATAAAATAAATAGTTGTAATAGGGAAATTGTTAACTTGGAGTCTGAAAAATATAAACTGTTATCTAGTTTGTCTGATTTGAGCAACGCCAATAAAGTAATTATGGAAAAGCACCTCAAGGAAATTGATAGTGTCAGAGAAAAAAAACTTAAAATAGAACAAGAATTAGTTTTGTTGGAAAAGGCGCATAAAGAGTTCAAAGAATGTTCTAATAAGGAGATAGAAAGACTTGTCAACGTCAGAGATGGTAGAAAAAGAGAGATTTATTCTCTCGAAGAAAAAATATCTGGTCTTACCAAAAACCTTCCTGATGCGGAAAGATTAAATAAAGATATTCTTTTTTTGGTAGAAAAAAAGAAACAGTTAGAAGTATCAAACTTCGAATTAATAAAAAAGAATAATAATTTAATAGAATTTAGTGTCGAATTGGACAAAAGGGAAAAAGAATTAAATAATAGAAAAATGGACATAGAGGTAATGGAAGTAAGAATCAAACCGAAATATCTTAAAATATACGAACAACTAAAAAATGGAAGCCTTCAAAAATAAAAAAAAGATAATACTAATCAATAAATAATTATGTGCGCCTTTAAAAATTGGGAAGATTTTCCTGCGTCACAACTTCTAGTTTCCGAAGTAATTTGGGTTCAAAATGGATACAATGGGTTTTTAACTGAACCAATTATTTCTACCCCGTCCAATCCTCCTTCTGGGAGTATGGATTTGTATTTCAAGACAGTAGGAGAGGTTACTAGTCTTTATTCTTTAAGCCATGCTGGGGTGGAAACTGAAATTGGCGCAGGCGGATTCACCAACCCTATGACCACTCTTGGAGACATTATCTTTGAAAACTCGACACCTGCACCAGATAGATTAGGCATTGGTTCAGCAGGACAAGTTTTAACTGTAGTTTCAGGACAACCTGCTTGGGCTGATGCAACGGGCGGTTCCCAAACCCCCTGGACTTCTAATATAAATCCTGATGGATTTGTTTTATTGAGATCTGACGGCAACCCAAGTTTTGACCCATATAACAACAGAATTTGGTCAGGAGCAACTGAACCCTTAATAGACTTTAATGGAAACGGATTTAATTCTCCTGGCGGCTTAACGGCTATTTATGGTTTTGACGCTAATCACGGATATAAATTAGTTGGAGACGGTTCAGGACTTACAGGGATTCCTTTGGCAGATGGCGGGGTATTTTACGACACCACAGGAACTTATCCTTTTATTGACTATACAGGCACTCAAAATCTTGACGCTAATATTAGTTTTGCTCCTGGATATACATATATTTCAAATAGTGCAGGACAAACGCTTATGGAGTTTTATCCTGCTGGAGTTGTAATTCCAAATGGTTCTAACTTTTCAATGGAAAATATCGTTTCTGGAATAATGGTAAATGCTATGGAAGGGTATGTCGGAGTAATAGACCCTTCCTCTAATGCAGGTTGTATTCCTTATCCAGCAAATAACAATCAGGGGTATCTTGCAAATACTGATTTATACTACGACACAAACGCAGGACTATTTGGAGTAGGGACAGCAGGAGTTCCAGCCGCTGTAGGAGATTTTCAAGCCAAGACTTTTACCGCAACAGGAGTACAGCCCTACGGAGGAGGTATTAATAGCTTTACTTTGGGAGGCGGATACAACCAAGACCCGAATGGAACTGTAATTGAATATTACATCTATAGCTACAAAACTATTGCAGGTAACAATTTTTATTCAAATCCTTACAGTATCCAGATAACCGAAAACTTTGAAGCAACTTTAAACTCTGTTAGCGAAAGCTATGACCCAAGCAGTAACTATTATGCAAGCGGACAGAGCTTTGATTATACAGTTTATATGATTTACGGAGGATACTATGGAGTTTATCCTTTAGATGTGCCTTTTACGGATACCTTAAATGACGGAAGTCAGTTTCAGGTGAATATAAACATAAACCCAGGTGGAGGTGCTGGACTTACTTCGCCAACATTTATTTATGTAAACAACACTAATGGCACATATTTAGTTTCATACTCAACAACTGTTTCAGATGACGGAACTTCTTGGACAATCGGGAGTCCAAGTTTGGGAAGTCCTTTAACATTTAGGCTTATTTTTAATTGGACAAATTTAACTTTTGAACCTGTTAAAATCACTGCAAGCGGAGTAGGAGGACAAACACAACTTCAATCAATCTTGGTTGCTTCAACAGGGACAAGTCAGTATATTTACGACAACAACGACCAATGGACAGGAGATGGAGTTGTAACTCCGACTTCTTATACGCCTTTGGGAATAAATACGAATGGAGATGGGAATGTAACTGGAACTTTGACAGCAGGGGCGATTGCAGCAGGTTTAGTTACGATTGATGCGGGGGGAAATTTGTCTCTACCAAACGCAGGTATTTATGATAATGCTCATTCACTTGGTTCTTCAGGTTATGTTCTATCCTCTACAGGCACACAAGTACAGTGGATAGATATTTCAAGTTTAACAAATTATTGGACTGATAATCCAGGGATAGGTATTTACAATAATACCGAAACACACGTCTTTATAAATAGTACTGTTGATGATGGTTCGGGTTACGCCTTACAAACTCCTACTCTTTCAGTCGGTGGTGATAATAACACTTTCCTTACAAGTAATAGTTTGGAGTTTACAAGTGGGGGGTTGAGTACTTTTTTTGGAAATAATGGTTCAGGTATTTCTTTGTGGGGAAATAATGTAAATTCTAGTGATGGGGTAATAGACGCAAAAATACAGTCTTGGCGTATGGTGATGGGGAACCCATATCAACCTTATAACTTCTTTTGTGTCCAGACGAATCAAAACTTTAATGGAGGATATGGAAATTGGGCAGGTGGAATAGGCTTTGACCCTTTCGTAGTTTATTCTACAGCGGGTGATGGTTCGGGAGTAAACCACGTTTTAATGGGTTATGTCAATGACCCACCAAATAGTTCAGATGACGGAGCTTCAACAGTTCAAGTAATGGGAAATCCTATTAACGATACCTATGCTCAAAGTTGGTTTAATTCTTCAAGTGGATATACGAGGATAGCAAGTGTGGATTTAAGTGGAAACATTACAGGAGCAAACATTTCAGGATCAAACCTTTCAGGAACAAACACAGGCGACCAGACTTTATCAGGTGTTCTTTCTTTGACAGGTATCACACCAGTAGCAAATGGAACATACACTGTTGGAAAAGCACTTACTGATATCACTGGAGTAGATGGAACAATAACTATAGTTGGAGGTATAATTACTGCTATACAACAAGCAACATAAAAGTCGGGTGAACGAACACCTTAAAATAGAAAAAATAAATTAAATAATGTTATTCCAAAAAAAAATAAGGAATACATATTAGAAACATAGGTCGGCAAATAATAATAATTAAATAAAAATAATATGCAATATATAGCAAAAAAGGTTTCCCCAATAGGAATTAACGTAAATCAATTAGTAAAAACAACTCAATTACAAAACAAAGACGCAGTAGTAACTCCCCCAGAAGACGTTTATCAACTATTCGTAGTTTCTACAACAGTTGACCCATTTGACGGAACAGTAATAAATACTCATAGATTAGTAGCACAGAATGTAAAGGTCTCGGAACTTCAGGCACAATTAGATGCAATAAACGCAGTAGAATAATCTATGGAACAATCAGAGCAAATCACAATAGCAGTTATTGCAACTAAGGTTGATAGACTAATTTCTGATGTAAAAGAAATTAAGGATAACACTTTATCTGATATTGCAGTTTTAAAGAAGAATAAAGCAGACCAAGAGGCTGTTGATAGACTAAACGGAACAAATGAAATAGACCATAAGGCTTTATTGAAAAGGGTTGAAAAACTTGAAATCTGGAGAGCATTGCTTACAGGAATAGCGATAATCATACCATTTATATTGGAATTTATATTGAGAGTATTTTTTAGAGTATAGTTCATTGTAATCGTTTGGAGGTTTAGTTCTGGTTGTAGCTTACCCTTGTGGTAGTCGTACGGCAACCAGACCCTAGCCTCTAAACACAGGAGTTAATCCGATGCGAGAAGAAATCCAGAAGCTAGTCCAGCAGTACGCAGGGCGTGATGCCAAAGACAGTATCAAATCCCAAGAGGAGCTGATTAACAAACTCTACCTGCTGTTTCTCTCACAACGAGTACCCAGAAAGGACGTGATGCAATGTTAGAGAACAAAGCGACCCTAGACGTTGTGTACGTAGACAATCCTGATGACCTTGTGCTGGTTGGCAAGAAAGCAATGGAAGCGTTGCTTGAAAACCAAGACGGCAAGTACAAAGGACATCTGCGACTTGTCATCACACTTCAACTGGAAAGCGTACATACCTTTCACAATGGGGTGAAGTGATGTTGGTTCACTACTGCCTCAAGCACAACTTCGTTCCTCTTAATGGACAGCTCGACCATTGCCAAGCTCAAAACAGCCACCAAGGTTGTATCAGGTTGGTACTGCGTGAAGTCTATTCCCTAAAGAGGATTCCCACACGACACCCGAAAGGAGTCAAGAAATGGCACAAGTAACGGAATGTGCCAACAAGTCTTGGACTGTTCAGAATATGGAAGATAAGGAAATCGCCATATCCCAGCTCAAGGCAATCGTTGAAGAAGTGGTTCTCGGTAAGGGAAAATGCGAGATTGTTCTCGCCATCAAACACCGACTTCCACAGTTAACTCCCTCTGGATAATCTCCAGATAGTGGCTTACGGTTGTGCCATAAACAACCGATATTTTTACAATTAAGAATAATAAAATGGATACATTAGTTGACGGAAAATATTCTCACGGAGCCAAATTGCACTCCGAAAAGAAACACAGAAAAATTCATCAAAGAAGAAAATTTGTAGGCAGAGATGCTATTCCTTTTGATTGGACTAAACCTTTGGTTAGAAACTATACCCAGCCAATTAAAAATCAGTTTCAGGCTGGAATGTGCGGAATGGAATTGGGTTCACAAGCATTACAGCAATTCAGAAATTTAGTTTTAGGTTTGCCTTTTCAGGAGTTCTCTGAAATTTCAGGATATTCAAGAGAGCATATGTCGCCAGACGGAATGACAATAGGTCAGGTTGCTGATGTTATGGCATTTTTAGGATTAACCCTTTTTTCCGAAGTTCCAACGCCAAATAATTGCACTGAGAAACAAGCCCAAAGTATTGGTTGGCAAGCGCCCGCTTTATTGAAAAACGCTTTGATAAGAGCAGGATTGGATATGGTGTCGGTTGAGATAGATATTGATTCAATAGCGGTAGCGATTAGAGATTATTTCTTTGTAGGATTTTGTTTAGGGGGAACGAATAATGGAACTTGGGATTCTGCTAATCCTCAACCGCCAGTGACAGGAACATCTCCACAATGGGGACATTTTATGTGTTCAAATCCAAATATTCCAGTTAACCCCGAAAAAATAATTCAGATGTATCAGTCTTGGGGTTCAGGAGTTGGAAATAACGGAGTTCAAAACTTTACCGAAGACTACATAAATTCAGGATTTATTTATGATGTATTTACTTTTGTAAAACATACTTTTAATACTAATTTTGGAATTGGAACGATAAATAATGATGTAAAATATTTACAGGTTCGGTTAGGAATTCCAGAATCAACTTTTGGATTTGGAGTGTTTGGGCTTCGCACTCTTTCTGCTGTGAAGGCTTATCAGACCGCTAATGGAATTACACCAACAGGGTTTGTCGGAGTATTAACAAGGGCAAAATTAAATAATTAATACTTACCAGTGACAGGTAATAAAACAAATGAGTAAAAAAGCAAACAAAAGCACAATGCCAATAGAAGAAAAAATAAAGGAAGTAAATAAGAAAATAGATTACATTTTGAACGAGTATGGTTGCCATCTTCAAATTAGAATGGAACCACAAAATTGGTTTTCAAGAAAATTTTCAAAAAGAATTAAAATAAATGCAGGAATATTAATTTTGCCTAACCAACAGGCGCCTGTTCCACAGATTCCTACGCCACCTAAATAAAATGACACTAGTTCCAGAAGACAACCAAGATATAAATAGTCAAATCTCAAGTATGCAAGGAACCTTGAGTGACCTTCAAAGCACCGTAAGCGGATTGCAGGATAATTTTAATACCTTCCAGAATAGTTATACCTACCATAGCCACAATGGGTACGACGGCTCTCAATCTTTTTCTGGAAATACTACGATGGAAGATATTATTCTTACTGGAGGGGTGATTCAATATAACAAGCGCTCTTTTACTGATTCTGTAAATTATGGATATTATATAAGCAAGAGTGGTGTTTATATTGGTTCTGCAAATGATGACTCATATCTGAGGTTTAGCACTTCTACTGGAGAATTATTAATATCTGGAAGTATCACCTCTGGAGGCACAATCACTGGAAGCATTATTGATGGAACCACTATAAATGGAGGAACAATAAACGGAACGTCTATAAACGGAGGGACGATAACTGGTACTATATTTGAAACGGCAAGTTCTGGTAACGCAAGAATGGTTATTGGAGAAACTCAAGGGGGTTCCGTGCCAGGAGGAGCATTAGTATGGGAAAGTGCTGGCAATTCGTTATTAAGTTTTATGTTTGGAGATTCGTCTGGAAATTTATACTTGGATGGAAACAACACCATAGTTTTAGCTATAGGCACCTCAACGGCGACGGTAAGAGTAATTTTATCATCAACTGGAACAGACACCGTTATATTCAATCTCCCAACGAGCGCCACTGGATTGCCAGCGGGTTCATTATGGAGAAACGGAACTGTGGTGAATATAGTTTAATGTTTTGCCAATATAAAGGCAATCGATAGAAATACTGAAATTATCAAACAAAAAACGGTAACAATCATAAAATAGGTTAGTAAAGCAAAAAATAGTCTTTTAAGAAATGATTTTAAATATTGATTCATAAGTATATTATAACATAAAATGCCAAAAATAACAATACCAAAGGCAAAATCCTTTTCAATCGGATACCAAGGAGATTACTTCAATGACGTAATTCAAACTTTTGGGTGCAATTTTTCTAAGTATCAATCTCGCGTCACTCCAGCTTTAAGAATTTATCCTTTTACCACGTCAGACACCGTTACTGGAATGGGTTTGCCAACTGATATAGTTTACAGCGCCGTTGAATCTTTAACTGCATCAAAATATTATATGGTGTCTGACCAAGTTTATTCTTCTTCAGATATTAGTACTCCTTTTACGGCTGTAGGGGGAACTAACTTCCCAGGAGGATTAACAGATTCAGACTTAGTGGCTAATTGGAAAAATTCAGAGGGATATAAAATATTATTAGTTACAGAAGACACTGATTTAGCTAAGTTTGAAGATACTGGAAGTGGAGCAACGTGGGATGACACATTTTGGACTGGAAACCTTGGTCAAACAGCATTGGTTTCTGGTATAGAACACCCAATGGCTAATTTTAATAGATATGTGATATTGGGAGACGGAAGTAATCTGCACAGCATACTTGGTCCAGGCAGTCCTTTGAACGGAACCGTAACGACAGACTATGTTGTAGACGAAAACCTTGGAATCCCAGAAGTAATTTTTCCAGATGGTTATATTATAAATTGGATTAAATGTACAAAAAATAGAGTATTTGTTGGTTTGAGAGACGAGTCGTCTGACTTTTCTCCATCTTTGATTTGTGAGTATGACTTAGTCAATGCGAACCCTAAGGTTCTTCAGGTTCAAGATGGAACTACGATTGGATTTATTTGGAACGACAACCTAAATGTTGTTACTAAAAAAGGCGCAGTAGGAGAATACACTGGAACTGGATTTAATTATTATGCGTGGTTTCCTTGTTATTTTAGAGATAGTTTAACCTTAATTTTGCCACATAGAAATGGAATTGATATAATTGATGGAAAGCCAAGCTTTTTAGTAATGTCTACTGATTACGATTATTATCAATCTGGAGTGTGGGTTTACGAACCAAACTTTGAAAGATTGTATCTTAAATATTCTTTGTCGAATGATAGTGTTTTTCTTTCAACATTTGGAATTTCTAATTTAAGCGAAGTAGGTTTATTAAATATAGTAAGTCAAAATTCAATGTATTTCTTTGCTGGGTCGACTCTATATAATTCAGCAACGTCAACAACAACTGGTCTTTACTCGTCTTATAAAATATAATTAAATAAAATAATAAAATGCCAATTACGACAATCGTGCAAAATTCTTTTAAAAGTGGACAATTCAACGGAGGAGCGATTAATGTCACTGCCGCCACTATTAAATATGCCTTATTCACTAACGCCTCTAATATTTCAGCCACTACCGTCCTATATTCATCTCTCACCCACGAGGTGTCTGGAACTGGTTACTCCACTGGAGGAAACTCTGTAACACTAACCGCAAACGTAACCAATCCTGCAAATCCCATATTCTTAGCTTCTGGATCTGCTCAATGGACTGGAGCGTCTTTTACTGCAAGGTACGGAGCGCTTTACGATACAGTTACTTCTAAAATAATCAGATATGACGATTATGGCGGAGACCAAACAGTTACTGCTGGTACGTTTACGGTACAATTCGATAATACAAACGGAGTTCTTAATATAACTTCAGATTAATATTAAAATATAAACAATATGTTAGACAATGTAGCTAATTTCGTTGATGTTACCGTGTCGACAGGATATGGGACATCAGATACTTCGATAGTGTTAGGCGTGGGACAGGGAGTTTTGCTTCCTTCCCAACCATTTAATTTGGTTTGGTATAATTCAACAGATTATGGAAATCCTGCTGATGACCCAAATGTTGAAATAGTTAGAGTGACTGGTATTTCTACCGATACCCTGACTGTTACGCGCGCACAGGAATCAACCACAGCCAAAACCCACAACACTACTGGAAAAACTTACAAAATGCTTCTTGGAATTACTGCTAAGATGATTACTGATATACAGACTCTTATAAGTAATAGTGTGCCCTTAACTAATTATCAAGTATTCACAACAACTGGAACTTGGACAAAACCTTCTGGACTTACAGGAGATGAGTTGGTTTTTGTCCAAGTTTGGGGAGGTGGAGGCGCTGGTGGTGGAATTACTTCTCCAAATGCAACTCAACCTAGTGGCGGTGGAGGTGGTGGAGCATACAATCAAGCCTATTACAGATTAAGTGATTTAGGAGGAACTGAAACGGTTACGGTGGCAGCAACTACAACAGCAACTACGGGTGCTGGTTCAGCAGGAGGAAATTCAAGCTTTGGTTCTCATATAATAGGTTATGGTGGTGGAGGCGGTGGAACTTATTCTAGTGGTCCTGGTGGAAGTGGTGGTGGAGGTGGAATTAATGGCGCAGGAGCCAATTCTGGTTCTGGTGGAAATCAGAATGGAGGAGTAGGTGGCTCAATCGCTGGAGGTGCAGGAGGAATTTCAAGTACTCCAACAGGCGGAAATTCTGCCTTTGGTGGAGGTGGTGGTGGATGTTTTAATTCGCCAGGTGGAAGTTCTACTTATGGTGGTGGCGGTGGTGGGGGCGGTACTAATGCGAGCAGTTCTATTTATGGTGGAGGAGGTGGTAGTGCTGGTACAGGGAATTCTACACCCATTCCTGCTGGCTTAGGAGTAATTTATGGAGGAAACGGTGGAACTGGTGGAGCTTATATTTCAAATATAGGAGCTGCTGGACAACCTGGTACTGCACCTGGAGGAGGCGGTGGAGGTGCACAGAATAGTAATGTAGGAACTAATTTTAATGGAGGAAATGGTGCAAGAGGAGAATGTAGGGTATGGATTTATTCTAAATCTAATTAATTTTTATGTACGGAACTAGACAATACGGAAGTAATCAATATGGAGGAGAAGTGCCAGAGTTCGAAAACACCACATTAACCGTGCCTGCTGCTTATATTAATTTACTTGCACCAATTTCAACCCTAACCCCATTTTCAGTTTATCTTGCTCTTCCTGCTGCTTACATCAATATATATGCGCCGAAACCCTTACTTCCTCAATTGCTTAACATCACTGATACGAGATGTCAACTTCTATATTCGAAAATACCCACCAATGAACTTTCGAATCAATGGAATAGGTTAGCAATACAATATTCAGATGTGGATTTGGGGACTCTTTCTGGTTCTATTATTGCTAAATACAGAATACAAGACCAACCATATTCGAATCCTTCTACTCCAGTAGTGGCAACTTGGACAAACTCAAATGAGTTTACTATTGCCTCAACCGACATTCCCGTAGGAGTCCAGAATGGAGACGAAGTTTTTATTCTTTCTGGTCTTGGAGCTGGAGCGACTGCTCATATATTGTCTATGACTGGAACTCCGACAACAACCGTAACCTTAGACGAAGACATTTTAACAAGCGCGGGCGGCACATTTAATCCTATATTCTCAAACTTTACAAAACTTCCAACTGGGACTTACGAACAGGGAGCCAATAAAACTTATAAAATAGATTTGCCAGAAACGCTTGTATGCGAATGGGTAGAGATTAAATTAGAAATCCGTGGTAGTCTTGAAGTTGAATCAATTCAAGTTGCTTACGAACAAGGATTAATCTTAGAAAAATAATATTAAATAATATAAAAATATGTTGGTATCAGACATCGAACCATTAGTAAAAGATTGGTGCCGAAATCAGAATCTTACAAACGACCGTTTTCTCCGCGCTTTTAACCAAGCCGCTAATCTTGTGTTTACTCAACTGGGACTACCAAGCCAAGAGGAACAATACATATTCGGGTTTGATGAATGTCAGCACTATTACGATTTGCCCGAAGACTTCTTGGAGCCTTTGTGGATGAGATTCGAAAAAGATAAATATAACCGCAGACCGTTTGAGTTTACGAGACCAATATATATTTATCCTAAAATAAACCAAAGACATAGGGACACTAGAGAATGGTCATTAGATTACGAAACTGGTTCTCCGAGATTAATAGTTCTGGCTCGCAATACTCATTCCTATTTAGAGATTGACGACTTTGATAACAGCGCCGCGAATTGGGTTGCCTCACAAGGGTGCAATAGTCTTTATAACGATTCTATAAATTATGTTGAAGGCGCAGGTTCAATGGGTTTTGATATTACTGTCCCTACGATAAATAACCAGGGACAACTTACGACCACTGTTTCAACAATGGATATTTCTGAGTTTTTAAATGTAGGAGAGTTTAAGGTTGCCTTTGACTGCGTAAACATCACCGATTTCACCTCTGTGACTTTTCAGTGGATGACAGATTCTGGAGATTATTACACTTCCACAGTAACAACCCAGCAGGACGGGACTCCATTCGTAGTTGGTTGGAATTATCTTTCATTTGATTGGTCAACAGCTACTCAGGTTGGAACTCCAGACCCAAGCGCGATAAACATATTCCAATTCTTTTTTAATTTTGATTCTTCTTATACAGGAGGGTCGTATTTTCATTTAGATAATTTAAGATTAGTAATTCCAGACCAGATGATAATGACTTATTACAAACAAACTCCAACTTATGCTTTGACTGATGAAGCGCCTGCGACGAACATAGACGCTGGAATCGCAAATATGTTTGCTATTTATACTGCCGTGATTATAAACCCTCAAATTTTGGTAGACGATAAGCAAGCTCAGGAACAATATCAATATTGGACCAACTTTTATCAGAGACGTTTTCCAAAAAGAAGAATAAATAATCTTCTCGTAAATCCTAAAATTAGTAAAACAAATTAATTATGGCAACAACATCATCTAATTTAATATCTGGATTACAGTCTAATGTTAATAGTTATTTCCAGGGATACACTCCGACCACTTCTAGTATCGGAAATTATAATATTCAAATAGACCCAAGCACGGGAGCGGCTATTGACCCTAATTATATTCCTTCGTCTGGACTTTCTCAGACTAAAGGAGGCTCGGTGGGAACTGCACAAGATTTTAGTAGCAAACTTCAAGACGAAGCTCAGTCTTATTCAAATAATATTCCCAATGTTTCTAAGACAACCCAACAGCAGTCTGGAGGTTCTGGAGCTGGAGCGTCTGGAACTGGAAGTGGTACAACAAGCACTGTAACCCCTCCATCTACCGCGACTCAGATAGCGAACGTATCTGCTCAAATAGCACAAGTACAAGCGCAACTCCAACAACAGCAAGCACAAGCTAAGAGTTTGGGTTATAATTCTCAAGATGTGTCTAGTGGAAATATTAAATATGATGCGAACGGCAATATGGTTGCCCCATCTTATGCCACTACCACGGGTTCTGGAACTAGCAACACTTCTGGTTATAAGATTGTAAACGGACAAGTGGTGGACTCAAATGGCAACCCAGTTGACTCTGGAGCCGCCGCTTCTTTTATGGAAACCCCAGTAGGACAAATGGAAACAGTATTGTCTGAAGCTACGTCTGCTCAAAACGCAGAAGCGGGTCTTGTAAGTGCGGGAAAACAAACTATTACCGACCAACTAGCCGCAGCTGCACAAAATCTTGGACTATCCCAACAGCAAGTTCAATTATCTTACAACACAGCTATTCAACAAAATCAAGATATGATGTATCGATTGTCTGGAAGCGCTGGAGTGTCTGGACAAACTGCTATGAATATTTTAGACCAGCATAGTGATTTGATTAATGGAATGAACTTAACCTTGGCTCAATTGCAAGCCAGCTATAACCAAGCAGTTACGGCAGGAGACGACCAACAAACCACATTAGCCGCGCAAGGAATGGTGGCTTATAACAACATTGCTTCAACCGCAATGAACCAAATGATTTCATTGGCTCAGACACAACAGACAAATGCACAGAATCAAATTACAACAGCTGTAAGCACTGGAGCTTTAGCTTATATGCCTGCGACAGATTTGGCTAATTTGGCTACCCAAGCAAACTGGTCTCCAGATACGGTTGCAGCTATGCAATCTGCTGCGGTACAAACCTCACAAACCCAAACAAATGCCTTACTAGCTCAATATGGGGTGAATCTTCCAGCAGATGTTTTACCTTATGTTAATTCTTCTAATGTATGGAGTTTTATTTTACCAGCAGCGAATAAAGCAGTATCATTGACTCAACAAGCTACTGCAGCTGGAATCACTGCTACAGAAGCTAGCGCAGCTTCATCTGCTGCCACTGCATCTAAAACCGCCGCAGAAACAGCTGGGTTACCATTAAGCGAAGCCGCTACTGCTGCTGCTCTTGCCAAGACACAATCATCACAAGGAGATGTATTGCAAAGAATTTCAGATTTCTTTGGAGGAACACCAGGAGCTACTGTTAATGGTCACGTTTTAGGAGCAACCAATACAATAAACGGAACTCCAGTCACTTGGACAGCAGATGGTTGGGTTTCAACTCAATAATTATTAAATTATAAACATATGGCACAACAAATAATAACAGGAAAAACAGACGGTCCAGATTCTGTCCAACCAGGTAAGAGTGGATTTGATTTAACTTCTCTGCTACCCGCTGCTGGTGGAATAGCTGGTTCTATTGTTGGAGGGGCAGCTGGGGCGCTAGTCCCAGGGTTAGGAGAAACTGGAGCGTCTGAAATAGTTGGAGGAGCCGCAGGCGGAGCTATTGGTCAAGGGTTTGGAGAATGGATAAGGGAAATGGTCAAACACCAACCAGCAAGTTATAAAGATATTGCTATCCAAGGAGGAATGGGGGCTATTTTTGGTGCCATACCAGGGACAGAAGGCGCTATTACTGGAGCAGTAGGGGCTGGTGAAGCTGCTGATATAGCTGGAGGGACCATAACAGAGAACGGAGTTACTAGTGCGTTATCTGCTGCAGACCAAGCAGCAATTACTGGAAGCGTAGGAAAAGTTGGAGGAGTAGCTATTTCTGGATTATCAAAGTTCGGGGTTAGGGCTGGATTAGGTATTCTTACTGGAGCTGCAAGTCAAGGAATCGGAGACTTAAACAAAAATGAAACATTTCCCCAAAGAGTAAAAAGAATGATTGATGCTGGTGTCGTTGGCGGAATAGCTTTCCCTGTTACTGGAGCAGCTCTTGATGCTGGAACTTCATTTTTAAGAAGACTGTTAGAGGATATGCCAGAAGGAGTTTTAAATACAATACAAAAAAACAAAGATATAGCTGCCAAGAGCTTATACCGTGGAGCTCTGGAGAGCATCTTTGGAAGCGAAAATACGGATTTCCTTTTAAATGAAGGAATGATTCAACCAGACCAAGGAGTAACCCCTGGGATGTTAAAAGACCTTATGACCAATATTAATGGTTCTACTGATGGAAAGGTTGTGAGTATGTATGACCAAGCCGATACTGAATTACAATCTCACTTGTTTAATGAAGATGGGACTCCTATGTTAAAGCCATCAAACGAGAGTGGTTTTACTGACTATCTTAATAATTTGAAAAATGTTGTTTCTACTTCTCCCTCTGGAGGTACTGCTGTAAAAGGAGTATTCAATGCGATGTTTAAATATCTATCTGATAATGGTGTGACTTTGCCTGATGATATTGCAAACTCAGATGACGCTATTTCAGAAATACAAAAAGCAAACCCAAATATTCCAGTGGACGTAATGGACGGATTAAAAAAGATGCTTTCTAAAAACTTTTATAATAGTGTGCCAGCAGTTCAAGATACTTATGGTCAATTAACCAACATCGTCGCTGATAGCAGTAATGATTCAGAAGAAGTTATGAGGCTGAATGGATTAAAACAAGGTTTGATGAAAGCTTCTCAGTCTGCTGAAAGTGGGCTGAATGGTAGAATACCGCCCGACTTGGCACCAGAAGCGATACAGAGAGCCATAGATAAGGCGGGCATGGGAGAAAACGCACCTCTAAAATCACTAATCACTACATTGGGACTTGGAGCTTTTATGGGTATTGGAGGTGTAATGAACGGAGTAACTGGAGGATTAATGGGAGTTGGATTGGCTTTCGGGTTCAGAAATGCTATCACTGCTTTTATTGAAGCAGGATTGGACACACCAGGAGCGAGAGAAGAATTTGCTATGTCTATTATGAATATGTACCAGTTTGCAGATACCGCAGCCGAAAGAATAGCCGTTTTTCAAGGCTTACAACAATTAGGATATAGGATGCCATTAAGTATCGTTAACCAGGCTAAGTAATTAAAAGGCGCGGAGAATTAAAATCACCATAAACAGAATCGCTATTATAGGTCCAAAGAGGGCTAAAAATGCTAGTATTTTGATTTCGTAGTGTTCCATATAACCCTATTATACCATTAATGTATATACAATACAATGAACAGAGAAGACCTAAATAAATTATTACAAGACGCAAAAAAGCCAGCAGTGGATTTTCACGGTACGTTAAACTCGGGGCGTTTTAATGTTCCCGACGGAACTATAATTATCACTGGTACTCCTGAAAAAGATAAGAAATATGTTACAGACGAACTGAGTAGGTTGGGCATGGCAAATAGGATTGATAAAATAGTATTTAATCCTTCCGATAATTTAGACAAAAAGTACTTAGGCGAATGGAAAGCTAAAATGATTATTAAGTATAATATTGACGTTTTTCTCGATAATGACCCAAAGGTTATTTACTACATTAACCAATATCTTGATGAGCACTGGAAATAATCTTTGTTAAAATCCTATGTTAATAGAAACAAAAAAAAGACCACAGGTTGTGTACATAAATCGTTTACACTATATTATAGTAACTTATAATTTTGAAGGTTTAGCATACGCGACTAAATTACAAGCCGAAGGCAACGATGTGGTTATGATGGTTTTGTCTTCCGAAGAGGTTGGCAAGGAACTAGACCCAGAATCTGAAAAGAAAAGAATAATGAACGGAGACGGAATGATAAAGAAATACACAACCAAAGAAATATTTGAACTGTTGAGCTCTTTACCTGAAGAAGAAAAAGTTGAGTACTTTTGCGACAACGACTTCAACTGGGCGCCAGAGATTGCTCAAGAGATTAAAGCTATGGGAATAGATGGTCTTTACCCTGAACCAATAGACCGAGAAATGGAGGAGGAAAGGCAGATGGGTCAAGACATGGTGAAAAATGATTATAGGTATTTAAAACTTCCAGAGGAGGGAGAATATAAATCTGTTGAGGATGCTAAAAAGGTTATTGAAACTACTGACAAAATATGGGTAATCAAACCCAACCTTGATAATTATAAAGGGGAAGAACTAAGATGCTATGTTCCAGTTTCAGAGGATATTGAAATGTTTAAACAGGAAGCGATTGGTTTTTTAGACAAAGAACAGAAGGGTTTGGAAAAGGGAGGATTTATTATGCAAGAAAAGATATGGCATCCTGTTGAGGTTATTCCAGAGGGATGGTTTTATAAGGGAAAGTTATTATGGGCTGATTGCGATATTGAATATAAAAAGCTTGGTTCTGGAGAGGTCGGACCCCAGCGCGGCTGCATGAATAACCTATGCTATATTTTAAATGATGATTCTAAGTTAGTTGACTTAGGTTTAAAAGACTATTTCCCGACAGCAGAAAAAAGAAACTTTACCAATACTATGGACGCGGGGATATTATTTGACCAGAAGACTAAGACACCATATTTTACTGAGTTCTGTTCTGGAAGAAAAGGTTGGGCGTCTACCGCGACAATCTTCTCAATGATGCCATCTATTTCTCACTTTTATGAATGTATTAAAAACGGAATCAGACCTACCTTTGAATATGAATATGGTTTTGCAATAGTACTGTATAATTTAGGGAGTAAGGTAGGGATTCCCCTGCAGACGAATGATTGCAATAATGTCTGGCTCATGGATGTTAAGAATGATGAAGAGAATGGCTTGGTTACTACTGGATTTGACGACACCATCGCCTATGTGACAGGTCAAGGGAAGACCGCAGAAGAAGCCATACAAAGCGCTTTGGATAACATGAAAAATGTTGCATTTTCTGACGAATATTGGAGAACTGATAACTTAACATCTGACCAGTGGTACGAAATATTATTTCGTTACAAATGGTTAGAATCAAACGGATACCATGATACCATTTGAACATATACTTAACGAACAAGAAGATATAGACGATTTTGAATCAACATTCGAAACAAAAGTCGATAATATTAACCAAGAAGAATAAAAACATGACAGAAGAAAAAATAGAAGAAGCGGTTGTTTTAGGGGAAACCCCAGCAACTCCAGACGTAGTTCCTGAAGTAGCTCCTGAAGTAGCCCCAGAGGGTGCACAAGAGGCTCCAGTCGTAGCCCCTGCAGGAAACCCAGAATAATATTAAATATTTACTAAAATGTTCGCAAAAAAACGCGCCTCGATTAAACGGGGAAAAGTAGAAAGAGTCCCGATGGGTGTCCGAGGAAAAGGACACAGCGTCAATAAAAAGAAAAAGAAATAATTAATGGAACAAAAAAGAACAATAGAATTATTAAAACTTTATCTTGATTGCATTGAGATAAAAAATTATAATATAAGTGAATCTTCCGATTCTTTAGGATACTTGATTGTTCTTAAAATTCCTAAAGACGACCCTTCAGTGGGAATACTCTTAGGAAAAGGAGGTTCCCACCTACACACATTAAAACAGGTTCTTAGAGTCACGGGTTTCATCGAAAAGATTAGACCTTGTGTAATTTTAAAACTTGAATGATAATGAATCTATTAGTTGTCGTAAAACAAACCTTAATGGACCCTCATTTTTGGGGAATAGTAGCCACTGGTGTAGTCTACATTATTGGAACATATTTTCCAGGAATAGCAGTTTATTTATATGTTTTGGCTTCCGCAATGGGAATAGTTGTTTTGAAGAGCGCGGGAACTGCTGTATTGAAGGCTTCAAGATAGTTGTCAAATAAAGAAAAATTGCGAGAGTTCAAAAGAAAACACGACATCAAACTTTGGTGTTGGAATATCTTTTGGATAGCAGTGGCGTTATGGTGGTTGTTTAGATAAAAAAAGCGCCCAGTAAGGAATTACTAAGCGTGAAAAAATAGTTTTTACATAGGATTTGACCTCCCTACGTTAACACTATCACAAATTTGATTAAAAGTCAATGACTATACGCCTTTTTCTCGTTCATTGGGCACTTCGGGTATTATATTCAGCGCTCTGACTATAGTGTCTAGAGACGTAATCTTTTTACAAATTATAACCCAAAAAGAGGTTTTAACCTTTGAAGCGTGAACCCTGGACTTGAACAAAACAACCGCCTGATTAAGCGGTTTTTTTGTTTCTGTCAGACAATATAATAATAAAAACACATATTATTACTATTATTATCGTTACTATAATTTGAATAAAATGACTTTGAGAAAATCTATCTGTTAATAAGTCATCTGGGATTAAGGACAGTCCTTCTTTTATTCTATAATAATTTTCCCATTTATTCATCAAACATCCATTGAAAAGCAACTGTGAACCAAACAATACTGCAATCCATAGCGCCCCCCATCTCCTGAACCGTGTCAGGAGTAGGAGGAACGCTACGAAAGAACCGATATATATCACCCAGTGAAATAATAATATCCAATCGCTCGGCAACATATTATTTTCCTTCTGACTGAACAAGTACGGGGGCTGTGGTATATGAAAGTGGTTGGTCACTGTAAAGGTAATTTCCAGACCATTCTATGTAATTTCCGCTTGTGGTAAAGAAGAATATACCAGGAGGATTTACTCCATAAGACCCGTCCATATCTGGAGAGTCAACTGTTGCACTTGCGATGCCTGAGTTTCCTGAATACATCCATTCTGTTTGTTGTGTTGTGGTAAGGTATGAATTTAATGAAGAAACTTTTCCATTAATTGCATAGTAGGCTACTAGTTGCCCCATTGGACCAATCAAAGCTACATATCCAACCTCTCCTTGTTTTGCTTCAAATTTTAATTTATCAATTAAATTTTGTCTTTCAAGAGAATATGTTAATGGGTTTGGAAGTGGCTGTGATTTTAACAAACTTTCTTGATTTGCTTCCGTTTTTGCCGATTCTTGGTCGTGTGTTGTTTGACCACTAACTCCAGTATCACTTGAAGTTGAAGGGTCTCCTGCTTTTGCTCCTCTTGGATAAAGACAGATTGCTCCTGCAATAAAAAGAATTGCAATTAACGAATACGTAATTATTTTTTTATTCATTTCTTTATGTAAATTAATATTAACAATAGTGCACTTGCTCCTGCCTGCAAAAAATTAATTAATGTTTGTGAATCCATAATTATCATTTTAAGTTAATAAACGTTGGAAGATGACCTAAACACGGTTGTGTATCATCTCTTGCTATAAATGCGGCATAATCTGCTTGCATCCTTGCCAACTGTTGCTGAAGACCCGTAACTGCTGTTTGTAACTCTCCATCTATTTGCTGTTCCTGAATTGACCAAGTGGTCTCATCTTTAGGAAGCTTTGCTTCATAGTTGGTTAAGGCTGTCTGCGCATTTGGTATTTGTTCATCTCTCAAGGCTGGAACTTGTGCTACAAACTGCTGGTATGAAGCATTCACATTGATACATCTCTGTGCATCATAGACAGTATTCACCGTTTGCTGTGTCATGTTTAACTGTGCACCAAATTTATAGAATGGTAACCAAGCGAAAGCAATTCCCATTCCTGCTAAATTGATAATCATACCGATTACGACTATTCCGACCAAAATCCCTATTGCTGAAAAAACTATTTTTGTTGTACTCATTTTTTTAATTTAATTTTAATTACTTTTGTTCTTTTATCGACCTTTGTTAAGATATTTTTTGATAATAATCTTGGAATTTTTTTATTGCGTCTTTTCTGGAAATAAGTTTATTGTGAAGTTTCTCCAACTCGTCGTATCGTTTCTGACCAAGTTTCTTTAACATATATTCACGATAGCATCCAGCTTTTTCACCCTCCCATTTAAAATGCGTTCCCGCGCAGAAACAATCCGCATTGTCTAACTCATAGCGCGTAGAGCTGTGGTTTCTTCCCCAGAAGTGGCTATTTTGCAATACGGTATCTGGTCGTTTCCCATTTCCACAATATGGGCAATTTGGTCGTTGGCAAACACCACCCTTCCTAACCTCCATAGAAAAGTATTTATCAGCCGTTTTTGAATTCCAAGATTTAGTCTTTTTCATTTAAGAAATCCTTTAACTTTTGTAATTGTTTGCCTGTTAAATATACTCCTATTTTAGCGTGTTTGATTTTCTTATTCTTAACCCAACAAAATTCATAATCTCCGCCCATTTCTACCACAAGGAGATAGCCACAGCTGTCTGTGCCGCCCGCACACAGACAGGGGAAGTATTTTGATGTTGTTTTCATTGTGGTAAATATCTCTTTAAATCCTCAACTGCACTTGCGTTTATGTTACGAGGTTTTTGATGAACCCGCAATCGGTGCAAAACATATTCCAAACATTTAGCCACAAGTTTTGCTTCGTTTTCATTTAAGACGTATTCCGTGACAGTTTTATTTTGTTTTTTCATTTTATTTAGTTCCAATAATAAACTCTGACTTGCCGCAATTTTTACAAACCATATCTACTCCATTCTTTTTTATAAGAGAGAAAAGAACGTTTTGGACAACTTCTTGCATTTGTAAATGAGAAAGGTTAAAGCTACTTGAATAAGTATTTTCCTCATTTTTTTTAAAAGGGTCTACGGAGATAACAATACAATACCTTGACTTGTTTATTATTTCTTTCAAATTGTCTTTAATTTGGTTTTCTCTTTTATTATTGTCTATTAATTGTTGAGGTGTTAGTTTTTTCATTTGAGGATATTTAAAATAGTTTGTATATCTTTTGGAGTTTATTCTTCTAAAACTGCTTCTAAAATCATAACCATTATTGCTCTTGCTAATGGTTTTTTGCTTTCTTCTTCAAGCTTTTTGAGAGCTTTTAACATTTCTTTTAGCTTTTCTTTGTTCATAGTTAATTTACTTTTTTAATATCTTTATACACGCAGATATACCCAAGTTGAAATGTTGATTAAAATGTCCTTGATTTTTTGCTTGTTCCTTTCTTGTAGACCATTTACAATTTTCTTTGCAATAATTTTTATTATTATCTATGCGGTCAATACTTGTATCTTTTTCTCCATACTGTAAGATATGTTCTTTATAGCTTTTCTCCATATCTTCCTTAAAATGTTCAAAATTATTCCATAAAACTTTTATACCCTTGCCACCATAGTTTTTATATCCCTTATATGCCTTACAGCTACAACGATTAAGCATATTTTGCCAAGTTTTATAAAATCTTGTTGTATTATTTCTTCTGGCTTGTCCGTGCTTTACTCCTTGATTTTTGTGTGCCAAAGACATTCTTTTTCTGAATGCTGGATTTGCCCATAGTTTTTTTGCTTTGATTGATGTTGTCATACTTCATTATTATCCGTTGTCTTTCGTTTGTCAATAGTTGGCGGATAAAATTTCTCATCCAAGGGTCTAATGATCCGAATTGTTCGTCTGTCAAAAGATGGTGCATTATAATTTCGTAATCCGCCCACGATTGTTTATTTGTCATATTTATTAAAAGTA